>Ga0137377_10001541_pt1 | contig 16268 bp, 17 predicted proteins | sample SagtaG_22_FD_104815 | JGI IMG/M metagenome (GOLD analysis project Ga0137377, IMG submission 104815) | Vadose zone soil microbial communities from Sagehorn Ranch, Mendocino, California, USA - Sage2_L_40_16 metaG | ecosystem: Environmental > Terrestrial > Soil > Vadose zone | place: USA... | reverse complement strand
TCCCAGGAGAGCCGCGCCACCGCCGCGTGGCGCCAGCGGCGATCCACGTTGAGACTCAGAAGATGATTGAGGAAGTCGTAGCGCGGTGCGATGGCGGTGAACATGCTCCGCACGTAGGAGCGCTTCGCGTCGCCGCCGCGCGCCACGGCCACCTCCACTGCGGGAGACGGCGTCAGGTTCATCTGGATAATGGTCTTTCCATCATTAGCACATAATCCAATGATCGGTTAATCGTTGCCAGCTTGATGTGGAAGCCTCCTCCTTCGTCCGAGCCATCTGGGGTGGCAGTATAAAACAGGTACGTTACATAATCCTTTCCGACAATTTGTGCATCAGCGACCTGGCCTACCAGAGAACCTACGCCTTCATCTGGAGTCGTTCGAGCAAGGTCGAGTATTGGCTTCGTCCAATGTATAAGATCTGTTGAAGTCGTTCGATAAATGTCGCTAGGCAAGAATGCCGCGCTGTGAACCCAAGCTATATAGGTACCGTTCGCTCGCTTGAATGGCATCGGACCGCCGAAACCGACGAGAACTGGATGGTTGCTTGCACGAATCCAGATTCTTCCCCCATCTGAGATGGCCAAGCCTAGACTCCACCCTCTTGGAGTCAGCGCCTCGTACAACATCTTCCATTCCTGATTCCTCAACCCTGCATCTTCAACCCAAACAGCATTATTACCGAAGTAGATGCTATCCCAGCTGGTTTTCGCCAGTCGTAACACAGGTTGAGGAGATTGCCATGTTCGACCATCGACGGAAGTGGACATGTCGATGGTTTGAGTATGACCTTCTAAGCTAGCGCCGAAGAAGTAATACTGACCTTGGTTTTTGAGCACATAGCCATGCACGTGATTTGAAATCGCCCAGCCAGAATCTCTTTGCCAAATTTTGCCATCCATAGATTCGGCATAGCAAACATTCACGTCACACGTGAACCACATTCGGAATTTTCCGTCATAGACGACAGACGGTTCTAGAACAGAATTCGAATCGACAGATGATGATGCGCTAAGAACAGTACCTTGGGGCTGCCAAGTCAAAGGACTCGATAGAGGCGTAGAGTCCACTGTGGCGCAAGCACCTGCAACGAGAACTCCTAAATGACCAAGATCTGTTTTCATGATGTACGTTTCAGAGTCCTCTTCGCGTATCGCCAGGGCAACGAAGCTCTCAAACTTCGATGGTCACGGGGTTACCACCACAAGGATGGAAGCCGGTGAGTAAAGCTAGGCCGTCCAGGCTGACCGGCGCCAGCGACCAGGAGCTCGCGGCGCGGGCGAAGCAAGGCCACGAAGCGGCGTTCCGCGAGCTGGTGCGCCGCTACGAGCGGCCCATCTTCTCGCTGCTCTACCGCATGGTGCGCGACCGCGCGCTCACCGAAGACCTGGCGCAGGAGACCTTCATCAAGGTGTTGAACGGCATCAAGTCCTATCGCCCCGAGTTCAAGTTCTCTTCCTGGATCTTCAAGATCGCGAACAACGCCGCGATCGATCACCTCCGCAAGCGCAGTGTGGACACGCTGTCCATGGACGGCGCCCCCGACGCGACGACTCCGGACGCCCTCGCGGCGAGCGCCCTGCAGCTCGGCGACCCCGGGGAATCCCCCCTCCAGGCCGTCGAGGCGCGCGAGCTCGGCAGCGCCATCGAACGGGCCATCGCCCGGCTGCGGCCCGAATACCGCGCCTGCATCCTGCTGCGCCATGTGGAGGGGTACGCCTACGAAGAGATCGCCCAGATGCTGGACTTGCCGTTGGGCACGGTGAAGACCTATATCCATCGGGCGCGCAACGAATTGCGCGGTTATCTCGAGGACCGGCGGGCCTGAAACCCGGAATTCGTGTGGGCCGTAGGAGAACACTGATGACCGAGACGCACCTCCAGCACCTTACCCCCGACGAGATCGAGCTGTGGGCGCAGGGCCTGCTCCCCGCCGCCCGCGCGCCCCATCTGGCGCAATGCGTGGACTGCCTGGCCACGGCGGAGCGCGAGCGCAAGCTCTTCCTACAGCTCGCTCAGCTCGAGCGGTTCGGGCCCTCCGCGGGATTCGCCGACCGCGTCATGGCTCAGATCAGGATTGCGACACCGTCGGGAGGATTCAACGGGCGGTAAGGGGCGTCACGCTCTCACTTCGGCCCCCACTCCCACCCCCAGCATTCGCGCCGCGCTGCCGTCCCGCACGGCGATCTCCACCGCTCCACCACTCCCCACGAACGCCACGAGCTGTCCGCGCGGCACGTCCCCGAAGGTGCGATGCAGCGTCCCCACATCGGTTCCGCCGACCTTGAGACGCACCCCCGGCTCGACATCCGCGCCCACGATGTTCGTGACGAGGGTGCCGAAGCGGTCCACGTAGACCACCTCTCCGATCCAGACCGCCCCGTCCCATCGGGCTGCCGGCAGGGGGGAACGGAGCGGGTCCGTGATGACGTGGCCCAGGTGGGTGAGCGCGGTCCCGTTGGCCATCTGCCCGGCAGCGGGCGCGAACAGGTCGCGGGCGTGAAAGGTGGGCGCGGCGCCTCGGGGGACGGGCAGCTCGACGAAGCGGGCGTCGGCCGGGAGCGGCGACAACACGCCGTTGTCCGGGGCAACGAAGAACTGGCCCGCTGCCTCCGCCGCGAGCGCACGCCGCTCGGTGCCCACGCCGGGATCGACGACGACGAGGTGGACGGAGCCCTGCGGGAAGCGGTGCCACACCCGCGACAGGATGTACTGGGCCGCCCGGATGTCGCCCGGGGGGACGTCGTGCGTGATGTCGATCAGCAGGGCCGGATGGGCGTGCGACGCGAGCACCGCCTTGACCTCTCCGACGTAGCTGTCGCGCGTGCCGAAATCGGTGAGCAGCGTGATGATCGGTGGCATCAGGCCCGTGCACCCCGCCAGGCGCCGCTGCGCCAGAAGAGCGTCATCGCCCCCCCGCGGGCCACGGCCGTCACGGACAGGGCGAGCCAGATGCCGAGCAGCCCGACGCCCGTGGACCACCAGGCGGCGAGCGGTACGCGCAGCGCCGTGAGCGCCGTGCTGACGAGCTGCGGCCGCAGCGTGTATCCCGCGCCCGCCATGGCACCCTCGAGGATCAGCTCGAACGTCTGGCCCACCTGCGCGAAGGCGATCACTCGCAGATAGAGGCTCCCGTCCGCGATCACGGCCGGATCCGAGGTGAAGAGCGCGACGAGGGCGCGCGGCAGCGTGAGGAACAGGGCGGCGGTCGTGAGCGTCACCAGCAAACAGTAGCGTAGGGCGAGCCGGACCGCTTCCCGCGCCCGCTCTTCCAGTCCCGCGCCCAGGTTCTGGCCCACGAGCGCGCTCGCCGAGAGGGCCAGCCCCGAGATGGCGATGAAGCCCAGTCCTTCCACCTTGTGCCCGACGCCGAGCGCGGCGAGGGCCGGCGTGCCGAAGCGGGACGTGAAGCGGGTCAACCACATGTAGATCACCGACAGCAGCACGCCGGCGAGCGAGAGCGGCGCGCCCACCCGGACCATCGTGGGCACGGCGCGCCAGTCGGGAAGGCCGAGCCGCAGTAACCCGCGCCGCAGCGCGATCGCTACGCCGATGACGAAGCCGCCACCGCGCACCATGACCGACGCCGCCGCCGCGCCCACGACGCCGAGCTTCGGGAAGGGCCCCAGGCCCGCGATGAGGAGCGGGTCGAGTCCCACGGACAGGAGCACCGACGCGGCGAGCAGGAGGAATGGCGTGCGCGTGTCACCGGAGGCGCGGAACGTCGCCTCCACCGCGAAGAATCCGAACACCAGCGGCCCGCCGAGCAGCCAAGTGCCGAGGTACGCGTGGCCCAGCCGGGCGACGTCCGGCGGCACCGTCATGAGCCGGAACAGCACGTCCGTGAGCGCCAAACCGAGCAGGCTCACCACCGCCCCGGCCGCGAGTGCGTACAGCACGGCGGCTGCCGCGGCCCGCGCGGCGAGCTCGGGGAAGCCTTCGCCGTGCCGGCGGGCGGCCACCGCGATCAGCCCCACTTCGACCATCTCCCCCAGGCTCAACAGAATCCAGACGTAGAACCCGCCGGTCGATACGGCAGCGAGCGCGGCCGGCCCGATCAGCCGCCCGACCCACACGCTGTCGATCAGGTTGAAGCAGAAGTGACATGCCATCATCGCGACGGCGGGCACCGCGAGCCGCAGGATCGCGGAGCGCAGCGGCCCAACCGTGAGGAGACCCGGCGGGCGGGGGAAGGCGCTCAGCGGTGCGCCAGCCGCTCGCTCAGCCGCGCGGCGATCTCCTGCAGAGCGGTCGCGGCGGGAGACGACGGCTCTGCGACGACGATCGGGCGGCCGGTGTCGGCAAGGTCCGGCATCCGCGCCTGGAGCGGCACCTTGCCGAGCAGCGGCACGTCCAGCTCGTCGGCGAGCCGCTGGCCCCCGCCCGCGAGGAAGATCTCCGTGCGCTCGCCGCAGTGGGGACAGACGTAGTAGCTCATGTTCTCGACCACCCCGATCACGGGCACGCCCACACGCTCGAACATCTTCGCGCCGCGCAAGCTGTCGCCGACGGCCATCTCCTGGGGCGTCGTGACGATGAGCGCGCCCCGCATATGGACGGACTGCGCCAGCGACAGCTGCGCGTCCCCCGTGCCGGGCGGGAGATCGACGAGGAAGTAGTCCAGCTCGCCCCACGCGACGTCGCGCAGGAACTGCTGGATCACCTTCATGATGATGGGCCCGCGCCAGATGGCGGGCGCATCGCGCTCGACGAGGAAGCCGAGCGACATCAGTTTGACGCCGTGCCCCTCGAGCGGCTGGATCTTGCCGCCCCGCACCTCGGGCTTCGAGTCCACGCCCATCATCCGCGGGATGTTGGGGCCGTAGATGTCGGCGTCCATGAGGCCCACGCGCGCCCCCCTGCCCGCCAACGCGGCGGCGAGGTTCGCCGACACCGTGGACTTGCCGACCCCGCCCTTCCCCGACGAGATCGCGAGCACGGCCCCGAGGTTCGGCTGCTCGATCGGGGTCGGCGGCGGCGGCACGGCCCCCGGTGCCGCGCGGGTCGCTCCCGCTCCGCCGCCCGAATCGGCCAACTTGACGGTCACGGCGGTCACCCCCGGCACGGCGCGCACCACCTTGCGCGCCTCGCGCGCCAGGCTGCCCGGGTCATCCCGTGCCAGGAGAAACGTGAACGTGACCGCGCCGTTATCGTCTACGGCGAGATCCTTCACCATCCCGGCCGAGAGGACATCGGCGTCCTTACGGGGATTCTTGAGAGCCTTGAGGGCGCGCTCGACTCGCGCTTGCAGTGTGTCGGATGGGCTCACGGGCGGGAATGTACCCGAAGGCGCGGGAGGGGGTCAACGCGAGACGGAACCGGCTGACCGCCGGGCGTGTTGTACGGTGGTGAAGACTTCGATCCTTTTGCTGTTGTGCCTCGGCGCCTGTACGCCGCTACATCCCCGCGTATCGCTTGAACCAGGTGCCTCGCTCGCAGGGTATCGGGTGTTCGTCGTCGAGCCTGTCAGCGACGAGACTGGGGCTCGCTTCGATTTGGACGTCACCGATTCGTTGCGGCAGGAGATCGCGGACCGCCTCCGGTCCCACCACCTGACGGTCGTCGCGAAGGTTCCCGAGGACTCCGCCACCCCCGCCCTCGTCATCAGTAGCAAGCTCCTCGGCTTCAAGGGCATGCCGATCACGCTGCAGCTCCCCGGTCCCGGCATCACCCAATGTGAGCTGCTGAGCGAGCTCAAGGACGGGCAAACGGGGCGCCGGATCGGACAGATCGTCGCGTCCGACCTGGAAGAGGGGATCAGGCCGATGACCGTGCTGAACGAGTGCGCCCACGACGTGGGGGACGCGATCGCCCGGCAGCTGCGCCGCTAGGCAGCCCCCTCACCCACCCCCCGCAGCCCGCTCGCGCACCGCCACGATCACGCAATCGATCGCCACCCGGTCGGCGACCCGCACCGCACCGCCACCCGCGCGCACGGGCTCGATGGCGTAGTCCCGCTGCTTGACCGCGAAAGTGGCGGTCGCCCGCAGCGTGTCCGGCTGGATCACCACCGCGACGTCTACCGTAACGTCCTGGCTCACGCCCACGACGGACAGTGCGCCGCGCACCCGGTACCCACCCGCGATCGGAGTGACTTCGCGCGACGCAAAGGTGATCTCGGGATAGCGCGTCACGGCGAGCACCTGCGATCGCATCACCTCCGTCACCTGGCGGATCTCGGTCGAGTCGGGAGGGGTCAGGACCTCGAGGCTCGGGGCCGCCACCGTGATGGCGACACGCGACGCCGTGGGCGCCCGGGGATAGTAGACGATCCGTCCCGTCACGCCCCGCGCCCGGATGAGATGCTCATGACCCAAGAATCGGAGCATGCCGGACCGCCCGACGTGGACCTCGACCTGAGTCTCGGGCGAGAGGGTGTATACGGTGGAATCTTCGGCCAGGGCGTGCGCGGGCGACGGCACCACGCCAAGCAGCGCCGCGAGCAGGGCAATCATCCTTTTCGCAGGTACGTGCGCGCCGCCTCCAGTACGCTCCGCTGCACGTCCGCCATCGAGCCGTCGACCGATGCGCCCGCGGCCTTGCGGTGACCGCCGCCCGCGAACGCGTGCGCCAGCTCCGCGGCGTCCACGTTGCCGAGTGAGCGAAAGGAGACTTTGATCCGCCCGTTGGCCAGCTGCCGAAACAGCAGGGCGAGTCGCACCCCGGCGATCGAGCGGGGGAACTCGACGATGCCGTCGAGATCGTCGGGCGTGGCGCCGTGGCGGGCGAGGGCGTCGGGGGGCACGGTGACCCAGGCCAGCCCGACATCGGGCTCGACCACCAGCGTCTGCAGCACCTCGGCCGTGAGCCGGACGCGCCCCTCGGGCGCGCTCGCGTATACCGCCTCGTAGATCGACTCGGGATCGACGCCGTGCAATAGCAAGGCGCTCGCGACCTGGAGCACCCGGGGGCTGGTGTTGGCGAACCGGAAGGCGCCCGTGTCGGTCAGGATGCCCACGTACAGGGCGCGGGCGGCGTCGGGCGTGAGCTCCCAACCGAGGGCCGTCGCGAAGTCGAAGACCAGCTCGGCGCTGGCGGAGGCCTCGGGGGCGACGAGGCGCGGCCCCGCCGGCAGCGAGCCGGGGCTCACATGATGGTCGATGCACGCAGTCGGCCCACGCGCCTTGCGAACCCCCGGCGCCAGGTCGCCCAGGCGCGACAGGTCCGAGATGTCCACGACGACGATCACGTCCGCCGCCTCGATCTCCTTGGAGGCGCGCTCGCACGCGTCGGAGCCCGCGGGCACGAGGAAGTCGAAGCGTGAAGGGATGGGCGTCGGGTTGGCGATCGCGACCTGGACGCGGCGCGCCGTGAGGAGGTGCCACAACGCCACCTCGCTCCCGACGCCGTCCCCGTCCGCGTTCACGTGAGTCGTGAGCGCCACTCGGCGCCCGGGACCGAGCACGGCTGCGACTTCCTTGGATGCGCGCACGCGGTCTGGAGGAATAGGAACGGTCACAGATGCAAAATAGGTCGAGGAGAGGTGTCGAGGAGAAGCGTCCAGAAGCACCGCTGAGGGGACACGTGCACCGGGGGACGCCTCTTTCTGAAACTCCTTTTTACCCGTAGTTTTCCCCCGGGGCATCCACTCCCGGTTCCGATCATGCGCCCAGCCGAGAAGTCACCCCGAAAGACACGCAAGCGCGCGCCCCCCACGCCCCGCGCGGCCGGCGCACCTCGCCGGGGGCAGGCGCGCGTCCTCATCGCCGACGATCACCCCGCTGTGTTGACCGGAGTCCGCGCCCTGCTCGAATCGCGCGGATGGGACGTCGTGGCTGAAGCCAGGGACGGGCAGGAGGCGGTGCGGCTGGCGCGGCGCCTGCGTCCCGATGTGGCGGTGCTCGACGTCGTGATGCCCCTGCTCGACGGTGTGAGTGCGGCTCGCGAAATGGCCCGGAGCGTGCCGGGCATCGGTCTGATCGTCCTCACGGGAATGCCCGGCGAGCCGACGGTGCCGGAAGCATTGAATGCCGGGGTGCGCGGGCTCGTGCTCAAGACCGAAGTTGCGGAAGACCTGGTCGAGGCCGTGCGCGAAGTCGCGCGCGGGGTCACCTATGTGAGCCCGCTGTATTCCCGGACGGTCAGCGCGCGCCGGACCGAGGGTCACGCGCCGCGCAAGCCGCTCTCGCCCCGGGAGCGCGAGGTGCTCCAACTGATCGCCGCGGGGCAAACCACCAGGGAAGTCGCGGCGCGCCTCGGCATCTCGGTCAAGACCGCAGAAGGTTACCGCGAGAGTATCCTCGAGAAGCTGCAGGTGCACGGCACCGCGGGCCTAGTGCGCTACGCCATTCGCACGGGTCTGATCAGCGCCTGATGCCACCCGCGTAGGACCCCTAGGGCCGCTTCGCCAGCATCGAGCTCCGCACCCCGTACGCGAAGTAAATCACGATCCCGACGACGAACCAGATGATCAGGCGTTGCCAGGTGCGCCACGGCAGCGAGGCCATGAGATACAGGGCCGAGATCGCCCCGAGCGGGGCCACCGCCCACACGAGGGGAGTTTTGAAGGGGCGCGCGAGAGCCGGCTCCCGCACGCGCAGGAACAGCACGCCAGCCGAGACGATCACGAAGGCGAGCAGCGTCCCGATCGAGACGAGGCTCCCCGCCTCGCGCACGGTGAGCAGGGAGGCGACGAACGCGACCGCGATGCCGGTGACGATCGACGTGACGTAGGGCGTCTGGAACCTGGGGTGGACCTTGTTCACGAATTGCGGCAGCAGGCCGTCGCGCGACATCGAGTAGAACACCCGCGACTGGCCGAGCAACATCACCAGGATCACCGAGGAGAGACCGGCGATGGCGCCGAGCTTGATGAGCGTGGACATCCACCCCAGCCCCGCCCGGTCCGCCGCCACGGCGATCGGATCGGGGACGTTGAGCTCTTTGTACGAGATCACGCCGGTCGCGATCCCGGATACGATGATGTAGAGGACGGTGCAGATGAGGAGCGAACCGATGATGCCGATCGGCATGTCCTTCTGCGGGTTCTTCGCCTCCTGCGCCGCGGTGCTCACCGCGTCGAAGCCGATGTAGGCAAAGAACACGATTCCCGCCCCAGTCATCACGCCGGTCCACCCGAACTCGCCGCGCGTGCCCGTGTTCGGCGGGATGAAGGGGTGCCAGTTGGCCGGGTTGATGGCATGCGCGGCACCCACGATGAACAGCAGCACCACGGCCACCTTGACGAACACGATGACGTTGTTGACGTTGGCCGACTCCTTGATGCCGATGACGAGCAACGTCGTGACGATCGCGATGATGATCACGGCCGGCAGGTTGAAGACCGCCGTCACGTGCGGCAGGGTGTTCGGATCGACCCCGCGCGCGGCGAGACTCTGCAGCAGCGCGTCGGTCACCGCCTTCCACCCGCCGCCCGGCACCTCGATCAGGGGCGTGCCCCGCGCGGCGGCGAGCGCCCCTGGCACGTCGAAGCCGACGTCGTGCAGGAACGACACCACGTACCCCGACCACCCGATCGCCACGGTGACCGCCCCCAGCGCATACTCGAGGATCAGATCCCAGCCGATGATCCAGGCGAAGATCTCCCCCAGGGTGGCGTAGCCGTACGTGTAGGCGCTGCCCGCCATCGGCACGAGGGAGGCAAATTCGGAGTAGCAGAGTGCCGCGAAGATCGACGCCACGCCGGCCAGGACGAAGGAGAGCACGACGGCCGGGCCGGCGTTGAGCGCCGCGACCGTGCCCGTCAAGACGAAGATGCCGGTCCCGATGATCGCCCCGATCCCGAGCATCGTCAGGTTGAGCGCGCCGAGGGCGCGCTTCAGGCTGTGGTCGGTGAGGGCCTCGGCCTGCAGAGCGGTGACGCTCTTCCGTCGGAACAGGTCCATGACATCCTCTAGCGAGGGAGGGAAGGACGGTCCGGCTCGACGCGCGGGCGCTAGAGTAGACCCGGCCTCGGAGCCTGTCAAGCTACACGCTGTAGTTGGGCGACTCCCGGGTGATGATGACGTCGTGCGGGTGCGATTCGCGCAGGCCCGCCGAGGTGATCCTGATGAACTCAGTCTCCCTCCGGAGCGCCTCGATGTTGCAGACGCCGCAGTAGCCCATGCCGCTCCGCAACCCGCCCACCATCTGGAAGATGACGTCGGCCACCGGCCCCCGGTAGGGCACCCGCCCCTCGATCCCCTCGGGCACGAGCTTGCTCGGCGACACCTCGCCTTCCTGGAAGTAGCGGTCGGCGGAGCCCTCTTCCATCGCGCTCAAGGACCCCATCCCGCGGATCACCTTGAAGCGCCGGCCCTCCAGCAGGAAGGACTCCCCCGGACTCTCCTCCGTGCCCGCGAGCATCGAGCCCATCATCACGCACGCCGCGCCGGCGGCGAGGGCCTTCACGACGTCGCCCGAGTACTTGATGCCGCCGTCCGCGATCACGGGGACGTCGGCCGCGCCGGCCACCGCGTCCACGATCGCGGTGATCTGGGGGATGCCGACGCCCGTCACCACTCGCGTGGTGCAGATCGAGCCGGGCCCGACGCCGACCTTGACCGCGTCGACCCCCCGCTCCACCAGCGCCTTCGCCCCCGCCTCGGTCGCGACGTTGCCCCCGACGAGCTGAGCGTCGGGGAACGCCTCGCGCAGGCAGGCGACCGTCTCCAGCACCGCGGCGGAGTGGCCGTGGGCCGAATCCACGACGATCACGTCGCACCCGGCGTCGAGCAGCGCCCGGGCCCGGGGGAGGGCGTCCTTGTTGCCGCTCACCGCCGCCGCCACGCGCAGCCGGCCGTGCTGATCCTTGTTGGCGTCGGGATGCTCGCGGCGCTTGAAGATGTCCTTGACCGTGATGAGCCCCTTCAGCACACCCTGCTCGTCCACGACGGGCAGCTTCTCGATGCGGTGACGACCCAGGATCCGCTCGGCCTCGTCGAGCGTGGTGCCGAGCGGCGCCGTGACCAGGTTGTCCTTGGTCATCGCTTCGCGGATCGGGCGGTCGAGCTGGCGCTCGAACTGGAGATCGCGATTCGTAATGATGCCGATCAGTTTCCCCGCGCCGTCCACGATCGGCACGCCGGAGATCTTGAAGCGCGCCATGAGCTGCTGCGCCTCGCGCAGCGGCCGGTCGGGGCCCAGGGTGATCGGGTTCAGGATCATCCCGGACTCGCTGCGCTTGACGCGGTCCACCTCCGCCGCCTGGCGGTCGATCGGCATGTTCTTGTGGAGCACGCCCACGCCGCCCTCGCGCGCCATGGCTATGGCCATCCCAGCCTCGGTCACGGTGTCCATGGCGGCCGAGAGGAGCGGGATGTTCAGAGGAATCTGGCGGGTGAAGCGGCTGCGCACATCCACGCTACGGGGGTGCACGCTCGAATGCCGCGGCACGAGCAGCACGTCGTCGAAGGTGAGGGCCGCGGCCGGGCGGAAGGTTCCCATGGCGAAAGTTACGCGGGGGGCTGGCGTTCCTCAACGGGCGGCGGCTGCTCCGCCGGCTTGTGCGTCGCCTCCTCCACCGCCGCCTTCCCCGCGGCCGCGACGCGCTCGAGGAACTTCCCCGCCGTGGCCACGGCGTCCATCGTGCCCTTGATCATCGTGACGGGCACCCGGCCGGCCCGCATCGTGTCTTCCAGCGTCTCCGCCACCTTCTGGAAGGCCGGCGCGCCGGCAGCCCGCTCCGCGTACTTCGATTCGAGGAACTCGATGAAGTCCAACACCTCGTACGCCTTCTCATCGGGGAGCGCCTCCAGCTTGCGCCGCAGCCGCTCCAACAGGATCTCGTTCATGGCTGAGACTCCACCTCAAGCGAGAGCAGGTCCACCACGGGATTGCCCAGGTAGCGGCTGCGGCCGGCCCGCACGCGGGCCGTGACCTGAATGACCGTCAGCGGCGTGAGTCCTTCCACCTGCGAGCGCTTCCCGTCCGGGACGAGCACGTAGGCGAACCCGCGCTCCGGCAAGGGACCCCGGACGAGCAGGTAGCTGCCTCCAGCCGGGATCTCGGGGCGCAGCTCGTCGGCTTTCTCGAGCGCGATGAACTGCACCGTCCAGCGCACCGTCTGCCCGACATAGCGCTGCGGGTCGGTGCGCAGCTCGGCCGCGCTCACCCCCACCAGCACCCCCGCCGGCGCGGCCGCGAGGTCCGCGGTCTTCACCCAACCCTCGAATTGCACGCGCGTCCAGTCGCCGGACCGGGAGAGCACGCGCATCGGCGTGGTGGGCGCGATCATCCCCGCCGGCGGACCGTCGGGAGCGCGATACAGCGTGGTGCGACGCACCGGTTGCGCGCGCGACGAGTCCACGGCACCGGAGCTCGAGTCCGGCGTCCCCACGCCGGGGCCATGCCCCGGCGTGGCCCCGGGGCGTGGCCCCGGGGATGGGGCCGCGGCCACCTCTGCCACGGGCTCCAGCGACCCGCGCGGCATCCAGCCGGCGCGCTGCACGTGCACCCAGCGTCCCCCCTCGCCCCCCCCGCCCCCCTCCGCCGGTCCTTCCTCGCCGATCCGCGAGAGGGCGAAGCCTTGCGGCAGCTTGGCGAGCAGGGCGCCGCCGGGGCTCGCACGCAGGTTCTCCTCGGGCGCGCGCGTCACGGCGAGATCGAATCCCGGCCGCGCCGTCGGCCCCACCGATGCAAGGAAGATCCAGCCGTCGAGCGTCACCGCCTGCCAGTCCCCCTGCGTTGTGCCACCTACGAGCGCCGTCCCCGCGAGGACGCGAGCCAGCCGTTTGCCGCCCGGCTGCTGGTAGAACCACTCCTCGCCGGTCGCCCGAAGGCGCGCCTGCGCGAGACAAGGATGGGGGACGAGCGGCGGCGCGAGGCACAGGACAACTGGAAGAGCGCGAAGGGCTTGGCTAGATTGCATCTCCTTCAATATGGCGAAGCCGCGCGGGCAGCGCACCCCGGTCGCCCTCATCGTCCTCGACGGCTGGGGGTTCCGCCCCGGCCGCGACGGCAACGCCATCGAGCTGGGAGACACGCCGACCTGGCACCGCTTGTGGACGAGCGCTCCGCGCACGCTGCTCAACGCCTCGGGCCAGGCCGTCGGGCTCCCCGAGGGCCTCATCGGAAACAGCGAGGTCGGCCACCTGAACCTCGGCGCCGGCCGCGTGGTGCCCCAAGACATCGTGCGGATCTCGCAGGCGATCGAGCGGGGAGACTTCTTCCGGCTGCCGCCCCTCACGGCGCTGTGTCGCGCGGTGCAGCGAGGCGGCGGCACCCTGCACGTGCTGGGACTCGTCGGCACGGGCGGTGTGCACGCGCTGGACACGCACCTCGTCGCCGCCTTGAAGCTGGGACAGCTGTGCCAGGTGCCGGTCGCGGTGCACGCGTGGCTCGACGGCCGCGACACGCCGCCGCAGTCGGGACTCGGGTTCATGGAGCAGCTGGTGGAGAGCCTCGGGCTAGTTAGCCCCGGGGCGACGCCCCGGGGTCAACCGAAGGCGGTCATCTCCACGGTCATCGGCCGCTACTACGCGATGGACCGCGACAAGCGGTGGGATCGCACCCGGCTCGCGTTCGACGCCATGGTCCGGGGGATCGGCGAGCCGGCACCCGATGCAGTCGCCGCGGTGCGCCAGGCCTACGCAACCGGGGAGACCGACGAGTTCGTCCGGCCACGGGTGATCACCGGAGCGCCCCGCATCCAGAGCGGCGACGGCGTCTTCTGCGTCAACCTCCGGGCCGACCGGATGCGACAGATCGTGCGGGCGCTCGCGATCGAGGGGTTCGACGCCTTCGACGTGAGCGATCGGCCCAAGGTCGAGGTCGTCACGATGACGCGGTACGACGAGACGTTCCCCTTTCCGAGCGCGTTCGCGCCTGTGGTCCTGTCGCGCATCGTGGCCGAGGTGCTGTCGGCGCGCGGGATGACTATGTTCCGCACGGCCGAAACGGAGAAGTACGCCCACGTGACGTACTTCTTCAACGGGGGATTCGAGACGCCCTACCCTGGGGAAGAGCGCCTGCTCGTGCCGTCGCCGAAGGTGGCGACCTACGACCTGTGCCCCGAGATGAGCGCGGCCGGAGTAACGGACGTGCTGTGCAAGGCGATCGAGGCGGGGGACCACGACTTCATCCTCTGCAACTACGCCAATGGGGACATGGTAGGGCACTCGGGGGTACTGAGTGCGGCCGTGAAGGCGGTGGAGACCGTGGACCGCTGTCTCGATCGCGTGCTGGCGAGCGCGGAGCGCGGCGGAGCCCGGCTGGTGGTGACGGCAGATCACGGCAACTGCGAGCTCATGATCGATCCGACGACGGACGGCCCACATACGGCGCACACCACCAACCCGGTCCCGCTGGTGATGGTGGGTGACGGGGTGCGCGGACGCTTGCGCCACGGAGGCGCGCTGTGCGACGTGGGACCCACGGTGCTCGGGATGCTCGGCGTGGAGCCTCCACCGGAGATGACGGGGCGGGACTTGAGGGAGGGGAACTGATGGGCGGTCAGGCGGTCGGGCGGTCAGACGGTCGATTGACTCGGTGCGCCGCGAGGGCGGTCGCGGCCGTGCTCCTCCTGTCCGCCCGACCGCCCGACCGCCTGACCGCCCAAGTCGGCCACCCGCCCAATCGCTCGCCCTACCGCGACATCACCCTGGGCGGCAGCTTCGTTCCGGCCGTGGGCTACTTGAGCGGCGACCGCGGAGTCGTGGGCGTCGGTCCGTCCAACGGGAAGGTCTTCGGGGTCCGCTACGAGCGGCCGCTGTCGCGCATCTTCGGCGCCTCGCTCAGCGTGGCGGACGCGCTGACGTCACGTTACGTCGTGGACCCCACGAAGGACTCGGCGTCCCGCACCAGCGGCCCGGTGGACAACAGCGTCGTGCTTCTCGATGTCGGCCTGCACATGGTGCTGACGGGGGGGAAGACGTGGCACGGCTTCGCCCCCTACCTCGGCGTCTCGGCCGGGGTCGCGGTCGCGAGCGCGGTGCCCTCCGACACCAGCCAGTATCGCTTCCGGACGAAGTTCACCTTCGGGCCGCAGCTGGGGCTCCGCTGGTATCTCTGGGAACGGCTGTCGCTGCGGGCCGACGCGCGCGTGCTGTTCTGGAGGCTCACCTATCCCCTCCAGTTCCGCGACCCGTCCCCCGTGGACGGCAGCCGGGCGCTGCCGGAGACCGGCGCGTTGACGGAGTGGACGCGGCATCCCTGGCTGAGCGCCGGCGTCGGATGGACTTTCTAGCGGACGGCGTCCGCCGAGCCTTCACCCTGCTCTTCTCGGGCGACGCCGAGGTCTACGGGGTCGCTTTTCTCACCATGAAAGTCGCGCTGATCGCGACGGTGATCGCCTGCGCCGCAGGCATCCCCGCCGGGTTCGCGCTCGCCACCCGCCCGTTCTGGGGCCGGCGGGCGGCGCTGACCGTCGTGAACACCGCCCTCGCCTTCCCTACGGTGGTCGTGGGCCTGCTGCTCTACGGCCTGCTGTCGCGGCGGGGGCCGCTGGGAGGGCTGGGGCTGCTGTATACGTGGCAGGCGATCGTGATCGGCGACGTGCTGCTCGCGTTCCCCGTCGCGGCGGCGCTCTCGGCGGCGGCCGTGCAGGGCGTGGACCCTCGCATCCGGCGCACCGCGCAGACGCTGGGCGCAGGCCCCTGGCGTACCGCGTGGACGGTGGCGCGCGAGGCCCGCTTTGCCCTGGCCGCCGTGCTCACGGCGGCGTTCGGCCAGACGGTGGCCGAGGTGGGAGCGGCGATGATGGTGGGCGGCAACATCCGCGGCTCCACGCGCACGCTCACGACCGCCGTGGCGCTGTACGCGTCCCAGGGGGAATTCGGTCTGGCGCTCGCTCTCGGGATCGTCCTAGTCGCCCTGGCGCTGCTCGTGAACGTGGGCCTCCAGCTGCTTCAGGGCCGGGGTCGTGCTTGAGCTGCGCGGGGTGCGCCACCGCTACGACGGCAGGCTGGTGCTGGAGCTCGACGCCTTCCGCGTCGCCCCCCTAGCGCGGATCGCCATCGTCGGGCCTAACGGGGCCGGCAAGAGCACGTTGCTCCGCATCCTCGCGCTACTGGAGCGCCCCACGGAGGGTGCAGTGCTGATCGACGGGCGTCCGGCGACGCCGCTGCGGCGCCGCGTCACGCTGGTGGAGCAGCGGCCGGTGCTGTTCCGCGGCACCACGCGTGAGAACCTGGGCTACGGGTTGCGGGTCCGGGGAATGAGGCGCGGCGCGGTGGACAGGAAGGTCGGGGAGGTCACGAACCTGCTCGGGATCGCGCCACTGCTCGAGCGGCGGAGCCACGAGCTTTCGGACGGCGAGGTGCAGCGCGTTGCGGTGGCGCGCGCCCTCGTCGTCGAGCCCGACGTACTGCTGCTCGACGAGCCGGTGAGCTC
>Ga0137377_10001538_pt1 | contig 16277 bp, 17 predicted proteins | sample SagtaG_22_FD_104815 | JGI IMG/M metagenome (GOLD analysis project Ga0137377, IMG submission 104815) | Vadose zone soil microbial communities from Sagehorn Ranch, Mendocino, California, USA - Sage2_L_40_16 metaG | ecosystem: Environmental > Terrestrial > Soil > Vadose zone | place: USA... | reverse complement strand
GGCCCCCAGCGATCGAGGGCGGCCAGATGCTCCGGGGTCGCGTAACCCTTGTGGCGGGCGAAGCCGTACTCGGGAAAGCTGCGGTCCGCCTCCACCATGAGGCGGTCGCGGGTGACCTTGGCGATGATCGAGGCCGCGGCGACGCTGGCGCATCGCGCGTCGCCGTCGACGAGATTCCGCTGCGGACAGGCGAGGTCGCGGAGCGCGACGAAGTCGGTGATGACCAGATCGGGCGCGACGGTGAGCCGCGCGAGCGCCTCGGCCATCGCGAGACGGGTGGCCTGCAGGATGTTCACGCGATCGATCGTCTCGTGATCGACGATGCCGACGCCCACCGCGACGGCGCGCTCACTGATGACGTGGAAGAGCGCCTCGCGCTGCTCAGGGGTGAGGAGCTTCGAGTCCGCGAGCCCGCGAACGCGCCGGTCGGGCCCGATGATGACGGCGGCCGCCACGACCGGCCCGGCCAGTGGCCCGCGCCCCGCCTCGTCGATGCCCGCCAGCCGAGTGACACCTGTCTTCCAGGCTCGAGCCTCGTAGTGGTAGGGCGCCGACGGAGGCGGCGTCACGAGGGGTCGATCGATTACTGCTCGGTGGCGCCGGTGGCGGGGACCAGGGGCGCGCGCTTCTCCTTGAGGCGCGCGGCCTTGCCCGCGAGCGAGCGGAGATAGTAGAGCTTCGAGCGTCGCACCCGGCTCCGCCGCGCGACCTCCACCCGCTCGATTCGCGGCGAGTGCAGGGGGAAGGTGCGCTCGACGCCCACCCCGTACGAGATGCGCCGCACCGTGAAGGAGGCGCGGCCGCCCTCTCCGCGGCGCCGGATGACGATGCCCTCGAAGAGCTGGAGCCGCTCCTTCTCGCCCTCGATGACCTTCACATGCACCCGCACTGTGTCGCCGGGCGCGAACCCCGCGCGGTCCTTCTTCAATTGCGCGGCCTCGACCAGTCGAATCGCGTCCATCACAGTCCTTTCTTACGTCTCTACGAGCTCGTTACGCAAGGTCGCCGAGCTGCTCCGGCGTTTCCCCGCGGTCGAATCGCTCCAGCAGCTTGCGCTCCTCTTCCGTTAGCCGCGCCGTCGCTAACAAATCCGGCCGCTCGCGCCACGTGAGCCAGATCGCCTGCACCCGGCGCCAGCGCTCGATCCGCGCGTGGTCCCCCGAGAGCAGCACCGGCGGCACCCGCGCGCCCCGGTAGGCTTCGGGCCGCGTGTACTGCGGCGGCTCCAGGAGCCCGTCGGCAAACGACTCCCGCGCCGCCGCGCCGTCTGCGCCGAGCACGCCCGGCAGCAGGCGCGTGACCGCGTCGGTCACCACCAGCGCCGGCAACTCACCGCCCGTCAGCACGTAGTCGCCGATCGAGATCGCGTCGTCCGCCAGCCCCTCACCGACGCGCGCGTCGACGCCTTCGTACCGCCCCGCCAGCAAGATCACGTGCGACTCGCGCGCGAGCGCGGCCGCCACCTCGTGCGTGAACGCGCGGCCGCGCGGATCCATCAGGACGACGCGCGCGCCCGGCGTGCGCAGCGCCTCGACCGCGGCGAACAGCGGCTCGGGCTTGAGGACCATGCCGCCCCCGCCCCCGAACTGATAGTCGTCGGTGACTCGGTGCCGGCCCCCCGCGTAGTCTCGGAGATTGACTACCCGGATGTCAACGAGTCCGCGCGTCTGCGCGCGCCCCAGCATCGACTCGGCGAGCACCGGCGTGACCATGCCGGGAAAGAGCGTCACGATGTCGATGCGCATGGCGCCGCCCCGCTACAGCTCGAGGAGCCCGTCGGGCGGCCGGATCACCACGCGGCCCGCCGTCACGTCCACCTCGAGCACGATCTCGGCGACCGCGGGGATCAGACGCTCGCGGGCGCCGTCGCTCACCACCCACAGATCCTGAGCGGCCGACTGCTCGATGCGGGTGACCCGCCCCACCTCTCGCCCGTCGTCCGTCACCACGCGACAGCCTTCGAGCTGCCACGGGTAGAACTGGCCCGGCGGCAACGGCAGGGCCTCGGCCTCCGGCAGCGCCACCAGGCGCCCCACCAGCGCGCTGGCCGCCTCGACCGTGTCGTACCCGGCCAGCGACAGGAGCACAGCGGCGCCCTGCCGGCGCGCCCGCGTGATCTGACACCGCTCCCGGGTGTCCCGCGCCTGATCCCACAGGATGCAGTCCGTGACTACCTCGAACCGCTCGGGATGATCGGTCAACAACGTCACGCGCATCTCGCCGAGCAGGCCGTGGGGCCGCGCGATCTCGCCGATCACCACGAGACGCTGGCCCATCGGGGCCTCTACTTCTTCGCGGGCGCGCTCGCGATCGTCGTGTCCGGCGCGTTCGCGATCAGCCGGCGAACCGTGTTCGACGGCTGGGCGCCCTTCTTGATCCACGCGTCCACCTTCGCCCGGTCGATCGATACGGTCGGCGGCTCGGTCAGCGGGCTATAGTGTCCGAGTATCTCGATGAAGCGTCCGTCGCGCGGCGAACGCGAGTCCGTCACCACCACCCGATACGCCGGGCGCTTGGTCGTTCCGGTTCGTCTCAGTCGAATCGTCACTGGCACGTGCTCACCCCCTTCATATGCTCGCCTCGGACGGCGGGACACCCAGCCCCGCGACGTCCTGCGGCTCGCACTACCGTGGAAATCCCGGAAGATTCTTCATGCGGGGAAGTTTCCCCTCCATGCCCTTGAACTGCTTCATGACCTTGCGGAGCTGCGCGTATTGCTTGAGCAGCCGGTTCACGTCCTGCACGTTGGTGCCGCTGCCGCGCGCGATGCGCTGTCGCCGGCTGCCGTTGATGATCTCGGGATTGTGCCGCTCGCCCGGCGTCATCGAGCCGATGATCGCGTCGAACCGATCGAGGTCGGCCGATTCGCCGTCGAGGTCCTTGGGGGCGCCCTTGAGCATCTTGCCGAAGGGGAGCATACCGAGGATCTGATCGAGCGGGCCCATCTGGCGCAGCTGCTTGAGCTGATCGCGGAAGTCTTCGAGCGAGAAGGTGTCCTCGCGAAGCTTCTTGGCCAGCGTCTCGGCCTTGGTCTGATCGACGGCCGCCTGTGCCTTCTCGACCAGCGAGAGCACGTCGCCCATGCCGAGGATGCGCGAGGCCAGGCGGTCGGGATGGAACGGCTCGAGCGCGTCCGTCTTCTCGCCGACGCCCACGAAGGCGATGGGGCGGCCCGTGACGTGGCGGACGGAGAGCGCGGCGCCGCCGCGCGAATCGCCGTCCATCTTGGTGAGGACGACCGCGTCGATCCCGACCGCCTGGTTGAATTTTTCGGCGACCGTGACCGCGTCCTGGCCGGTCATCGCGTCCACGACGAGCAGTACGTGATGGGGCGAGACCTCGCGCCGGATCGCCTGCAGCTCGGCCAGGAGCGCCTCGTCGATGTGGAGCCGGCCGGCGGTGTCGAGGATGAGCGGTGTCAGGCCGCGGCTCGCGGCCTCCTCGCGCGCGGTCCGACAGATTTCTAGCGGCGTCTGTCCTTGCATGCCGGTCACGGGGACACCGAGCTGAGCGCCGAGCGTCCGGAGCTGGTCCATCGCGGCGGGCCGCTGGGTGTCGGCGGCCGCGAGCAGGGGATGCTGTCCCTGCTTGGTGTAGAGGCGGGCGAGCTTGGCGGCCGTCGTCGTCTTGCCCGAGCCCTGCAGGCCCATGAGCATGATGACCGTCGGCGGGTGCGTCGCCGCCGTGAGACGGTGGCCGCTGCCGCCGAGCAGCTCGACGAGCTCACCGTGGACGACCTTCACCACCTGCTGGGCCGGGGTGAGCGACGTCAGAACGTCCTGCCCCACGGCTTTGTCCTTCACCCGGTCGATGAAGGCGCGGACCACCTTGAAGTTGACGTCCGCCTCGAGGAGCGCCAGGCGCACCTCGCGCAACGCCTCTTGGATGTTCTCCTCCGACAGCCGGCCGCGGCCGCCGAGCTTGTCGAAGATCGTTTGCAGTCTCGTACTCAGGGAATCGAGCATGGGAACGCCCTACTCTACGGGAACATCACTCGAAGATCAACGAGACGGCGGGGAGGCTCGGAGGCTACCGGTTGCCGGTCGGAACGAACTGCATCGGCGCCCTGCGCCACTGATAGATCCCGACATTGACCTGATCGAGGACCCATCGCTCGGGAATCCAGAACCCCGTTGTCGTTTCGGTGACGTAGAACCCCGGGACCTCGGCGAACATCGTCTGATACCTGGTCGGGACGCCCTCCGGTGCCGGCACGTACACCTGCATCGTCACCGGCTGCGGCGGCATCCACACCTGGCGCACGGCGTATCCGAGGCCCGCATTGGGCAGCATCGGGTGCGGGTTGTTGAGGGCGTGGGGCTCGTCGCCGAAGGGAATCGACTCGCGTGAGCCTCTGGTACCCGGCGGCACGACCACGAAGGGCCCGGTGGGGTTCGGCCGGATGACGAACACCGGGCCCTGTGGATTCGGGGTGCTCAATCCCGGGGGGCTCACCTGCGCGCCAGCCGGGCTCAGCGCCCCGACCGCCAGCAGGAGCCCGATGGCCACCCCGAGGATCCGCATGGGTCGAGTATACCCCACGGGAGACGTCCGTCCTCAGTAGGCCGGCGGCGCGTAGACGGTCACGAAGAAGAGGGGCGTCCGCCCCGGATTCTTCACGTGATGGGGTGTTCGGGCCGGGATCATGACGAGCGACCCCGCCGCGGCGCGATGCTCCGTGTCGCCGATCCGCACGATCGCCTCCCCCTCGACGACGTACAAGATCTGATCGCCGTCGTGCTCCTCCTCGGGCCCGCCGTCCTCGCCCGGGCCGATGGTCATCACGGCGGTCTGGCTGCGCTCGGTCTGCTGGAGTACGCGAAAGAACCGGCCGCGATGGGCCAGCGCGTCGACGACGTCCATCGCGTTACGCGGCCGTCGCGGCGGCGCGCAGCGCCCGGACCGCGGCCGCCGGGTCGGCGGCGCCGAAGACCGCCGAGCCGGCCACGAGGGTCGAGGCGCCATCTTCGGCGAGCGATTTGGCGATGTCGGTCTTCACGCCGCCGTCGACGGAGACGGCGACGGACCGCGCACCCAGGAGCGTTTTGATCTCGCGAATCTTTCGATGCGCGCCCGGGATGAACGACTGCCCGCCGAAGCCCGGGTTCACCGACATCACCAGCACGAGATCGAGATCGTCGAGCACGTACTCGAGCGCCGAGGGCGGCGTGGACGGGTTCAGCGCGACACCCGCGCGCGCGCCGAGCTCGCGAATCTGGACGAGCGTGCGCTGGAGATGCGGGCAGGCCTCGGCGTGCACCGTGACCATGTCGGCGCCGGCCGCCACGAACTCGGGGATGTAGCGCTCGGGCTCGACGATCATCAGGTGGACGTCGAGCGGCAGCCGCGTGCGCTTGCGGATCGCCGCGACGACGAGGGGACCGATCGTGATGTTCGGCACGAACCGACCGTCCATCACGTCGACGTGGAGCTGGTCGGCGCCGCCGGCCTCGACCCGCGCGATGTCGGTGCCGAGCGCGGCGAAGTCGGCCGAGAGGATCGACGGCGCAATCTTGACCACGAGGTTGTTATACCGCGAAGCTAGGCGCGGCGGAAGCGGACGGCGGAGAACCCGTCGGTGCCGTGGCGATGCGGCAAACACCGGAGCCAGCCGTCCGCGTCGAGCGGCAGCGGAAACTCCTCGGGCGGATCAGGTGTGAAGTCACTGTTCGCGGCGAGGAAGGCTCGCGCGACCTCGTCGTTCTCCTCGGGCTCGAGGGAGCACGTGGCGTAGACGAGCCGGCCGCCGGGCCGGACCATCGTGGCCGCAGCGTCGAGGATCTCCGACTGACGCCGGCTCGCCAGGGCAAGATCCGACGGCTGCCGCCGCCACTTCACCTCGGGGTTGCGTCGCAGCACGCCCAGGTTCGAGCACGGCGCGTCGACCAGAACACCGTCGCAGGCGGCACGGAAGCTCGGCGCCAGGGATTCGACCTGACCGTCGTGCGTGTCGATGATCGAGATGCCGAGCCGCGCGGCGGCTTCATCGACTCGCTCCAGGCGCACCGGCTCTCGATCGAACGCGAGAATGCGGCCGCGGTTGTCCATGAGCTCGGCCAGATGAGTCGTCTTGGTGCCGGGCGCCGCGCAGACGTCGGCGATGGTGGATCCAGGGTCAGGCGCGAGCAGCCGCGCGATCAGCATCGAGGCCTCGTCCTGCACGGCGAAGCTGCCGCCCGCGAACGCGCGCCATTCGCCGGGGGCGCCCCCGTGCCCGACCACGACACCCTCGGGAGCCAGCCGCGTCGGCCGCCACTCGAGCCCGTCCTCCTCGGCCAGGCGCTGGCCGAGCGCGTCGCGCGTGATCCGCAGCCGGTTCGCGCGCAGGGTCAGCGGTGGCCGCTCGTTCAACGCCCTCATCAGCGACTCGGCATCCTCGCGGCCGTAGCGTTTGATCCATCGCTCCACGATCCACGTCGGGAACGAGCACCGCACCGCCAGGGCGTCGCTCGGGTTACGGGGCGGCGCGGGCTCACGCTCACGCGCGCCGCGCCGGGCGAACGAGCGGAGCACGGCGTTGACGAAGGCGCGCACCCCGGGCGTGCGCGGGGCCAGGGTGACGGCATCGTTGACCGCGGCGAAGGCCGGCACGCGCTCGAGGAGGGCGATCTGGTACGCGGTCATGCGCAGGAGCACGCGCACCCTCGGATCGAGCGACTCGAGCCGGCGACGCGAGTGCGGCGCCAGGATCCAGTCGAGGTAACGCTGCCAGCGCAGCGTGCCGTAGACCATCTCCGTGGCGAGTGCGGCGTCGCGAGCCTCGAGACGACGAGCGGTGAGCTCGGCTTCGAGCACGCTGTCGGCGAAGCTCAGGTCAGCCTCGACGCGCTCCAGCACCCGCGCCGCGACTTCGCGAGCCGGCGAGGGCGCAGTGCCGCTGGCCACGCGGCCAGCGCGGGGCCCGCCGCGTGCGCCCGGCCGGCCGGGCCGGACCGGCGGACTCACGACGCGGGCCTCGACGGGTCGAGCCCCGCGAATAACGCGCGCGGCGGCAGGCGCGCGCCGCGAAGGTAGTCGGACCAGGACATCGCGCGCCGATTCTCCGGCTGGACCTCGACGGGACAGAGCCAGCCGTCAGAGGCGGCGATCGCCGGATAATCGGCTTGGGCAGTCGGCCTCTCCAGCGTGCCCGGCGCATGCGTGTGCGCGCTCACCAGCGCGGTCGCCCGCCAGATCGTGAGCGGGCCCGCAGGCCCGCGGGTGAGAGCACCCGGCCAGGGGTTGCAGCCGCGAACAATGTTGACGAGCTCGCGCGCCGGGCGGTTCCAGTCGAGGTGCCCGTCGGTCCGCTTGAGCCGAGGCGCCAGGGTCGCGTCCTCGTGGCGCTGCGGCGTGGGCGTCAGCGCGTCGAGCTGCGCGAGCGTCTCGATCAGGACGTCGGCGCCGAGCGTGGCGAGCCGCACCGCCAGGTCTCCGGCCGTTTCCTCGGGACCGATCGCCGTCGACGCGGAGAGCAAGGTCGGCCCGGTGTCCATGCCCTCGTCCATCTGGAACGTCGTGATCCCCGTGACGCTCTCGCCCCGCATGATCGCCCACTGGATCGGCGCCGCGCCCCGATAGCGGGGCAGGAGCGAGCCGTGAACGTTGATCGAGCCGCGCCGGGGCGCGTCGAGCACGGCCTTCGGCAAGATCTGCCCGAACGCGGCGACGACCGCCACGTCGGCGCCCAGCGCGCGCAAACGCTCGGGCCACTCGGGATCGCGCAGGCGGGGGGGCTGCAGGATTTCGAGTCCGGCGGCCAGCGCGCGCGTTTTGACGGGCGGCGGGGTCAAGCGTTGCCCGCGATGTGCCGGCCGATCGGGCTGGGTGACGACCGCGACGACGTCGTGATGACGCAATAGCGCCTCGAAGGTCGGCAGCGCGAACGCGGGCGTGCCATAGAAGAGAACTCGAAAACGGGTTGTCACAGCAGCCCAAAGCTACCAACTCCATCATGTAAAGTCAGCCGTTTGTGACGACGTCTCGTCTCGCGCATTTTCTTCCTGTCCACAAATCCGTGGGGGGCCTGTTTGACGTTCTTCCTGTTTGACATTCTTATGACGCTCGATGTGTTCCACGATGTGTGGCGGAGGGCGTCGACAATACGATCCAGCGAACGGGTCCGTCGTTGGATGGATCATGAATCAGGCACGCTCGAGAGCGATTGACCGGTTGCGGTTCGAACAGCGGAAGAAACGCGTCAACACTCAGGCGGACAGTCATCTGACCGTGCCGGCCGAGAGTGGCCCGCAAGAGGCGTTCGACGTCAGAGAGCAGGGGCGCCTCCTACGAGATGCCTTGCGCGGGCTCACTCCGGACGAGCAGCAGGCTATCGAAACTGCCTTCTTCTCCGAGCTGACGTATCACGAAGCGGCGACAAGATTGAATCAACCCCTCGGAACCGTGAAGACACGCATCCGTTCCGGATTGGAAAAACTCCGGCACGCGCTCGGCGGAACATTGAAAGGCCTATGAGTCCAGAATCCGGCATCCACGATCGGGACTACCTGGAACTGGTCGTTCTGTACGCGCTGCAGGCCCTTCCTGCGAGCGAAGTTTCCGTCGTGGAGGCTCATATCTCCGCCTGTGCGGAGTGCCGCCGGGAAATGGAAGCTCTGCGTCCGATCACGGCGGCTTCGTCTCCTGGCCAACCGATGTGCTGCGCCCCTCTGCTCCGCTCTGGGAACGCCTGGCGCGGCGAATCGCAGCAGAGACCGGCCAGGAGCCGGTAGTACCAGCGCCACAACGACGGGCTGAACCGGAATGGGGGGAAGCGGCACCTGGCATCTCCTGCAAACTGCTCGCGACCGATGCGGAACAGGACCGCGTCAGCATGCTCGTACGACTCGCGCCGGGAGCCGCGTATCCGCCTCACCGCCATGCCGGAGTCGAAGAGCTGTATCTGCTTCACGGCGAGCTGATCATCGACGACAAGAAACTCTATCCGGGGGATTACAACCGGGCGGAGCCCGGCACGGCCGACCAGCGTGTCTGGAGCGAGACCGGCTGCACGTGCGTTCTCCTCACCTCCACCCAAGACGTCCTTCGCTGAACGCCGCAAAGCCGGGGCAAGGTGCCTGTCACCCTTCCCTGGCTCTGGTGTGCAGCGATTGGGACGCCAGGGTGTTGATGACGACGCCCAGCTCGGACGGATCAACCGGCTTCACAATGTGGCGGTCGTAGCCGGCTGAGATGGAGATCGCGCGGTCCTCCGGCCGTCCATAGGCGGTGAGCGCGATCGCGGGCGTTTGCCCGCCGTCGGCCGGTCCAAGCGCTCGTACCTTGCGGATCAGTGCGTGCCCATCTTCACCCGGCATCTCGATGTCCGAGATGAGCAGGTCGGGTCGCCACGAGCGGAAGAGGGAGAGCGCCTCCGACGCCGATGCGCAAGTCCTCACCTCCGTCCCCGCCGCCGTCAGCATCATCGAGACCAGCGTGAGCGCGTCCGTGTCGTCGTCGACGACCAGCACGCGCAGGCCCTGTAGGGACGGACCCGTGTAGGGGGGCAACGGCGCACGGGCGGTTGGATAGGGTTCGCCTGTCGGGTCGAGCGAGGCGACAGCGGCGAGCGGGAGGCGCACACGGAACGTCGCTCCCTGCCCCTCGCCGGCGCTCTCGGCGGAGACGGTTCCCCCGTGCAGTTCGGTGAGGTGGCGCACGAGCGCAAGGCCGATCCCGAGCCCAGTCTGTGAGCGCGTGCTCGCCATGTCCCCCTGGCGGAAGCGCTCGAAGATGTGCGGCAACACCTCGCGGCGAATACCGAGCCCGGTGTCGCTCACGACGATTTCGACACCGGACGTTACGCGCTGCAGAACGATCTGGATCCGCCCGCCCTTTGGCGTGAACTTGACCGCGTTCATCAGCAAGTTCCAGGCAATCTGCTGAAGGCGGTCGGAATCGCCCTGAACGGGACCCGCGGCCGGGTCCAATGCTGTCTGCAGCAGGATGTCCTTCGCCTCGGCGGCGGGGCGGACTGCGTCCAGGGCGGCCCCGAGGACAGCGGGGAGATCAACCGAGCGGACTTCGAGACGCATCTTCCCAGCGACGATGCGCGCGACATCGAGGAGGTCGTCGATGAGTCGTGACTGGGAGTGCGCGTTGCGCATGATCGCGTCGATGGCGCGCCTCGTCGTCTCGGCATCGAGTTGACCAGTCCCGAGCATCCTGGCCCACCCGTACACGGCGTTGAGCGGTGTCCGCAGCTCGTGCGAGAGAATCGTGAGGAACTCGTCCTTCGCGCGGTTGGCCGCATCCGCCTGGCCGCGCGCCTGCGCGGCCTCGCCGTAGAGCGCGGCGTTGTCGACGGCCAGCGCCGCCCGTTCCGCTAACTCCTTCGCCACGGTGACGTCTTCCTGCTCGTAGACGTCGCCGGTCGTGGTGATTCTCACGAACGTGATGGCGCCGATGGTGCGGTGGCGGGCCCGCATGGGAACGGCGATGGCCGAGCGTGGCTTCAGCTCCCGCAAGAGCGCGAGATGGTCGCTATCTCGAGCGGTGGAGGTCAGGGTTTCTTCCGAGACCTCGAAGAAGACGACAGCCTCCCCGGAGCGAAGCGCACGCGCAGCGGGTTGCGGCGAGCTCCGGTCTGGCGCGTAGCGTCGGATTCTTGCCAGTGTCTGCTCGATGGCGGGGTCGGCGGCGGCCACCGCGACGCGCTCGACGACGCGCTCGACCACCTGGTCCGTGGTGACGAGATCGACGAGACACCAGTCGGCGAACGTGGGCACCGCGAGCCGCGCAACTGTCCGCAGGGTCTCCGTGGAATCGAGGGAGGAGGCCAGGATGCGGCTCGACTCGGCCAGGAAGGCCGCTCGACGCTCCGCCCGCTGCGCCTCCGCGCGCAGGCCGCGCTCGCGCGCGAAGAGCGTTGCGTTCTGGATGGCGATGGCCGCCTGGTCCGCCAATCGCAGACAGACCACCTCGTCCTCGTCCGTGAAGGCTCGGGACACCGCGTTGCTGATGTACAGCAGACCTTCGACCCGCTGCTGAATGGTAATCGGAACGACCATCAGGGCGGTCGTCCCCGCCTGGCGCGCCACGGCGTGGAAGTCACTGGGGACCTGAGGGTCCTCCAGGTAGTTCGCGGTTCGCCGCGGACGGCCCGTCATCATGACGTGGCCCCCCAGCCCCTGGCCGGGCTCGATCCTCAGCGAGGGATACCCCGCCGGGGCGCCGATCTGATAGCGGGGAATCATGGTTTGGGATTCGCCGTCCCTCAAGAAGAGCGCGGCCGTGTCCCCGTGACAGACATCCTTCGCACCCTCCGCGATTCGTCTGAGCACGGTGTCGAGATCGAGCGATGCGGTGATAGAGTCCGCGATTTCGCCAAGGACGGCGAGGCGCCGTTCGGCCTGCTCCGCCCTCTGCCGAGCCCCTTGCTCCTCGGCGAGGAGCGCCGCTCGCTCCTGGTCGCGGTGCCGTCGCTCCGTGACGTCGGTGCATACGCCGATGATCCTTTCGGTGCGCCCCGACCGATCACGCAGCACTCGGCCTCGAGCCTCGACCCAGCGAACGACTCCATCCCGCCGTACGATTCGGTACTCGAGCGCATATCGCCCGTGGCCTTCGAGGGACTGCTCGGCGGCGCGGCGCAGGGTCTCGCGATCGTCGGGATGGGCTTGCTCGAACACGGCCTCCAACGTGCCGGGGAACGTCCCCGACGCCAGGCCGTGGATGCGTTCGAGACTCGGCGACCACCGTACCGCGCCGGTGGCCACCGTCCAGTCCCAGGTCCTCATCTCACCAGCTTCGATCGCCACGCGGGATCGTTCTTCGCTCTCACGGAGCGACTCGCCAGCCCGTCTTCCTTCCCGCACGAGCGCTGCAATCGGCATCAGGGTGACGACCATCGTCCCTATGAACGCTTGCAGAAAAAGAAGGGACTCGTTCGTCGTGCCGCCGACGAACGGACCGTGTCCACGGAGTGTTCCCGACACGGCGAGCGCGGAAAGGGCAACGATCACCGTGGCGGTTTCGGGCGGGCCAAAACGGAACACCGCCCACAACAGAGTCGGAATGCACATGAAGGCCACCGGCCCATTGCGCAGGCCGACCGGGGCCAGATTGCCGAAGACCGCCCAGCCGGTGAGAAGGATGGCCAGCGCGAGCAGAGCGGCCTCGCCAGGACGGCGGCGCAATATGCGGAAGTCCTCACGCTGACGCCAGAGCAGGAGGAGCGGCGCCACCACCAGCGTGCCGACGGCGTCGCCAAGCCACCACGTCAGCCAGATCGTGGTGTACTTGGCCCAGGCTGCGTGGCCGCCCAGGGCGAGACTGGCGACACCGATCGTCGCGCTGACGGAGGTGCTCAGCAACGCCGCGAGCGCGGCGAACTTGAAGATGTCATGGGAATGCTGGAACGCCAACGGGCCGTTGGCGAACCGGTTGACGAGATACGCCCCGACGACGGCCTCGAGGGTGTTTCCACCGGCGATGCCGAGCGACGTCAAAGGCCAGCCGCTCGTCGTGAAATTCACGAGGAAGGCCCCCACGAAGATTGCAGGCCAGACGCGAAGGCCGAGGAGGAGCAGGGCGGCCAGCGCGATCCCGGTGGGCGGCCACACCGGGCTCGCGCTCGCGTGGACGAACGCGAAATAGAGTCCCAGTCGTCCTGCTAGAAAATAAACGGCGGCGACACCCACGATCACGAGAGGCAGCGGGCGGCCGAGTCGGATGTGCTGCCGGACCGCAGTGATAACGCTTTGCCTCCCGGGGACGTTCACGTTGACGCTGCCCTCATGGGTCTAGCCCGGGGCCAATGCTATCGTCAACGACCTCGTTCTGCAGCCGGTAGGAGGAGGGATGGGAAGGCGAGCGGCGGCTACGCAGAGAGCTTCAAAGCGCGAAGGCGTGGCGGGAAGCGTCCTCGCGGAGACCCTCCTTTTTGATCTTCCGCTTGATGCGATCGCGCACCATCGGGTCGACGCGATCGATGAAGAGGACGCCGTCGAGATGGTCGATCTCGTGCTGCAGGACTCTCGCGCGCAGCCCGCGGGCGTTGATCGTCAAGGGCTGGCCGTCGACGGCACGCGCCTCGACCTTGACCCACGCGGCGCGCGTGACCGGGGCGAACACGCCGGGGATCGACAGGCAACCTTCCTCTCCCGTCATCTCGCCGCCGCGCTCGACGATCGCCGGATTCAGGAGCGCCTGAACTTTTCGGCCGTCCTCGTCGGCGATGACGATGAGCCGAAGCGAAATTCCCACCTGCGGCGCCGCGAGGCCGATGCCGACCTCGTCGTACATCGTCTCGGTCATGTCGGCGATGATCGCGCGGACCTCCGGCGTCACCTCGCCGACGGGCGTGGCGTTGCGTCGGAGCGCAGGATCGCCGTATTTCCTGACCTTTAAGACGGCCATTCGACCGGATCGACCTCCACATCAATCATACCCCGGCCGGCCGTCGTCGATTTGAACTCCCGTAACGCCTCGTCGAGCCGGCGCGGCAAATCGGGGTCGCCCTTGGCGACGATTCGCCGGGTGCGGTCGCTCCGGTCGGGGACCGGCGGATAGACCGTGATCCCCTTGGCCCCGCGCAGCGCAGCGCCCACCGCCTCGGCCAGCCGGCGTGTCTCGGCCGCGTCGGCGCCGCGCGTGGTGACGACCGCGAGGCGACGAAAGGGCGGATAGCCGAGCTCGGCGCGGAACTTGAGCTCCGGCCCGTAGAACTCGTTGAGGTTCTGACGCGCGACCGCCTCGAACGCGCAGTGGCCGGGGTTCTGCGACTGGATGATCAGCGCGCCGTCGGCGGCCACCCGCTCCGCGGCCGCCCACGCGAGGGCGAGCGTGCGCTCCCCGGCCCGAAAATCGGGCGCGCGCAGCAGCTGGTCCGGGGCCACGAACGCGGCGAGCCCGAGGGCGGCCGGACCGAAGAGTCGAAGCGCACCCCGCGTGCCGATCACGACATCGGCGGCGGCCGCCGCCGCGCGCTGCGCCTCGCCGCGGGCGCCCCGCGTCGCTTCGGGATCCCACCGCGCGATCCGCGCATCGGGAAATCGTCGGCGCACCGCGTGCTCGACGCGCTCGGCCCCCCAGCCGAACGGCGTGAGTCGCCGTCCGTGACACGCCGCGCACGTGTCGGGCAGCGGTTGCGAGGTGCCGCAGAGCCGGCAGACCAGCCGAGCCGCGGCGCGCGAGTACGCGAACGCGATCGCGCACGCGGCACAGCGGACGACGGTCCCGCACTCGTCGCATGCGAGCGAGGACGTGAGCCGGCTCACCACGAGAAACACGCGCCGCCGCGCGGCCAGGGTCTCGCGGATCGCGCGCGACAGCGGCGGCGTGAGCGGCTCGCGCCTGAGGATGCCGCGCGTGTCGGCGATGCTCACCGCCGGCCACGGGCCCGGCTCGCGCGCGGCCATGTCGATGAGCCCCGACTCGGCGCGCCACCACGCCTCGGCACTGGGCGTGGCGGCTGTGAGCCAGAGCGCGAGCGGCTCCCGGGCCGCGCGCTCGAGCGCCACGTCGCGCGAGTGCATGCGCGGCGGGCCGGGTGGCTTGTGAGCGGCTTCGTGCTCGTCGAGCAGCACCAAGGTGGCGGGCGGCGGAAGGGGGGCGAGCAGTGCCGAGCGCGTCCCGACGGCCAGACGCGCCGGTCCGTCGCGCAACGCGCGCCAGGCCGCCGCGCGCTCCTCGTCCGGCACCCCCGAGTCGAGCCTCACGACGCGGTCGATCTTCGCGAGCCGCTGCGCCCACTTTGCGACGGTCTCGACGTCAGCGGCGATCACCAGCGCGGCCCCCTTCGTCGTCTCCAGCCGCTCGAGCAGCCGCTTCTCACGGCCGGCGCCGATCAGGAGCTCGGGCTTGGGCGAGGCGAGCGGGCTCGCGCCGCGGGTGGTTGCTGGGACTCCGCCGGCGTCCGCGCTCCCCGGCGGCGGCAGGAGCGCGGCGCAGGTCGACCCCACTGACGAGAGGCTCTGCGCCGCGATCCAGCCGATGAGCTCGAGCTGCGCCGTCGACAGCACGGGCTCGGGATCGACGAGGCGGGCGAGGGGCTTGAGTTGCGGATCGGTGCCGTCGCGCAAGGCCACGACCATGCCGACCCGCGCCGCACCCCGCAGCGGCGCACGCGCGCGCTGGCCGGGGGCGAGCGTCCAGCCGTCGGGAACGCGATACGAGAACGAATGGCGAACCGGGGCGTCGAAGGCGACGTCCGCGATCATCTGGTACGGCGGCGGTCGTACTCCCGTCGAGCGAGCTGGAGATCCTCCCACGCCATGCGCTTGTACTCTTCGCCGGGGTTGCGGAGGAGGAACGCCGGGTGGAAGGTCGGGATCAGGACCGCGGAGCCGTATGGGTGCACGCGGCCGCGCAGCTTGCCGATCGGCTCGCGCGTGGCGAGCAGGCTCTGGGTCGCGACGCTGCCGAGCGCCAGCACGACCTTGGGCTGGAGCACGGCGAGCTTCGCGGCGAGGAAGGGCGCGCACGCGGCGAGCTCCTCGGCCTCGGGATTTCGATTTCCCGGAGGCCGACACATGACGGCGTTGCAGATGTAGACCTCGTCGCGGGACAGCTCGACCTTCCGCGCCTCGAGCATCTTCGTGAGGAGCTGGCCGGCCCGCCCGACGAACGGAAGCCCCTGGGCGTCTTCGTCCGCACCCGGGCCCTCACCGATCACGACGAGCTCGGCGCGCGGATTGCCCGAGCCGAACACGATCGTCGAGCGTCCCTCGCAGAGCTTGCAGAGGCGGCAGCCCTGGACGGCCTTCTCCTGGGCGCGGAGCGCCTCGGCGGGCCCGAGCAGGTAATCGCCGCCGAGCGGCAGGTCGTTGAACCCGAGGTCGCGATGATGACGGAGTGTCTCGCCGAGCGCGCCGAGCGCGTCGGCGAGCAGGGCGCGGGGATCGACGGTCGCCATGCGACTAGGCGGGCGCCTTCCTGGTGGCCGCGGCGGCGCGGAGCGAGAGGACGTGCGAGAGGATCGCGTCGGCGACGTCGCCCTTGGGCATCTTCGGTAACGGGCGCACGCCGCCCCAGCGGTCGAGCAGGAGCACCTCGTTGTCCTCGGCGTCGAAGCCGATGCCCTGCTGGCTCACGTCGTTCGCCACCAGGAGATCGATCCCCTTGCTCTCGAGCTTCGTCCGCGCGTTCGCGGCGACGTCGTGCGTCTCGGCCGCGAAGCCGACGATGAATGCGCTCGTGCGTCGCGCCGCGACCTCCGCGAGGATATCGGAGTTCGGCGTCAGCTCGAGGGTGAGATCGCGCTTGCCCTTGATCTTCGTGCTCGAGGCCTGCCGGGCGCGATAGTCGGCGACCGCCGCGGCCTTGACGACGATCGTCGCGCGGTCGAGATGATGGAG
>Ga0137377_10001528_pt1 | contig 16298 bp, 11 predicted proteins | sample SagtaG_22_FD_104815 | JGI IMG/M metagenome (GOLD analysis project Ga0137377, IMG submission 104815) | Vadose zone soil microbial communities from Sagehorn Ranch, Mendocino, California, USA - Sage2_L_40_16 metaG | ecosystem: Environmental > Terrestrial > Soil > Vadose zone | place: USA... | reverse complement strand
GGTTTTAAGGACATAAGCATCATACTTTGTCAGCGATAGATCGGTCAGGCTGGTGACGGCTGCATAGGGCTGCAGCACATCAATCTCATGTCCCCACTGTTGCAACTGATCCGCCACAACCATCGGCATGGGTTTATCAGCATATCTTTCTTCCAGGATAAAGCAAAAACGCATAGGTATCCCTCCTCGATATTCAGTTGACACAGGAAAAAGCTCGTTTATGGCATGTAACAACATAACCTGGACAGCCGTAGGGGCCGATTGATCGCGCCCAGCGCCGATTGATCGGCCCTCGGTGGCTGTGATGCTGTCCGTATGAAAAAGTTAAAGTGCATTAACACCACATTACCTGTCCACTGAAAGATAGTATACTCTTAATATCGGCTAGAGAATAGGTGGTTTTTCACAAAAATAAGCCCAAATGTCTCTCTTTACGTGATATAATAATGACATGAAGCCACTTTTACACAGCACAACCGCATATTCTCTCTACGTTCGACAGCAACGTCGCGCAACCGTCGAACGCTATTTGCTTGCCGCTGGGTAGCGTTGCCCTCGAACATTACATTCATCACTTCTTGGTGAAAAAACCCATAAACACACATGAATTAGTATCATTTCAACCGTTCAGACGTGTCTTAAAATATGATACGATGATATATAAGAGGCACTGTCCTATATCGGGAGGATGAGGAGATACTGGGAGACCCTACACATGGATTTAATGGACAAACTTGCCAGCCTTGCGCAACGATATGAAGAATTGAATAACTTGATGGCACAGCCGGATGTACTTGAAGATATCCCGCTGTTACAACGCTATGGCCGTGAACATGCTGAACTTGAAGAGGTTGTGCAAAAATACAATCAACTGGTCGAAACTGACCGGCAGCTTGCCGAGGCCCGGGAAATGTACGAAGGCGATGAACCGGAAATGCGCGAACTTGCCTTTGAAGAGATGGAACGTCTCAAAGCGCGTAAAGAGCATTTACTCGATGAGATAAAGATTTCCCTGCTGCCCAAAGATAGTATGGATGAGAAAAACGCTATTGTCACGATACAGGCAGGAGCCGGCGGTGACGAAGCAGCGCTTTTCGCAGGCGAGCTCTTCCGCATGTACAGCCGCTACGCCGACAATCGACGCTGGAAGATCGAAATCCTGGATATCAACGAAACCTCCCAGGGCGGTATCAAGGATATCACCTTTGTCGTGAAGGGCAAGGGCGCTTATAGCCGTTTGAAATACGAAGGGGGCACTCATCGCGTCCAACGAGTTCCTGTCACTGAAGCCAATGGACGCATCCATACATCAACTGCCAAAGTGATCGTATTGCCCGAAGTTGATGAAGATATTGATATCGATATCAAAGACACCGATATTCGTGTTGATGTCTACCGCTCTACAGGGCACGGTGGGCAGAGCGTCAACACCACCGACTCCGCCGTGCGCATTACCCACCTGCCGACTGGCCTGGTCGTTACCTGTCAGGACGAGAAGTCGCAACTAAAAAATAAACTCAAGGCTCTCTCCGTCCTTAAATCTCGCCTGTGGGACCTGGAAGAGGCCCACCGGCAGGATGAACTGAGCAAATCGCGACGTTCACAGGTACAGACCGGTGATCGCAGTGAGAAGATTCGCACGTATAATTTCCCGCAGGATCGTGTGACCGATCATCGCATAGGTTTAACACGGCACAATCTACCTGGCGTACTCAATGGTGAGCTCGACGAATTTATCGACAACTTGATCGCAGTCGATCAAGCCGACAAGTTACAACACTTGTTTGACGCAGAGGTCCCGGTGTAGGAACGGGTATGGTAACGAGCGGTTCCGCCCCACTCACTCTACCCCGCTCGCCAGACTGTGACCAGGGTGATTAATTTGGAGGGACGCGCTTGCGTGCGTCCCTATCTGAAAGGGAGGCAACCGAATGACACAATTAGTAATGGGCAAGAGTGTAACATATGAGACGACTTTTCCCGAACTGAATCCTACGTACCGGCTACTGCTCGGCCCTGGTCCTTGCAATGTTGATCCACGCATCCTTCGTATCGCCTCAGCTCCTCAGCTTGGTCACATCGACCCTGAGTTTTTCAGTATCCTCGAAGAAACTGCGCAGTTGCTGCGCTGGGTTTTTCAGACCAAAAACGAGATGACACTGTGCGTCTCCGGTTCCGGCTTCTCCGGCGCAGAGGCAGTGCTGTGCAATCTACTCGAAGAGGGCGATACACTCATCGCTGGCAATCTTGGATTCTTCAGCGGCCAGATCGTTGAAATCTCACTTCGCGCAGGAGCCACAGTGGTCAACCTGGAGACTGCATTAGGCAAACCCCTCGATCCAGAAGCGCTTGAGCAGGCCTTCAAAGATCATCCTGAAGCCAGATTATTTGCGACTGCTATTGCTGAAACCTCTACTGGTCTCTGGCAACCGCTAGAAGAGTTGGAGCGCATCACTCACGCTCATGGAGCGCTCTTCGTCGTGGACGCGGTCTGTGGACTTGGCGGTATTCCCATGAATATCGATGAAATGAAAATCGATGCTTGCTATGCTGGTAGCCAGAAGAGTCTGGGAGCTTTGCCTGGGTTGGCCCCTATCACACTCAATGAGCGAGCGCTACAGGTAATCCAGAATCGCAAAAAACCTGTACAAAGTTATTACCTCGACCTGCCGAAACTCCACCGCTACTGGAACGGCGACCATACCTACCATCACACCGCGTGCAGCAACCTGGTCTATGGTTTGCGTGAAGCGCTGCGCCTCATCCTGGAAGAAGGGCTAGAGGCACGCTGGGCACGCCATCAACTGCATGGTGAAGCTGTTAGAGCGGGTATCAAAGCCATGGGCCTGGGCATCCTTACTCAGCCGGGCTATGAGCTTCCCGTCTTAACTGCCGTCAGCCTGCATGAGGGCATAGACGAGATGGCAATTCGCAAAGCCCTACTTGATGAGTACAGCATCGAGGTTGGCGGTGGCTTTGGTGCTTTGAAAGGCCGCCTGATCCGCATTGGCCTGATGGGCTACAACTCATCCCGCAAAAACGTCGATACAGTACTGGCTGCCCTGGAACACGTTTTGCCTCGCAGTGGTTTCCAACCCAACATCGGAACCGCCCTCGCCAATGCCGACGCCGTTTATAAGGTCAGGGGTTGAACAAACGAATGCCCCTTCAACAACCTCAAGCAATCCGCGCAGTGTTCTTTGACGCAGGATTTACATTGCTGCACCCCAACCCCTCTTCACCTGAAATTTGTCAAAAAGTATGCCAGCAACTCGGCCTACATATTCACATCGACGAATTCAACCAGCGTATGACCGAAGCCGAGGACTATTACTTTCGCCAGACACGTCTAAAGCGTTATACCTGGGCTAGTGAGCAAACAATCAACGAGTTCTGGATTGAGTACTATATGAACTTGCTCCGTCCTATTGTCGAGGAACACAACGAGCCACTCCTCTACGAGCTCGCACTACGGATCACCAGGGAGTTTAACCAACACACAAGCTGGCAAGTTTACCCCGACGTATTTCCAGTGCTAGAAAAACTCAGAGCTTGCAATTACACACTCGGCGTAATCTCTGACTGGGGTATTGCACTTGGACCCATCTTGCGACGTCTCCATCTCACAGGTTATTTTGATTGCTTGTTAGTCTCAGCAGTCACCCGGCATGCCAAACCCTCACCAACGCTCTATGAACTGGCATTGCAGCGAGCAAACAGCATCGCCGATTATACAATCCATATTGGCGATTCGTACATCCATGACGTATTGGGTGCCCGTGCTGTCGGCATCACACCAATTTTGCTTGACCGGCATCGACGCTTAGAAGAAAGCAATGTCGATTGTTTACTGGTGCATTCCCTTTTTGAATTGCTTCAGCTATTAGAGGTTCCCGAATAGCCTATTCGATTACATTATTTACCTTCATTGCCCCAAATGATATACTGCATTTGCAAGGTGTATTCCCACATTTTCCAACGTTCTGGGAAGATGAGGCAGCTAATGAATAAAGTAAAGGGGCACTATACACCAACAATCCTGCAGAGCGCTCTGGGCGAACCGTTACGTTCTGAGCAACGCATCAACGATTTCTTTCCCCGTGTACTCACACGAGTAGATCTTCTCGTCCTCTTCATTGCAATCGTCCTCTTCATTCCTAACGCCTCTGTCGTCCAGGCAACGCAGGGAGCAGGGGCTGCCACTTACTTCTATTGGGTCATCGGCACAATCACATTTTTGATACCTGGAGCGGTCGTAACAGGGCAACTCAATCGCTTCATGCCTGTCGATGGCTCCATTTACGTCTGGTCTCACCGGGCGCTGGGACCACTTTTCGGCTTCTTTGCAGGCTTCTGCGCTTGGTTTCCCGGTATATTGGTGCTTCTGGCTGCTGCCGCCAGCATTCTGACACTCATACAGGGCATTGGAGTACAGCTCGGCGGTACCAACGCAAACTGGCTCGCTACAATCTGGCAACAAGGATTCGTTGTTATCCTTATTCTCCTGCTTGCCGGTTGGCTTTCCACGTTACCTCTCAAGCTTATTATGAAGATCGCAAAAGTGGTCATACTATTGTATGGGCTGGGTATTTTCATAGTCGGACTGGCCGGGATCGTCTGGCTACTCAGCGGTCATTCACTACAACCTTCACTGACTACCAGTACACTTGGTTTCGGAGGTCAGAACATTGTACTCTACGGTGTAATCGTGCTGGCTCTACTCGGTGTCGAAGTTCCCCTGCATATGGCTGCGGAGACGAAGGAGCGCAATGCAGCCTCGCTCTTTCTACGCTGGGGGCCGTTACTGGTTCTGATTGCCTACCTCCTGGGGACTTTTGGAGTCATGGCTGTCGAGCCGCCTGGTGTTGCGGCTTCCGCTTACTCTACACTTACCGCGGTACATACCGTATTCGGCACTGCGGCTTCTGTCTTGATGGGCCTTATCTTTATCAGCTTTTTCGTAATTGCCGCTGTCGTCTACAACGTTACCTTCGCGCGTATCTTGTTTGTCTCAGCATTAGACCATCGCCTACCCCCTTCTCTAGCCAAAGTCAACCAGCATCAAGCCCCCAACCTCGCTATCAACGTACAGGTGCTCATCGTGCTCGTTATAGCTATTTTCACCTACTTCATCGGTCCACTGCTTTACCAGGTGGATACGAACTTCTCTACCGAAGTCTATGACGTTTCCCAGGCGACAACAACCGTCATCTGGTGCATCTCGATGATCATCCTTTTCCTCGATTTACCCATCCTCCTGATCCGATTCAAAAGGCTACTGGCAAAAAGATCCGCACAGCTTGTCGCGCCTGCCTGGGTACTCTATCTGTGTAGCGCGGTTGGAGGAGTGGCAAGCCTGCTAGGAATCTGGACAACCCTCAGATTCTCATGGAATCAAGAGCTTATCTCAAATGCGCGCTGGCTGCTGACTATAAGCATTTGTTCCATTATTTCACTTGGCGTCGGCCTCCTTGGATCCGCTTATCCACGTTTACTGAGCAGTCTGAATGAACAAACCGCCGCGGCTCGCGAAAACGCCCGTCTGTACAATGAATTAACGATCGCTTACGAAAAGCTCAGTCAAGTTGATCAGCTTAAAGATGCTTTTCTCACGACGGCCAGCCACGAATTGCGCACTCCGCTAACAATTGTACAGGGCTATCTCGAACTGCTCGGTGAAATGGATGATGCCAGTCCAGAAGTGCGCCGATCCTTCCTGACAAAAGCTCTCCGCGCCTGTGACGAATTGGTTCTACTCCAGGCCAATATCATGGACGCCAGCCGCATCAAATTCGATGCTGCAGCCTTAGTTTGTAGCAGTATTTCATTAAAGGAGACCTGCTGCAGCGTCATCGAACTCTTTGAACCATTGATACTCCAGCAGGAACGGCAAGTTGAGACAGATATCGCAGCGAAGATAAGGGTTTGGGCCGATGAAACGCGTTTGAAGCAAGTATTGCGTAACCTGTTTGCCAATGCGTTGCGCTATTCACCAAACAAAACCCCCATTCGCATTACTGCTGAAGTTGAGCAAGAACGCTCAATGGTACGAATAAGCGTGATCGATCACGGTCCAGGCATACCACCTGACAAGCAAGAAGCCATCTTCGACAAATTTGTTCGCCTGGACCGTGATATGCACGGCATCATCCGTGGAAGCGGCCTGGGACTTTATATCACACGTCAGCTCGTAGAGGCCATGCAAGGCACGATTACCGTAGAGAGCAGCGGTGTAAAGGGCAAAGGATCAATATTTTCATTTACTTTGCCAATGCTAAAGAAGGCCGTACCCTCAACACCTTCCCCACTTGCATGAATGTCGGTCGATTCACACAATCTCTCTTACCACCTCAACGCCATTTAGCCGCATATGATACAGGAAAACCAGGTGCATGAAATCACCATTGTGAGGCAGCGCGCCGATTGCGTTGGCCGTCTCAATCGGCATATCGTACGTCTGCACAGCGTTCTCTGGCACAATCACGCGCATCTTCAAATTGTGCGCATTAGCATAAAGCTTCATGTGCAATGCCATCTGATGCACACAGAGATCAGTACAATCCCCTACAATCACTGCCGTGCTAAAATGACGGCGAGCTTCCAGCCATTCACCAAGATCTGTACCATGAAAGGCATTGAGCGAATTCTTGGAGATGACCTGGTAGTGATTGGCAAACGGCAGATTTTCCAGCTCAGGAATAGTGTTGGCTTCGCTTGTTCCAGCCTGGCAGTGCGGTGGAAAATCGGCAAACTCAACAGAATCGGGTGGATGACAATCCTGCGCCAGAACAAATTCACGTACTCCAATGTTGTAGGCGCCATTAAACGCAGCGACTACTGTGGGAATAATGCCCTTCACACGCGGGCTGGATAATACTCCTTCATGACAAAAGCCATTAATCATATCAACACTGATCAGCGCAACTTGCCCCTGTTGTGCCTCCACACGCAGATCGCTCCAGGCAATCGCAGGCAAATCACGCTCCCATCTAACCAGCGCAGAGAGAAAATCTTTGGACTGCTCTACGAAATTCGAAGGGATTGTTGAAGTCGCCATTTTTCACCTCCTATGCTCAGGTCAATCAAAAGCACTCTACTAGAGTTTGCGTTCCGCAGCAGGATTAAAACGATAGAGGCGAGCAGGACGATGGGTGCCTTCCATTTTCTTAGCGCCTGTGTCCTCCAGAATGCCTGTCGATAAAACCTTTTTGCGGAAATTGCGCTTGTCCAATCTTCGATGCAAAATAATTTCATACACACGCTGTAACTCATGCAACGTAAACTGCTCGGGCAAGAGACTAAACGCAATTGTGGTATAAGCCAGCTTGCCACGCAAGCGATTCAGAGCATACTCCAATATCCTCTCATGATCAAACGCCAGTTGTGGCAGATTGTAGACAGAAAACCATCCCACATTCACAGCGTCATCAGCCGCTCTCACCTGCAAACGTTCAGAGTCGAGCAAAGCAAAATAGACCACTGTAATCACACGAGTTCTCGGGTCTCGTCCCGGATCACCAAAGGTATAAAGTTGCTCCAGGTACACATCCTGTACGCCTGTTTCTTCCTGAAGTTCGCGCTTGGCTGCCTCCTCTAGCGACTCATCCATTTTCACAAAGCCTCCGGGAATAGCCCACATGCCCTCATAAGGCCAGGAACGACGCTTGACGAGCAAAACTTGCAGGTCTCGTTGCCGCAGGCTCATCATTACCACATCTACCGTCACTGATGGCCGGTCAAACTTGCTCGCGTCATAATGATGCGCCTTTGCCTCGGCCGTTTGCAATCCATCGTGCCTATCGCTCTTTATTTCCTTTTGCACTTCCGTCTCTTCCGTGCTGGACAACGAATCTCTTTCCAAATTTCTCTATCCTTTAAACAGTATACTCGCCTCTATTTGCGGCAAACCACACGACACGAACATTATACCGTGCTATGGATAGTTCTTGATAGCCCTTTTCTTCGTCTCCCTGCTTCTCTCAACTTTTGAAAAGCCCCGGCCACTTTCGCGAAACATCTCGCAATAAGTCTATAAAGGGCGTCGATTATTAATTTATTAAAATTAAAATTAAAATAATGATAACTTGCATTTCTAGTATATGTATGCTATACTTCAATATACCAGGAGGAGTACTTAAAAGATACTTCCCTACCCGGTCGCTTTGGTTAACAAGAGCGTCCACCAAAACTCATCACCATACACTTCGTAGAGGCTCCTGCCGGGTCTTATGGACCTTGTGCTTTTGGCCGCCCTGGAAAACTGGAGGTACAGAAATACCCTATGCCAATCATACAATCACGTTCAGTTCCCGCCATTCAGGTAATTGACCTGCGCCGGACCTACAACACGCGCAGGAGTAATCATAGAGGAGCAGCCGCCGCTATCACGCACAAAACGAGTATCACGGCGCTCGATGGCGTCAGCCTGACCATTGAGCGTGGGGAACTCTTTGGCCTGCTTGGGCGCAACGGTGCGGGTAAGACCACACTGATCAAAATCTTGACGACACTGCTTGCCCCCACCAGCGGAAAAGCCTTCGTCAATGGCTTGGATGTAACCCGCAATGTCCTGCCAATTCGCCAGCGCATTGCGATGGTCAGCGGAGGCGAACAGTCAGGATACGGCGTACTGACGGTGCGTGAGCAGCTCTGGATGTTCGCCCAGTTCTACGGCGTGCCATCCCGCGAAGCCCACAAGCGTATCGACGAACTCCTGGTAGCCTTCGATCTCAGCGATCAGGCCGATCAAAAAATATACGCGCTTTCCACGGGGATGCGCCAGCGCATCAACCTTTGCCGTGCGCTGGTCTCAGACCCAGAGATCCTCTTCCTGGACGAGCCAACTGTCGGGCTGGATGTGGAGGCTGCACGCTCAGTGCGCGAATACGTGCGTTCCTGGATGCGCCAGAATACAAACCGTACGCTCCTGTTGACCACACACTATATGTTTGAGGCCGACGAACTCTGCGACCGCGTCGCAGTCATCAACCACGGCCGGATAGTTGCTCAGGGCACACCAAATGACCTGAAGCGCAACCTGGAAGAACATGTGCGTTTCCAGCTCGAGCTTGGAGAGGCAGTCGGCAAAAGTTCAGGAGATTCTTCAGGAGGAGAAGAAGGACACGCAGTGGCATGGATGCCGGCTTTCGTCGAACGCCTGCGTGCAACAGACGGCGTGGTTGACGTACACACCGAGACCCGTCAGGGCCGTACTGAACTCCAACTGTCTCTGAGCCGCGAAGATGTAATTGCACCGACGATGGCAACGCTGAACGAAGCAGGAGGGCGTGTCCTCACACTGCGCCGCATCGAGCCAACCCTTGAGGAGGCCTTTGTGCGCCTCGTGGGGAATGCAGCCAGCGATGAATACGCCGGGGAGGCTCACGTATGACCACTACCCAGGTCTCTCCTATGCTTCAGCAAAAGCCGGTTGAGGGCCTGCGACTGGGCCTCAAGACTATGCTCGGTCGAGCCTACCCGCGTCTCATTAGCGCCATTCGCGAGCCTGATTGGATACTCTATGAAATCATCTTACCCCTGTTGCGGGTAATCGCTTTCGTACTCGTCTACAAAGCCTTGAAAGCGCCTCCACAATACGCAGGCTTTGTCATACTTGGAGGAGCCTTGATGGCCTTCTGGCTGAATGTTCTCTGGATGATGGCCGCTCAGCTTCACTGGGAACGCCTGTCCGGTAATCTTGAACTTTACCTGATGGCTCCCGCCTCAATGCTCTGGATTCTCGCAGGCATGGCGTTCGGCGGCATGCTCATCACACTGCTACGCGCTGCTGTCATCGTCCTCGTGGGATCGCTCATCTTCGGCGTGACCTACTCTACCGTGTTCCTACCCGGGCTGGCGCTTGTCTTCGTGTTGACACTCGCGGCTCTTTATGGCCTCGGCTCCATACTGGCAAGTCTCTACCTGCTCTACAATCGCGAGGTGTGGGCCATCCAGGAGATGATCCAGGAGCCCGTCGCATTGATCACCGGCCTCTACTTCCCCATACGTGCCTTGGGCGGTTACATAGGCGCCGCAGCCTCACTCATTCCGCTGACACTTGGTATGGACGCCATGCGCCAGTTGCTCTTTCCACAGGGCTGGCCCTCGTTCCTCCCCATCGCCTGGGAGATCGTTATCCTGCTGGCACTTGTCGCGGTCTTCCTGGTAGGCGCCGCAAAGTCCTTCGCCTACATCGAACGCCGCGCGAAAATCGAAGGTCGCCTCACACTCAAGTGGCAATAGAGGAGAACAGGAACCATGTTTCAAACGACCTCAACAGCTCCTTTCTCGATCAGGCAACGTATCGCCCGAACGCGCGCCTGGCAGACCCTGCGCACAGCCGCATGGCTTGAATGGCAATCACAGGGCAACTGGACCAATCCCTGGCTCTTTCTGCTCTATCTTGTCGTCAGGCCATTGACGGCAGCGCTGGTGCTCGTCTTCATGTACTGGGTCATCAGTGGCTATCGTTCGCACGGAGCATTCTTCGGATTCTTGATTGTCGGTAGTGCTGCATGGAGCTTCGTAGACCAGGTCATGGCGGGACTTCCCCGCGCTGTCCTGGATGACCGCGAACAGTACGCGATGCTCAAATACGTCTACATTGCACCGCAATCATACATTACGTTTCTGATCGGACGCAGCGCACCCCGCATGCTGGCAGGCTGCCTTTCCTTCATCATCACACTGGGGTTCGGCATCGGCATACTTGGCATACCCGTTAACCTGCTGCACGTGAATTACCTGCTACTCTTGCTCGCGCTGATACCGGGTTTCGTAGCGATCACAGCGTTGGGCATCGCCCTGGCGGGCATATCGCTAGTGCTAAAACAGAATGCCTGGATACTACCCGATGCAATGGCCGGTGCTCTCTATCTCATCGCGGGCACAATCTTCCCCATAGCTATCCTGCCCGGCTGGCTTGAGAAAATTGCGCTGGTTATGCCCCTCACCTACTGGCTGGAACTGATCCGCCGAGCGCTGCTCGGTGAAACAATTGGCGCAGTTTTCCCTGTCGCAAGCACACCGGCTATTATAGGGCTACTGGTGCTTACAACATTCCTGACCCTCATTGCTTGCATCGCCATCTTCCGCGTCAGTGAGCACCTGGCACGCGAACGAGGGCAGATTGATCGCACAACAAACTATTAAACCTATTGGCTCTTTGTGCTATACTGCTCGTGCATAACAAACATCCGTTCACAATTCGGGGGAAGAGAGCACAGCCAAATGGGAGATGCAGCACCACAGCGCATTGGGCCATATGCTATTATCCGGCTGCTCAGCGAGGGATCCACCGGCCGCACCTTCCTGGGGAAAGAGGAACAGCGCAAGAAAAAATACGTTATCATCAAGCTCTTCAGCACACCGCTTATTACGAGCGAAGCCAAAAAAGCTTTTCTTTCCCACGCCAAACAGCTCAAAAAGATCAAGCATCGCAACATCACCGAAATCGTGGATTTTGGCATCATCGCGGACATAGACAAGCAACAAGAACACGGCTACCACGTCATCGAGTACGTCGAAGGCGGCGCCATCCTCAATCAATTTATTGCAGGCAAACGTCATACACCCAACGAGATCAAACCTGTCCTCTCCACCATCGCCGATACACTTCAATACGCGCATGTCTCACATATTTTGCACGGTAACCTCCATCCCGGCAATATACTTCTTGGTGAGGATATTCGCCTTACTGATTTCTCGCCTATACCCCAGGAGTTGCTTCAATCAGTTGATCAGCTAGCAACGCCCGCGCTTCCCTATAAAGCTCCCGAACACTTGCGTGGCATGCTAACCGCCGCCAGCGACCAGTACTCATTGGCCGTGATTGCCTACGAGTGGCTATGTGGTCGCCGCCCCTATAGAGCCACCGAGCGTGAGACATTACTCCACCAGCAAGAACACGAACCGATCCCCTCACCTCACAGCCTGAACAGCAAGATTTCGCCAACCGTCGAGGCAGTGCTTCTCAAAGCCCTCTCACCAGAACCAGCAGACCGCTTCGAACATATGCTGAAGTTCTCTGACGCCTACCTGCGCGCATTGATGGGTTTTCCAATGGACGGGAACAAAAACATTGTAGGGGCTCAATTCATCCGGTACACCCCTCCCACGCCTACCTACCAACCTGAAAACTCAAACGAAACATCAATTGAGGATAGCAGTATCAATGCTATCCCAACACCTTCTGATGAACCTTTGATGTCACTATCCATCGCATCCACACCTTCCCCTGACTCTGCCAACGAGAAACAGATTGCTACACCCTCTCCAAACGAAAACGATATCAATGCTGGGGATGAAGAAAAGCATGAATTAGAAACAGGTGAGGATAATGAGGAAGATGTGCCAGGCAAGCTGAGCAAAAAACTGCCAATAAATCCACTTCGCAATCAGTTCTCCCGCCTGCACCGCATCGTTACCACCGACCTCGGCCACGGCGGGATACTCTCTGAACGCCTACCGGGTTACGAAGAGCGACCAGCTCAGATCGAAATGGCAACACTTGTGGCTCGCTCGCTTACGGAAGAGCAACACGCCATTGTGGAAGCGGCAACGGGTACTGGCAAAAGTCTAGCTTACCTCCTTCCCATCGTGCGCTCCGGCAAAGTAGCTATCATTAGCACAGCAAACAAAGCTCTCCAGGAGCAACTCTTTTATAAAGATATTCCCTTTGTGCAGGAACACATTCAAGATTTTGAAGCGGCGCTGGTCAAAGGCATGGGTAACTATATCTGCCTTGACCGCATGGATAAGGAACGCACCGAGACTCAACCCTTTCTCAAAAACCCTGACTTCACTCGCCTGCTCAACATCGTCAAAGAATTTGAACTGAGCATTACCGGCGATTTTGAAACGCTGGGGTTCACACTCCCCAATGACTTACGCGGCAGAGTCAATGCAGATAGCGATCAATGCGCATGGAGAGAGTGTCACTTTTACCCCAGGTGTTACGTCCGTCAAATGCGAGATAAGGCCGCACTCTCGCAGGTAATCGTTGTGAACCACACACTACTGTTGCTCGACGCCGTTTTAGAGGGCTACCTGCTGCCTAAGCGCGATCTTATCGTGGTGGACGAAGCACACCACCTGGAAGAAGAGGCAACCCACGCATTTACGGTGACCGTCAGTGAGTCGCAAATATCCGCATTACTGGCTCAACAAAGGCTCAAACAACACAGCCAGGCCGACCTGCAAGAAGAAGCAAAGCAAACTATGACGTTTGCCTGGGAGAGACTGGCCCGGGTTTCGTATACTGCACGCTACAAAGGTAGGGTTATTCTGCAAGAGCCACTGGAAGAGGGCCTGCGCCTCGCCACTATCATCACCAAACTTGCGGAATCGCTGCGCATACAACGTCCAGAATATATGGAGGAGCCGGAAAATACCCTCTACGATAAGCTCATTGCGCGCACGGAAGGTCTGGCTGCGAATATACGCAAAGTTTTTTCAGTTGATCAGCGCGACGCATACGTTTATTACATTGAACAGGTAGCAAAGCTCGGACGTCGTGGACCCCAGTTGGAAGTATATGCGACGCCATTAGATGTGAATACCTGGCTAAGAGAGCATTTATTCAGCAAGTCGAATGTTATCTGTACCTCAGCAACACTGGCAACGATTAGCCCTAATCCAGTTGACCCGGAGGACAGAGGGCCAAACTTCGCGTATTTTCGACGCCGCGTCGGCCTCGACAATTCGGAATACCCCAATGTGCTCGAACGCATTTTGCCCCATACCTTCGATTATGAAAGCAACGCCATGCTCTACTTGCCGCGTCACCTACCTGAGCCTGTCTATGGACCGGATTCACATGACTATACGAACAAAATAGCAGAAGAAATGATGCGCCTTGTGGAAGCCTCGCTGGGCCGGGCATTTCTGCTCTTTTCCAGCAAACGTATGCTTGATGCCGTTTACAATATATTTTTAGACCGTTTGCCTACATATCTGGATTTCCGCTTGTTACGCCAGGGAGAAATCAATCGTATTGAATTAGTGCGCGAGTTTCGCGAAAGCGAAGGCGCTGTTCTCTTCGGCCTGAAGAGCTTTTGGGAAGGGGTTGATATCGCTGGAGAGTCCTTATCGCTGGTCGTCATCGATAAGATGCCCTTTGACCCGCCTGATGATCCTGTCCACGAGGCTCGAGTGGCAAGGATGAAAGCCAACGGAGAGAACTGGTTTGGCAATTACGTTCTCCCCCAGGCGGTATTGAGACTGAAGCAGGGCCTGGGCCGTTTGCTACGCACCCACGAGGATCGTGGGGTAATGGCAATCCTTGACACGCGCCTGCATACGAAAAACTATGGCAAGCTTGTAATCAATGCCTTGCCGCCAGCGCGTAGAACAGCTAATCTGAAAGATGTACAACGTTTCTTTGAAGCAGACGAGGATACGCCTTTTTAAAATGGCGCTATATACAATTGAATCAAAATACCGTTATTGATCGTTTTGCTATAATAAACCTATTATCACTTCATGAGGAAGGTTAAAGAACATGTTCTCGTGGAACAATACAAAGAGCAAGTTCCTGATCATAGCTCTTGTAGTGCTGGTTTTCAGTACTCTTGTTGCCGTATTTGCCTATCGAGCAGCTACTACAGTAAATGTAAAACCAACACTGACAGCTACTACCCCAGCTAAAACTCCCTTTACAACACCATCTATTGGCATTACACCAACACCCACACCAACGCCTGCGCGACTGCCTTTAGGGCCGGTACTTGGCGTTGAGAGCAATCTTCTAACATCTTATTCTGACATCCCCTGGGTGCGTTTTGGCTATCCAACCTGTGGTACTAATACATTGAGTGGCAGTGCATTGAAGAATTGGATAGCCATCAGGCATAGTCAGAGAGTTCGTATACTCATCACAACTTGCCAGTCAAACGGTCCTTCCCTTTATGATACGACAACACTTCAGGATGTTGCTGAAAGTGGAGCTGATGCTGTGCAATGTGGTAATGAGCAGATCAAGCCTGGTCAGTTCACCACCTACGTCCCACCGGCGAATTTTGCTAAGTACTTTGATCTCTGTGAAAGCATCATACATGCTGTATACCCAAATATGCCTGTCCTACTTGGCTCTCTTGATCCTCAGGTTGGCGGTGTCGACTTCCAGGGTTTGGCAAACCAGGTCAATTACCTTAACGCAATGCAGACTGCGATGAATAACATCGTACACCCCGGAGGTCACTGGAGCTGGCATTCACAAACCCTGGGCCTCATCGACAGTTGGCATAACGGCTATCCGAACCAGTACACCAATAGCCTTTATGAATTACTGGTGTACTGGGCACAGCAGTTCAATGTCAACCTGAACAACGGCGGCTTAGCAAAACATATCTGGGTGGTAGAAGGCACTGGCTGCTACATAGGATGTGGCATCAATGCTAACAGTCCCTATCAAGTAGCAGTCTCCCATATCCTAACGCTTATCACTGATGTCCAGACTGCTCTGCGCTATAAAGTGCCTTTCTTTTACTTTAGTGGCAGAGATTTCTTCTTTACTGTAGGTGGAAGTGTTGCGCCATTTGGCATTGACAATATAGATGGCCATCCCAAGCCACTCCGTCAGGACCTTCCCATGGGAGCGCGTTCTCTGACAATGTCCTGCTCTAGTGGGCAGGCCGTTGTCATCAATCAAGAGCAATTGTTGGCCAAACTCTACCAGAGTTGCAAGCTTCCAGGTAACTATCTCAGCATACTGACGAGTTAAGTAGTAACAAAACAACGTGTCAATTCAGATAAGAATGAGTGGATACGCAGACTTGGGTGCTTCTTATAGGTATGTTACAATATGCACAAGCGTTGTGCATAACCGAAAAGAAGCGGAGAAAGAACCATGAAGACACAGCACTGGACCTCACGCGATTTAGAACTATTACCGGACGACGGTAGTCGATACGAAATTATTGATGGAGAATTGTACGTGGCAAAACAACCAGATTGGCAGCATCAGTTAGTTGGCTTTCGATTAGGCTTTCTCCTTCAAGTTTGGAACGAACAATCGCGAGCTGGCCTTGTCAATCTTACACCAGGGATCATTTTTGCTGACGATACTAACGTTGTACCTGATCTGATTTGGATTAGCCAGGAGCGGTTAAAAACCGCATTGCACAAAGATGGAAAACTACACAACGCGCCTGAGTTAGTGGTTGAAGTGCTTTCACCAGGCGTAGACAATGAACGGCGAGATCGAGAAGTCAAGGTGAAACTGTACTCACGCCGTAACGTGAAAGAATATTGGGTTGTGAATTGGCAAGAGCGAACCCTCGAAGTCTATCGAAGAGAAG
>Ga0137377_10001523_pt1 | contig 16330 bp, 13 predicted proteins | sample SagtaG_22_FD_104815 | JGI IMG/M metagenome (GOLD analysis project Ga0137377, IMG submission 104815) | Vadose zone soil microbial communities from Sagehorn Ranch, Mendocino, California, USA - Sage2_L_40_16 metaG | ecosystem: Environmental > Terrestrial > Soil > Vadose zone | place: USA... | reverse complement strand
GGCGTCGCTGCCCTCTCCGCGATCGCGGAGAGCATCCACCCGGTGGCCAGTGCCGTACCCGACTTGGAGGCGCTGGCCCAATTGCTGTATCTAACAGCAGGAATCACTCGACATCGACATCATCCAGGCGGCGATATTTATTTTCGCGCAGCAGCCTGCACCGGAGCACTCTACGAAGTCGAGGTTTACGTTGTTTGTGCAAACCTTGTCGATTTGGAGGCAGGTGTGTACCACTTTGCGCCCGCCGAGTTTGCCCTACGCAGACTGAGGGCGGGAGACTATCGCAGTGTGCTGAGTGAAGCCACTGGTGGTGAAACAGCAATTGTCCATGCCCCGCTTACCATCATTTGTACGTGCACCTACTGGCGCAATGCGTGGAAGTATCAGGCTCGTACTTATCGCCATTTTGGCTGGGATAATGGCACCCTGCTAGCCAATTTGCTGGCGGTCGCCACGGCTCTGGGAATGCCTGCCAAGGTGATCTGCGGATTCCTGGACGCAGAGGTGAACCGATTGCTTGATGTCGATCCCGAGCGTGAGGTCGCCTATTCTCTCGTAGCCCTCGGCCATGTCGCAGCATTGCCGCAGCAACTTCTTTCCAAGCTCTCCGTTCTCCATTTAGAAACCGTTCCGCTCTCTCGAAACGAGATTGTCTATCCAGCCATGCGCGAAATTCACGCTGCCTCCTCGCTCCGATCGGCTGAGGAGGTTGGGACTTGGCGTGGTAATGCTCCGTTCGCAAAACTACCGGCGCAAACGGGACCGACCGTTCAGCTCCACCCTTGTTCGGATGCCGAAATGCCTCGTGATCCGATCGAACGGGTCATCCTTCGGCGGGGCTCCGCACGCAAGTTTGCCGAAGTACCGATCGGGCTGCTTCAGCTCTCGACCATGTTGGATCGAGCTACGCGAGGTATTCCGGCGGACTTCCTGCATCCCGAAGGGACTCAGCTGAACGAGGTCTACTTAATTGTGAACGCTGTGGAAGGTCTCGATCCCGGAGCCTACGTATTCCACCGTGACCGGCATATGCTCGAACGCCTGAAAGCAGGAAACTTTCGCACTCAGGCTGGTCATCTGGGTCTGGACCAGGACTTGCCCGCCGAAGCCGCCGCGGACATCTTCTTCCTTGCAGACTTACAAATCATTTTGGGGCGCTTCGGCAATCGCGGCTACCGCGCCGTGCAGCTCGAAGCTGGCATCTTGAGCGGCAAGGTGTATCTTGGCGCTTACGCGCAACGCTTGAGCGCCACGGGTTTAACGTTTTACGATGATGACGTGATTCGGTTCTTTTCTCCTCACGCTCACGGCAAGAGCGTGATTATGTTGGTAGCAGTAGGCAAAAACGCCAAATCCGTGCTCTAGGGCCAGCTATTGGCAAGTCCGCTCGTCACCAGCAAAACTCCCGCGAATTCCGGCTCGGGGAAATTGCTTGCTCGCGATCCACGAAGTTGTTTAGTCAATTACGGAACGGAACTGGTTGTCTGGTAGCGCGGACTCAGCTTGTGGCGGCTGCGAGAAGGGACAACAACTCTCCAGAATCATTCATCACGACATTGTAATCGGCGCGCGGCAACCGAAGATTGCCGGACGCAACTTCGTTGTCAACGACCGATATGACTTCATGGCCGCAGCGCCGAAACAGTTCGGCCCTCGCAGTCAGTTCCTTTTCGTCATAGCCGATCTGAAACATGATCCGCTTGGGCTGTGATTTGATCGAAATCTTCCCGCCCGTCAAATTGGTGATGACCTATTCGCTCTTGTGAGGATGCCGCGAGCACTTTTACACGAGCTTTGGCACGTTCCACATTTACCGCCCCTTCCATTGCAACCCTCAATCTATCGTGGTGGCTCGGGTGATCAAGCCTGAAGAGGAGTGGGGCAAGTGGGGCGATGCCACTAGACGATGTGACACGCGATGTGTCACAATTTCACTATGCCGAACGTAAACATACGTCAACTTCGCAACACTCGCAAGCTCAAGGCTTGGCTGCGCGCTGGGAAGACCGTGGAACTTCGAGAGCGGGACAAGGTGATCGCCCGTATCGTCCCCGCGACACAGCAGGAGGCAACCGGGGAACTGCCGGATTTCGCTGCGCGCCGGGAAAATATTTTTGGTGACCGCGTTTTACCTGGCGCCGATCTTGTGATCGAAGAGCGGGGACGCTATTGACGATTTACGCCGATACCAGCTTTTTCCTCTCGCTTTATGTAAAAGACACTCACTCGACCAGAGCCGACCACATGTTGCGCGGCGGCGAGCGCCCGCCAATTACCGCGCTTCACATAGCGGAATGGACGCATGCGATTGCACAGCAAGTGTTTCGTCGGCAGATGACCATTGCTGAAGCAGACCGGCTCCATCGCGACTTCGATGATGACCGCGCTGCCCGAATCTGGCAAACCATCTCGGTTCCCGAAACTGCCTTAGAGGCATGTGCCGATCTCGGCCGTCGGTACGGGCCCAAACTCGGCATCCGCACGCTCGACAGCTTCCACGTTGCCTGCGCTCTCGAACTCAAAACAAAGCGATTTTGGACCTTTGATGACCGCCAGAGGAAACTGGCAAAAGCCGCAGGCCTCGATACTCGCTGACAACAGCATTGACGCCGTGGGCGCGCTCGTTCCTGCCAACGCTGTGGGACTTTAACAGAGCAAGAATTTTAGCGCCTCGAAATCGGCAACCTGGGCATGGCTTTTTGCCATCGGCCACACCAAGACAAGTCTCGGGGTGCATGTTATCATTCATCGTTCATAAGCGATTTTTTCTCTTTTACTTACGCGGCCGTTGTAGAACGGAGGTAAAGGTGACAGTGTTCAAGCGTCGAGGACAATGTTGACATCGTGATTGCAAATATCTAGCATCAAGATGTGCGAACGACGCTCACTCTAGATGAGGATGTCGCGGCTAAGCTCCGAGCTGAGGCTCGCAGAACCGGTTTGACGTTCAAGCAGGTGGTAAACAGTTTATTGCGCCTGGGTCTTAATATGCGAGCGCGCACAACAGCGCTCGTTTAGGGTGAAGGCAAAGCGCCTGGGCCTCCAACCAGGGCTGACCTACGACAACATCGAGGAGCTGCTGGAAAGGACCGAGGGGACCTTCCACCGGTGACACTCGTCGATGCGAACCTCCTCCTGTATGCGTACGATTCTTCCTCGCCTCAACATGAGCCCGCGCGGAAGGGGCTGGAATCTACCCTGTCTGAGCCCGAGCCATCGGCTTTCGCCTGGATGACTATTCTTGCTTTCCTCCGCATCGGCACGAACCCGCGCGCGCTACGGCAGCCGTTTTCGGTGGCCGATGCCTTGGAGATCGTTTCAGAGTGGCTCAGTAGGGCCAACGTCGTAGTGGTGAACCCGACTGAGCGGCACTGGGAAATCTTCCGTGGCCTCGCCGTATAGGGACAAGCCCAAAGCTCTCTCATCTCAGACGCGCATCTGGCTACACTCGCGATTGAGCACGGTGCAATACTGGCGACCACGGATCGGGACTTCACACGCTTTCCCGGACTGCGCATCCTAAATCCTCTGGAAGCTTAACGCGGGGCAAGACGAGCCAGGCCAACCTCCCAGCGTTCGTCGTTGACTGTCCGGGAATGAAGCCGGGCTTGAATGTCCACGTGGGTTTCGTCGCCATCGATGGAAGATATTTCGATCGAAGATATTTTGGCGTACGGCGGGGTGTTATGGCTGTAGGAAAAGGGAGGAGAATCGCGGTCGGAGCAAAACCCAATGGAGACAGCCGAAATCCTTCATCAATTTGAACGGTATACGGGAAAGTTTGCACGCGCAGCAGTCGAGGCAGCCGTGGAGCGCCGGGAAGAGGTCACACCAGAGCTTCTGCGCACCCTGGAGGATACAGCGAACCGGGCAGCGCAACTCGAGGGTGAGGGCGACTACATGGCCCATCTATATGCCATGTTTCTGTTGGCGCAGTTCTGTGAAACCCGCGCTTACCCGCTTGTGGTCCGCTTTGCGTCGCTTCCTGGTGACCTGCTGGATTCGCTCTGCGGCGACTTCATCACCGAAGATCTTGGCGCAGTTTTGGCGTCAGTGTGTGGCGGCGAGCTGGCCGGCATTCAGTCCTTAATCGAGAACCATGCCACCGACGAATGGGTCAGGGGTGCGGCCTTCAGCAGTCTGGTGACGTTGGTGGCCGCCGGACAAGAGAGCCGGGATGAGATCGTGAGCTATTTTGGCGGCCTCTTTCGCGGCAAGTTGGTGCGGCAGTGGTCCCACGTGTGGGACACGCTGGTCTCGTATAGCTCCGAGCTTTACCCCGCAGACTGCTCGATGATATTGAGCGTGCCTATGAGGAGGGACTGGTTGACCCAGGCTACATTGGTTTCGACAATGTCCAGCGCGACTTATCGATAGGCAAGGAACGCATTCTCGCCAGGCTTGCGGACAATCCGCATCTACGCCTTGTCGAGGACACCGTGTCCGAGATGGAATGGTGGGCATGCTTCCATGAGGACCGAGCGAAAAAACAGCCCACGCGGCAGCAGACTCCAAACTCAATCTAGGCGCATATTGCCCTCCCAGATCAGGAGGGCAACGTCAAAGATCGGCCGGAACGAACCGTGTCCTTGCGGCAGCGGCAAGAAATATAAGAAGTGCTGCGGCGCATGAACGCCTGGGGCAGGGCGGACGCGAGAGTATGAGGCTTAATGCGGGGGAAGAGACCGCGCGCAGAAGTGGACCACCTGTGGCTTTTGAACGTGGTGCCCTGGTCCTAAATGATGGGCATGTCGGGGCAGTTCCCTGGCAAGACTGCTGCCGAAGCAGTTGGCTCGCGGCTTGGCCGATTACGAGACGAGACTGAATGGAATTTGATCGCACGCTGAACCAGCTCAAACGTTTCCAGCGCCTGCGGCAGGGACAAGCGGTGCCCGCGCCGATCAGCGTCAATCTCCCAGCTTCGTGATGGGAACGGCGGAGCGAGGAGCAGCTCGACAATTACGCCCGACACTCTTGCGCGTCAGTCCGTAATTTCACTTAATAACGCAACTTTTCATTGACAACCATTTTCGCGTCCACTACGGTAGCAGCGTGACAGCCGAGATTTCGGAGGCTCGCGTGGGAAGATGTGCCTGAGCCTCAGGGGGCTGGGCAATGCCACTCGCATTATTTTGCGGACCTTGCTGTTTAAGGCCACGGAAGCGTGGTTCACCACGAACCCATTTGCCCGCACGTCCTTTGGCTCCTGAGGGTCGGGGTATCTTCGCGCCGGGACCTCTCCATTTCGATATATGGTCCGCCTGGAGTTTTGAGCTACCGTACGCAGCATAGTTCCACTCCCGAGCGATTTCTTTAACTGTTTTTCGCCATGTGCATTTCAACGCGTCAACTCGGGCTTTGGAGCGGGAGTTTTGGTCAGCTGGGTAGTCCGGCTGACCGAGCGCATCGCAGAGTTCGAAGTTCTGTGCTTCGCCGCCTGTTCTAACCGTCACAACGGGCGGCGCCGGCACGCGATCCAAGGCCTACCGACGATGCCTTCATAGACCAAGGAGGGAGTCGCGTGAGCCAGACACCCACTTACGATGTTTGCATCATTGGCTCGGGAGCCGCTGGCGGCGTCATGGCCAAAGAATTGTGTGAGGGCGGCGCGAAGGTCATCCTGCTCGAGGCAGGAAGAGAAGTTCCGCTCACCAAGTTCCTCTCCCACAAGTGGCCTTACGAACTCCCTTACCGGGGCTTGCGCGGTGAGAAACAAACACCTTTCTACCAGGGAGATGTGTCCAGTTCCATTCGCTACCAGGACTGCGATTCCGTAAGTGTGGATCGGATACGTGTAGTGGGTGGCCGGACCGTTCACTGGAACGCCGTCGTGCTCCGCTACGCGGCGCGAGACTTCAAAGAATGGTCGATGAACGGCATCGAAGAAGACTGGCCTCTGACCTACGACGAACTGGAGCCCTACTATGAACGCATTGAGCAGATGATCGGCGTCTGCGGCCAGGACGACGGGCTCGATATCGTGCCCGCAGGAAAACACTATCTGCCTCCGCTTCCGTGGCGCTGCAGCGAACAAATCCTCGACCGGGCAACGAAGGCCATGGGAATTCCGCTTATCTCTGTGCGCAAAGCAGTCCTTACTAAGGTTTATGACGGCCGCCCCCCGTGTCACTACTGCGGGCACTGCATGAGCGGGTGTGATGTCGGCGCGCTGTTCAACAGCGCGGTTGCCATGTTGCCGAAGGCGCAGAGGACGGGCACCTTCACGCTGCGCCAAAACGCCCTGGCTCGGAAAATCCTGGTGGACCAAGAGGGGTTAGCGCGTGGAGTGTCCTTCGTGGACACACAAACCAAGCAGGAGCAAGAAGTAAAAGCAAAGGTTGTGGTCGTTTGCTGCGCGACAGTGGAATCCGCCAGGCTGCTTTTGAATTCGCGCTCATCGAAGCATCCGAACGGGCTCGCTAACTCCAATGGTGTCGTCGGGCGCTACCTTCACGGGCATCTGGGAGGAGGCGCCAACATTTATCTGAAGGATCTTGAGGGCGCTCCTCCGTTCAACCAAGATGGTGCCACGGACCACGTTTACATCCCGCGGTACAATCATCTCGGCGGGAAAAAGGACTACGCAGGCGGCTGGGGATTTCAGGTCAACTTTTCAAGCTACATGTTTCCTCATCACGCCTTGAGTCTCAGCGGCTACGGTGCGGCGTATAAAGAGCGCGTGCGCACAATGCAGCCAGGTTACTTGATGCTTGGCGCATTTGGGAAAGTGGAAGCCAGGCCGGAAAACCACGTCAGCGTAGACCCGCATCAGGTGGATGAGTATGGCATCCCCATTCCTGTGGTCCATTTCCGATTTAGCGAAAACGATTTTGCCCTGTGGCACGACAAGAATCGGAGCCTGATGGAGATCTGCGCGAATTTGAAAGGGCAAGTCTTTCCGGACTTCGATGAAGCTCTCGGAGGATTTGCCAGCCACGAAGTGGGGACAATCCGAATGGGCAAGAATCCCAAGACTTCTGTCCTGAATAGCTTTTGCCAGGCGCGAGAGGTGAAAAATCTCTTCGTAACCGATGGAAGCTGTTTCACGACTTCCAGCGAGAAGAACCCCACGCTCACCATCATGGCGCTTTCTCTGCGGGCGGCGGACTATATCAAGGAGCAGAAGCGGCGTGGCGAGCTTTAAATCTTGCGATGGCAGCCAAGTCGAGCTGCCCTAGCTCGGAATTCCAAGCCGCAGTGCACCAAGGGAGAGTTGAGGTCGTATGAAACGAAGAACAGCGATTAAAATCGTGGCTCTGAGCGCTGTGTCGCCGAACCTCGACACACTGACATATGGTCTCTGCCATTCCGATGCGGGCACGGCCTGCTCGGCCGGCAACTACAATCTGCGATTCTTCACTCCGGAAGAAAACCACTTGCTCGACCAGCTAATGGAAATGGTCATTCCCGCTGATGACCACTCGCCCGGTGCCCACGCCGCGCATGTGAGCCTCTTCGCTGATTTGATGGTTTCGACTAGCAGCGCAGCCGTCCAAAAACAGTGGCGCGAAGCCCTGAAACTGATACAAGAGGAGTCCGCAAAATCATCGTTGGCAGAGGCACTGGCCAAATCAGCAGCCAACGAAGGTCATCCGACAAGCGATCTCGAGCGCTTCTTCCGGGCCCTCAAGCACATGACCGTGAATGGTTACTATACGTCGAGCATCGGCATTCACCAGGATTTGCAGTATCAGGGAAACGCCTATCTTACTGCCTTTCCGGGCTGTGCTCAGGTCCCGGCGGAACAACCCGAGGAGCCCGGGAAAAAGACGGGAGACCAACTGCACGCCCGATCGTCGCAGCATTTTTGCGACAAGTAGAGGAACAAATTGCATTAGGGTAACAGAGGATTCAGGGACATGAAATACGGCGTGAACACGATGGTGTGGACCACGCAGGTAAGCGAACAGGATTCACCGCTTTTTTCTCGTATCCGGGCGTGGGGGTTCGACGGCGTTGAGCTTTTTCTGTCGCCGAATGAGCCTGCAAACGTTCCAGCGATCAGACGAATCCTCGATGGAATGGGCCTCGAGCGCACGACGTGCAGCGTCTTGCCGCGAGAAGCCAACCTGGTGTCCGGTGATCCACGGGTACGCGCAAAAGGAGTCGAGTTTTTGAACCGATGCGTGGAACGGACCGCGGAACTGGGAGGCCGCCTCATTTGCGGCCCACTCTATGCCGGCTTGGGAGTGATGACCGGACGGCGCAGAATGGAAGACGAATGGAAATGGGCTGTAGAAGGCCTGCAATTCGCTGCGCAACATGCCCGTACGCTCGGCGTTACACTTTGTCTTGAGCCCCTCAATCGCTTCGAGACCTATTTCCTCAACACTTTGAGCGATGCGGCCCAATTGATCCGTGATGTGGGTGAGTCGAATGTGCGGATTCACTTCGACACGTTCCATGCCAACATCGAAGAAAAGCACCCGGCAGATTCTCTTCGCGCCGTGGCCAAACAACTTGGACATGTGCACATCTCCGAAAATGATCGAGGCATTCCCGGCACAGGGCACAATGAATGGAAAGGCATTTTCAGGGCATTAAGACAGATCGGATACGATGGATGGATCACCATTGAATCCTTTGCTCGGCCCGAGCCGGAGCTTGCGGCCGCAGCCGCCATCTGGCGCGACTTGGCTCCTTCAGGCGACCAGCTTGCAAGCGAAGGGCTTCGATTCATCAAGGCGCTAAGCCAGGAGATGGATGTCCCTGCCCATCAGACCCGGCGCCAGGGCGGCGTGCACTAACGTTGGACGAGACCAGAAAACGCGGACGAAGACAGTTCCTGAAATCTGTGACCGCAGGCGTTCCTGCAACCGTGTTTGCCGGCGCGCAAGCCAAGAGCACGGGAAAGAGCGGAGCGACGGCCTCGACCCGTGAGACAGCAAACCACTACATCAATATTGCCAGAGCAGCTGCAGGAGACGACGCCATCCTTTTTCGCAAACATACGCTCGATCTGGGAATCAGCGAAACAGTCGCCGTCGTTGACATGAATGGAGACGGAAGGCTCGATGTCATCTCCGGCGAAAATTGGTACGAACAAGGGCCGCCCGACCCTGGGGCCGGCCCACGGTTCATCAAGCACAAATTCCGCGACTTGCCCTATACGTTCGATTATCTGGAAGACCTGAGCGATCTGGCCATTGACGTTAACGGGGACGGCTATCCAGATGTCGTCAGTTGTTCCTATTGGTCGAAGCCTCTGACCTGGTGGGAGAATCCTCGCACTTCGGGACAGCCTTGGCGCGAGCACTTGATCGAGTCGGGCTCGCCGGTGGAGTTCGTCTTTTTGGTGGATATCCTGAATACCGGTCGGCCCCTTCAGCTTCTGCCTCAGTTCGGCCGTCGCGACTTCCCCTTAACGTGGTATGAGCTCGCAGGACGTGGCGCTCAGGACCCTTGGGTGCGACATGAAATCAGCCCGAGGAGTTACGGGCACGGCATCGGAGCGGGAGATGTCAACGGCGACGGTCGTACGGACATCATCACGCCGCAAGGCTGGTTTGAGGCGCCGCGCGATCCTCGAAACGGCGAGTGGATTTTTCATCCGGAGTTTGAGCTGGGTGCTACAGGATTCATCTACACAGAGGATGTGAATGGCGACGGGTTGCCCGATCTCATCACCAGCTTGGCTCATGATTACGGCATCTTCTGGTATGAGCAAAAAAAGGATGCGCGAGGCAACCGCGTGTGGACGAAGCACCTGATTGACGATAGCTGGTCGCAGGCCCATGCGGTGACTCTGGCCGATTTGAATGGCGATGGCCGGCTCGAACTGATTACAGGCAAACGCTACTACGCGCACGACCATGATCCAGGCGCTAACGAGCCGCTCGGAGTCTATTGGTACGAAAGAATCACGGTGGACGGCGCCATCCAGTGGAAAAGGCATGTGTTGGACTACAGCACGCGCACAGGTGCGGGAATGCAAATCGCGGTAGCGGATATTGACGGCGACGGCAACCAGGATATTGTCGTCGCCGGCAAATCCGGTCTCTTTCTCTTTGAGAACCTGTCTTCGCAACGCTGAACAGCGCATGGACTTCCATTCCAAGGAGCACGCGGCGTGCTCCGATTGTGTCCTGATCCAGCTTGTGGCTCGACTTTTGCACTTCTTAGGCCGGATGTCATGCCCTTCCATTCTGCGGGAGCGGTTCTCCAGGCAAGGTAGGGCGGCGGCATCGAATCTGCGATTGTCCCATCGTAGTCGGACAAGTAGGCGTCGAAAGTTCCCGGAGGTAGTTTCAACTTCATGGTTCACGATCTCTTTGGTGAATTTGTAGGCAAAGGGATCCATGGAGGGGCCGGTGATGCTGCCAATCACGCTCCGGAGCGAAGACACCCATAGACAACTTTGCAACGGTTCATGTACGCCGCGTAGTGCCGATAGCCGATCACCTGCCCAGTGACTTCTCAACGAAGGACGGGCCCAAGGCGGAGACGGAGGGGCAACCTAGAAGTCGAAGGGTCCTTTCGACGTCGCTTCGCAAGATTTCCAGGGCAAGCACGACACCAGGATATCCTGCAGCAGCCAATCCGTACGCATAGCCACGTCCTACGAGCACGGCGCGTGCGCCGAGGCAAATAGCCTTCACCACATCGCTTCCTCGACGGATTCCTCCATCCATGAGGACTTCCGTTCGACTATTGACCGCCGAGACGACTTCCGGAAGGGCCCGGATTGTGGCGGGGACGGAATCGAGCTGCCTTCCGCCGTGATTCGAGACAACAACAGCGGCGGCGCCTTCTTCGACCGCACGCTCTGCGTCTTCCGCCGTGAGTATACCTTTCACGACGATGGGCCCCGGCCAAACCCTGCGGATCCATTTCAAATCGTCCCAAGTCACCGCGGCGTCGACCAGAGCCGTGGCAACGTCGACGAGCTTCATCGGTCCTTGCCCGGGAACAACGATGTTCTCCAGTCTTGGCACTCCGCCATCGGCAAGGAAAGCAACCAGCCATCGAGGATGTGCCAATATCTCCGGCAAGTACGGTAGCTTCGCCAGGAAAGACTCACCGAGAAGCTCCTTCATGCCGTTGCGGGGATCACGCTCTCTCATTCCGGCCACTGCCGTGTCCACAGTAATGACCAAGGCCGAATAGCCGGAGATCCGGGCGCGGTCAATCCCCGCTTCGGCGGCTTCCCGGCCGCCCAGCAGATACAATTGGTACCACGCAGGACCTTTCGTGGCGGCTTTGACAGCTTCGAGTTTATGTCCGGAGATCGTCGAGAGGATGTAGCCGGTACCGGCCTCTCCCGCCGCTTTGGCCGCTACGACTTCGCCACCAGGATGCAGCAGTCGGCTGTAGCCAACCGGAGCCAGAATTGCGGGAAACGAAAGCTCCTGGCCGAGTACGCGCACCGCCAAGTCACATTTCTTTATAGCGATCGCTCCGCGCGGACGGAAGCTGATGTCCTGAAACGCTCGAGTGTTTCCGCGCAAGGTGATTTCGTCTTCTGCGCCACCATCCAGGTAATCAAATACCGGTTTCGGCAGCCGGCGGCGGGCGAGATGCCGGAGATCCTCTATGTTGACTACTTTGGGTGGTCCGAGCCTGTCATGTCCTGAACCCACCGATTCCCCCGTATGAAAGAGTCTTTCGATTGAGTTGCTTAATCGCCTCTTGCGTTCTTTAAGAAATAGCCGCGATGTTGCGGCAGCGCGCCGCGAGCAGGCCGGCGCCTATCGAAACCACTCAATCGTATCGACCGCCGCTCGCAGACGCCAGCTTCCTAAGTGTCACGATAAAGGTATAGGAACCCGCCGGCAACTCAAAGCGGCCAAAGGAATCGCTATGAAGTTCAGACCTTTCGACCGGCGCCCCTTTGAAACTTATGGATGCCGTGTTGGTCGCACGCGGCGATAGAAGTCCCGTCGCGTTTGGCGGAACCGTCACCTTCCAGGTTGCCTGGTTTCCAACGACGGTCCATTCTGAATGAATCGTGCCGTAGGGAGACTCATAATCAAGGGTGAGGCTTCCCAGCCGAGCGTCAAAGTTCGGGTGAAGGTAAATGGTGTGGAACCCGGGATCGCTGGAAACTGTATCAACCCCCGCAGCATACCGGTACAGCCATTCTCCAACCGCGCCATATGCGTAGTGGTTATAGGAATTCATACTCGGGTCGCTGCGCATTTGATCACCATTCCAGCGCTCCCATGTTGTCGTTCCACCGCGGTCAATAACATATCCCCAAGATGGATATTCGCGGTTCAACAACAGCCGATATGCGACGTCGCTATAGCCAGTGTCGGCCAACACCTCCAAGAGATAGGGTGTCCCTAGGAATCCTGTGCCCAGCCGCCAGTCGTTGTTCTTGATGAGTTCGAGCAATTTCAGTGCCGCGGCTGGCCGCAGGTCGTCTGGGACAAGGTTCATATAAAGGGCAAGCACATAGCCGGTTTGTGTCTCAACGACCCGGTCCTTGTTTTGGCTGCCTTCGTCCGGATGCACGGTGGGTGGGGGAATACTGGGGTAATGATTAACCGTGCCGACGAAGCCGTCGGCCTGTACGTATGCCTTCTGAAAGGCGTCCTTGATCTGGCCAAACAGTGTCTCGTACCGGCGAGCGTCGGCGGTGCGTCCCGAGGCCAGCGCCATCTGCTTCATCAGCGAAACGTCATAGGCCCAATATGCGGTAGCCAACAGGTCTTCAGGTGTGGTGATTGTTGGCGTAAGCCAATCTCCGAAAGCCGCGCCAAATCCGTTTTGCCAGAGGTGATTTGGATTTTTGGCAGCGATCTCGGCGAGGTATTTCTCCATGCCGTCCCAGTTCTCGTCGATGATGCGGCGATCACCGCTCTGTATCCAGCCGGTCCAGGGAATGATGACGCCGGCGTCACTCCACGCCGCGCCATGGAAAGGATTTGGGGCGTCCACTCCGGGCGCGTAAATGCCGTACATGGCAGTTCCCGTCTGAGTCCCCTGGAGATCAGCAGCGTACTTGCGGCTGAAGGCCGATACGTCCATGTTGTAAGAGGCGGTGCGCCAAAAGACCTGGGCATCCGCGCTCCAGCCCAGACGTTCGTCCCTCTGAGGGCAGTCGGTCGGAACACCCACGAAGTTGGAGCGCTGTCCCCAAAGGATGTTGCTCCACAGTTGGTTCACCATGCTGTTGCCCGCATTGAGGCGCATGGTAAACGGTGCATCGGTGTGAAGGACGACTGCCTTGAGCGTTTCTGTTGTCGGCCTGTCGCGCAGCCCGGAAACCTCTGCATAGCGGAAGCCGTGGAACGTAAACTCCGGCTGAAAATCCTCACTCGTCTTGCTGCCAGCAAGGATGAAGTGGTCGGTGGCTTTGGCCGTGCGCAGGTTGTCCACATATAGCGTTCCGTCGGAGTTCAGCACTTCAGCGAAGCGCAGCTTGATGTCGTCTCCCGTGACTCCACGGACCCGCAGCCGAGGCACGGCGCTCATGTTCTGGCCAAAGTCGAAGACGTAAACGCCCGGAGCCGGGTTGGTGATGGCCTTTGCCGACATCACGCGCTCGGCGCGGATGGGTTGGAAGTATTGCGCGATGATGCGTGGTTCGTTGGGATGGACCAGCATGGCGGGATGCCAACCCGCGTCGGAGAAGTTCCGACTATCCCAGCCGTCTTGCACCTTACGAGCGTCCAACGTTTCGCCGTCGTAGAGCTCCGCTTGCAGGATCGGAGAAAGGTCTGCCCTCCAGTTTTCGTCGGTCGCAATCCAATCGACCGAACCGTCGGCGTGCTCCAGGCGTAGTTGCGCGCGCAAGGCCGGTTGCGTGTTGCCGTAGTTGTTTCCCTGACGAAACCACCGTAGCGGCGTGCTGTACCAGCCAGGGGCGAGATAGGCTGCGATGGCGTTGTTGCCTGGCGTGATCTGTCCGGTGACGTCGTAGACCTGGTACAACACCTGCTGCCGGTAGTCGGTCCATCCCGGAGCAAGAATCTGATCGCCGACGGGTTCTCCGTTGATACGAAACTTATACGCACCAAGTGCAGTGGCATAAAGGCGGGCGGAGACGACCGCATGGTCTTCACGGAAGTTGCGCCGAAGGGCGGCAACGGGGCCGGTCGGCCAAGGCAGACCGGGCCGGGCATCAAAGCTTCCAGGAGCGGGCGTGTATGGTTCCGCTGCTCCCCATGAGGCATCCGAAAAGTCCTCACGCCACCATCCATCGGGGGCATTCAAAGCTGCCTGCCATCCCGTGACACCGGAAGTGAACAGCTCAGTAATGCCATCGGTAAAGGCGATGAAAAGACATGCGCTCATTGGTGTACGGGTGGACGCTTGCTTCTGTCTTGCCGTAAGGAATCGCGTTACGCCGATCGCCAAAAGATTGGTGCCGCGGCGCAAGGATGCACCCACCTCGACCCGAGTGTAGGTTCCCCAGGGCATTTGCTGCCATGGCGCGAGCGGTTGAGCCTGGAGCACTTGCCGGCCGTTTATCCATGCCGCGATTGTGTCCGCCCCGGTGGCATAGAGAGCCGCACTCTTGACAGGCCGGTCAAGGCTAAAAACGAAGCGGAAATCGTGTTGAGTATCATTCGGTTCCGAAGGTCGAGACGCGGAATTTGTGATCCACATGGCACCAGATTCACGAATTCTGTGCAACTCAGGGGCTTCATAGCCGATCCACTTGCCTTGCCACTTTGACTGCGACAGCAGGCCCGTTTCCCACCACGTAATTTCGCTGACCGGGTATGGCTTTCCGTCTTTATCCCATGACTTCACGCGCCAGAAATAGCGTTTTTCGGGCTCGAGCTCGGGCCCGCCATAGGTCACTCCCGTCGAAGTGCTTGAGGCAACAAGCCCGCTGTCCCAAACATCCGGCTTTTCGTCGCTTGCCGTCGGCCGTTTGCTATAGACGAAGATCTCATACGCAGTCTGTTTTGCCCCGGGGGTGTCGTCCTGCAAGCGCCACGAAAGAATTGGTCTTGGTGAATCAATGCCAAGCGGATTTGTCAGCGAATCGGTACGGAGGTCTGTCGGATTTTTTGCGCCGCCTGCCGCGGAGGCGGAGTTCCCTGGCAAAAGCAGCAACCCGAGAAGAAACACCGCACAAGTCCGAGATGTTTCGATGCCTTTTCCTTGATGTCTCATGATTTCCTGAGCTGCCCCTATCCGCTGCCGCCTAGCAGGTGTCGTTCGAACGAAACCGGTTAGCGCGCCAGTCCGAGGTAATTTCCGTAGCCGACCATCATCGTGGATCCTACGAGCAGGAAAAGAGCCAGGGTGAGCAGCCGCATGGCCGGGACACCCGCGCCTTTCCATTCTTTCAGCCCGATGCCCCAGAGGGAACTGAAAATGATGATGCTGGCCATGTGCAGGGTCCAACTGGAGAACCCGTACTTGCCCATTTGGGTTTCGCCCATGGTGTAGAAGAAGAATTGGAAGTACCAGGTTGTGCCGGCGAGGGCGCAAAACAGGTAATTGGCCAGCATCGGTACGGATTCCTGGCTATTGTTTCTCTTTGCCGAAGGAATGAGTTCCACGAGCTCGCGACTTGGAGCGTCGATGGCGGTTTCGACGATCGTTTCTTTTGCCACTTGCGAGTATCTTTTCGGATTGGAGGTGAAGTATTGATAGCCGGTACGGTTGCGAATGTTGAGCGCGAGGCACCAGAGGAAGTTCGTGGTAAAGCCGCCGACCAGCACCACAACCAGCACGGGGAGTCCTTGCCACAGGGGCGGCGTGCCGTGCTTCAAGGTCAGCGCCTTGATGGGTGCGCCCGCCGCCAGTCCGTATGCGAAACAGGCGCTCATGACTCCCGACAGGGTCGCGACCGCCAGGCCCTTCTTCAAGTCAAACTCCTGGATGGCGGCCTTCTGTTGTTCCGGCAACATAGCGCGTTCTTTGAAAATTCCGGCGAGACCAGCGGCCGCGATGCCCACCAGGCAGACGCCAATCCCGAGAAGAATCACTCGTCCGGAGCTTGTCCCCAGAACCTGATGAACAAACACGCCGCTGAAGATAGGAGGCATCAGCGTACCGAACGCCGCGCACAAGCCGAGGGCAACGGCCATCCCGAGGGAAAGACCAAGGAAGCGCATGGTCAGACCGAACGTCAACCCGCCGATACCCCATAGAAGGCCGAAAAAGAATGCCCAAAATAGCGTGCCGGGAGATGCCTCGGATAACACGGCGAGCAGGTCTCGGGTCATGAGGTGACCGAGAAACCAGGGGGCGATAATCCAGCTGAAGAGGCCGCCGACCAACCAATACGTTTCCCAGGACCAGCGGCGGACGCCGCGATAGGGAACGTAGAAACTAGCCGAAGCCAGCCCACCTAACCAGTGCAAGAAAACGCCAAGTACAGGATTTGGCGGCATGTCCGTCCTTAACGACTTGCGCTAGAGAT
>Ga0137377_10001516_pt1 | contig 16344 bp, 12 predicted proteins | sample SagtaG_22_FD_104815 | JGI IMG/M metagenome (GOLD analysis project Ga0137377, IMG submission 104815) | Vadose zone soil microbial communities from Sagehorn Ranch, Mendocino, California, USA - Sage2_L_40_16 metaG | ecosystem: Environmental > Terrestrial > Soil > Vadose zone | place: USA... | reverse complement strand
GTCCCGTCACCTTTGTTGTGAGCGTCAACGTGAGAGGTAACGGAAAGTCCGCCCTTGCTGATCGCAGCTCTGTTCAAGCTGGGACGGAGCGCGGAATGCGTCTTGTGCGCTTTGAGCCAAGCTTGGCGTCCGAATGGGACGAATTCATAAGCCACTCGAAGAACGGTACGTTGTTTCACTCACGCGCCTTCCTTTCCTACCACCCTGCAGAGCGGTTTCAGGACTACTCGTACATGGCGTACGACGGTGATCGGCTCGTTGCGGTCTACCCTGCGGCGATCCAGATGCGGGGTGCGGCCCGGTGGTGGTGTAGCCATCCAGGCTCGACATATGGGGGTCCGGCCTTCGCTCCAGAGGCCGGGATTGAGGAAGTCGCCAGTGTTCTTGAGGGCCTGACCCAGCTGAGCAAGGAAGCTGGTTTTGATGGTATGGAGATGCGACTGTCTGAACAGGCATTCCGGGCACAGCCGTCCGACGAACTCGAGTTTGCCCTCTGGCGGGCTGGGTTCCAATTGAAGGCAGTAGAGTTGTCGACGACGATTCCGCTGATGGAAGGATACGAGGCAAGCGTAGCTCGGTTCCGTGACGATACCGCACGTAATGTGCGCAAGGCCGTGAGGTCGGGTGTCGAAGTGAGTTGGTCCGATGACTTCCAAACGTACTGGGGAGTCCTCCAACAGAATCTGGCGCGACACGGGGCTAATCCGACTCACTCACTGCCGGAGATCCTACGCCTCCGGGATTTGTGTCCGGGGAAGATCCGGTTGGCCTTGGCGCAAGTGCAAGGCGTGCTAGCCGCTGGAGTCGTCGTGTTCGTCGCGAACCCTGTGTGCTTTCACTCCTTCTACATCGCACAGGACTACGCACAGCAGCAGACGCGGGCGTTGAGCGCCGTTCTCGACTTTCTGGTCCGCTGGGGTTGTGAGGAGAGATTTCGGTACTTCAACCTGGGGATTTCGACGGAACAGGCCGGGACTGTCGTGAACTGGGGCCTTTTCACTTTCAAACAGGGTTTCGGAGGCTCGGGATACCTCCGCACGGCGTATTCCCTGCAGTGGTCGGCGTGATCCGAGGCGCGACGATCCAGTTACGGCCGCTCGAGGAGAACGATGCCGAGCGGATTCGCCAGTGGCGGATGGACGAGCGAACGCGGCAGGCGTACATGGGTTACCGCTTTCCGGTAATCGCCGCGGCGGAACGAGAGTGGGTCATGCGAGTCGCCGATCCGTCTAATCGGGAGCAGGTCTATCTAGGCGTTGAGCATCCGAAAGAAGGGCTCATCGGGTTTGTCAATCTCCGGGAGATAGACTGGGTCAATCGCGTGGCAAAGCTGGGTATGCTCATCGCTGCCTCGCATCAGGGTCAAGGGTATGGCCGCGAGGCGCTCAGTTTACTGCTTCGGTATGGACTCCACGAGCTGAACCTGCGCCGAATCGAGCTCGAAGTTAGAGCCGACAATCAGCGAGCAGTCGAGCTATACCGGGCGGCGGGTTTCAGGGAAGAGGGCCGGCTTCGGGAGCGGTGGGCGGAGGACGGAGCGTATATCGATGTCGTGGTGATGGGCTTGCTGCGATCGGAGGCGGAATGATACGCGTGGGTGTGATCGGATGCGGTTATTGGGGGCCCAATCTTGTCAGAAACTTCGCTCGGAATTCTCAGAGCGCGGTGCAGGCTGTCTGCGACATGCGCTATGAGCGAGCGATGCGCGTTGGGGCGGAATATCGCATTCCGACTGTTACAGACCGCGCAGAGGTGGTCTTGAACGCTCCTGACGTCGAGCTGATCGTCATCGCGACCCCATCGCTTAGCCACTACAGCTTGGCCAAAAGGGCGATCTTGGCGGGCAAGCACGTGTTGGTTATGAAACCGCTCGCCACGCGCGTCGACGAAGCAGAGGAACTATGCACTCTGGCGGAGACTCAGGGCGTCCTACTCGCCGTTGACCACACCTTCGTCTTCACGGGAGCCGTCCGGAAGATGAAAGAGCTGATCGAGTCCAATGAGATCGGCGATATCTACTATTTCGACTCAGTCCGGATTAACCTGGGACTCATCCAGACCGACGTGAACGTCGTTTGGGACCTTGCGCCACACGACGTTTCCATAATGGACTTCCTCATCGGGCAAAATCCTATTGCCGTGTCTGCGACCGGTGCCTCACACGGTGGGAGCCCGACGGAAAATATCGCGTATGTGACTGTTCGCTACGAGGGTTCGTTGATCGGTCACGTTCACGTAAACTGGCTCGCGCCAGCCAAGGTAAGGCGTACAATCGTAGGTGGGTCGAAGAGGATGCTCATCTACGATGATATGGAGCCGAGCGAGAAGGTGAAGATCTATGACAAGGGGTTTAGTGTCGCGTCGCACCCAACACCGGAGAACGAGTACCAACTGATGATCTCGTATCGCGCTGGGGACATGCACGCGCCGTGCCTCGATACGCGCGAAGGCCTGGCTGTTGAGGCCGAGAACATCATCAACGCTGTCAGAGGTAAGGAAGCTCTTATTGTCGACGGATGGGCGGGTTGGCGAGTTGTTCGGATCCTGGAGGCCGCCCAGCGATCCATTCAGGAGGGGGGAGCGTTCATCTCGGTCACGGACGTTCCTGCACGCCGGGCATAGTTGCCGCCGGGCTGTCTCGATTCCCATCGCACGCGCCCTGAGAGAGGATGTTGGAGATGATGTCGGTTCCATTCCTTGACCTCCGTGCTCAGCACGCCGCCCTCGAAGTCGATCTTGTGGCCGCGTTCCGGCGCCTGATCGCCACCGCGGGGTTCGTAGGTGGACCCGAGGTGGAGGCGTTCGAGCGCGAGTTCGCGGCGTTCTGCCACGCGGACGGGGCCGTGGGCGTGGGTTCGGGGACGGACGCGCTGCGGTTCGCATACTTGGCGATGGGTGTCGAGCCGAGGGACGAAGTTATCACCGTCCCCAACACTTTCATCGCTACGACCGAGGCGCTGACGCAGGCGGGCGCGACTGTTCGCTTCGTCGACGTCCTGCCCGACACGCTGCTGATGGATCCGGCGCAGCTCGCGGCGGCAATCACGCCCCGCACGGTCGGGGTCGTTCCCGTGCACCTATACGGCACGCCGGTGGACATGGATCCCATCCAGGCGGTTGCCCAGGCGCATGGCCTCTGGGTGATCGAGGACGCTGCACAGGCGCACGGTGCCGTGTACAAGGGGCGCCGGGCCGGGACGATGGGGGCGATGGCCGCGTTTTCGTTCTACCCCGGTAAGAACCTAGGGGCCTGCGGCGAGGCGGGAGCGGTGACATCGGGGGACGCTGGGCGACTCGCATTGGTGCGGAAGCTCAGGGAGCACGGCCAGGCGCAGAAATACTATCACGACATCGAGGGCTACAACGGACGGCTGGACGCGCTGCAAGCAGCGTTCTTGAGGATCAAGCTAGGCCGCCTCGAGCAGTGGAACGCCGCGCGCCGCGCTGTAGCCCGCCAATACCGCGAACGCCTTGCGGATCTGTCTGACGTGCAGCCTGTTGCCGAGACAGCGGGGACCGTGCCGGTGTACCATCTTTTCGTCGTGCGGGTCCCTCACCGAGACCGGGTGCGAGAGTTCCTAGAGTCGCGTGGTATCGGCACCGGCCTTCACTATCCGTTACCATTGCACCTTCAGGCTGCGTATCACCATCTTGGAGGGAAGCTTGGGGCCTTCCCAGTAGCGGAGCGAGCGGCGGGCGAGATCATGAGCCTCCCGATGTTCCCCGAGATGACGAGTGATCAAATCGATCAAGTGGTGGACGCTTTGGCGGAGTTCTTCGTCGGCCGGCGGGCGTCGGCCTTGGTGTCTGCTCACCCCACGCACGCGCTGTGATGCATGTGCCCGGCGGCCATCGAAGCGAGCGAGCCTTCTAGGCGTTGTTGAGAACCGCCTGCCTCCCAAGTTGGGTCCCCCTGTACATGTCGTGGGTGTTTTTGTGGGGAGCGCGCGCTGGTGCTGACGAGTGGCTACGGCGCCCGGACGGACGCCGTGTCGGGCTGAGCTGGTGCCACCCCCGAACGCCTGGCGGCGCGCGGGTGCCCTCAGCGTCTCCCTCACCGAACTCATCGTGCCTGCGACCAGTTCGCTCACCATCCTTCCCGAAATGACGGCGAGTCACCACGACCAGGTGTGCGGCGCCATCCCCGCGTTCGCCCTCCGTGCGTCGCGCGACACACGGGCCAAGTAGTGGTGCGGGTAGCAGGGAAGGTGCCGGACGAGACGCCTGAGGTGGGTGTCCCTGTGCTCATGGTTGTGCAGAACCAGGGCGTCCCCCCGGACGTCCGCATCTCGGAGTTCGGGCGTACCCTAGCGGGTGCAGGCTACCAGGTTGATGTCATAGCACCCCGACGGTCGGGCCAGCTAGCAGAGGAGACCATCGAGGGGATGCGGGTGCATCGCTTTCCCGAGCCGCCCGAGGGCGAGGGGGCCTTGGGTTATGCAAGGGAGATCGGCACTAGTCTTTGGCGGGTGTGGCGGACCCGTAGCCACCTACTGCGCTCGGGCCCGCTCATCCTCCACTTCGCGAATCCCCCTGACGTGTTGTGGCTTCCGTTCTTACACGAATTACGAGCTTCAGTGGTGGTCTACGATCAGCACGACCTTGCGCCCGAGCTGTACCTCGCGAAGGGCGGGCGTCGGGGGTCCCCCTTGCATCGTGTACTACTGGGCATGGAGCGCGCGGCTTACACGGTGGCGGACTTGGTCATCGCGCCGAACGGCAGCTATCGCCGCGTCGCCTTAGAACGGGGGCGCATGACGGTGGACCGCGTGCACATCGTCCGCAACGCGCCGGATGATATGGTATGGACGCCGGTCACGCCGGACCCGGATCTACGCCGGGGCGCAGATACTGTACTGTGCTACATGGGCTCGATCGGAGCGCAAGACGGAGTGGAGCAACTCCTGCGCGGCCTCGCCCGGGCGCGGACACGCACACCGCATCGTCGATATCGATGTATCGTCGCCGGAGATGGTGACGCGCTGCCGCAGGCGCGGCTCCTCGCGGCGGATTTGGAACTTTCGGACTGCGTGGATTTCCGAGGGTGGATCGCGGATCAGGACGAACTTCGGCGCCTGGTGGCTGCTGCAGACGTTGCGGTCGAGCCGTGCCCCTCCAACGCCTTCAACGACGCCAGCACAATGGTCAAGCTGATGAACTACTTGGCGGTAGGGCGGCCGATCGTCGCCTTCGACCTTCCCGAGCACCGGGAGACCACCGGCGACGCGGCCGTGCTCGTGGACCCCAACCTGGGCGCCGAGGGACTGGGCGACGCGATCGCCGCATTAGCCGAGGACGACCTCGAGAGGACGCGTCTCAAGGCGGCCGCCCAAGTTCGCTTGGCGCGGGCCGGTCTCACCGTTAGGGACGCCCGTCGCGCGTTGCTCCAGGCCTACGCGCACGCGCGGGCGCTGGGAGTCAAGAAGGGTTACCAGTGGTAGTCGAGCGGAGTCGGCGCGTCATCAGCTTGGCTGTATCCGCCGCGGCGGGCGCTCAGGCCAACATCTTGTGGACAACGCTCGCTCGCGCCGCGTCCTTCGCGATTCCGTTGGTGAGCGCACGGTTGTTCGGCGCGACCCGGGAGACCGATGCGTTCTTCCTAGCCTTGGGCGCGGTGACATTTTTCGTGTCCGTTGGGGGCGTGGTGCTTGAGCAGGCCATCGTGCCTCATGCTGCGTCCGTTACGCGTCTAGGAGACCTGGCGTCCGAGTGGCTATGGCGTCTGGCCCGTTCGGCAGCGTTGTTCGGTCTTGGGCTGGCCGTAGTCGCCGGCCTCGCTATTCAGGTCGCTGCGCGCGTGCAGCCACGCCCTGAGATCCGCGCGTTGCTTGGACCCTTGCCGACCCTGGGCATCGCACTGGTACCGGCCCTGGTGGTCCTGGGTTCACTTGGCGCTGGCGTTTTGACCGGTCGGGGACGCTATCCCGCGGTCTGCGCAGGAATGGCCCTCCGGGCGGGAGGGATCGTCCTGGTGATGCTAGCGCGTCCGTTCGGAGCCATTCTTCCGGATCTGACCGCGGCATTCTTGCTGGGGGAGGGGGCGCGGACCATCTACAACCTATCTCTTGCGGCCTGGGCTCTCCGGGGACCGGCTCAGGCGGTTCAGGGCGCGGAGTCCACCCTTCCATCGATGAGGGCAGTATGGGAGACCACCTGGCCGATCATGGCGAGCATGTCGGCGGCAGCGTTGTCGCCCATCGTGGATCGTGTGGTCGCCGCCGGAGTGGTTCCGGGAGGTATCAGCGTCGTCGAGTACGGGGAGAAGGCCTACTTCGCGATCGTCGGCACCGTCGTGGCAGGTTTGCAGGTTACCGTATTCACCCGCTGGTCCCGATCGGCGATGGTTTCCCGCGATCTCTGGGGTGAGCTACGCGCTCTGGCGCTGGTTGGGGGGACGGCAGCCGTGGTGGCCGCGCCGCTCGCCTATTCCGCGGGATCCTTCATGGCGCGAATCGTTCTGGGCGGCACGTTCCTCCAATCGCATCTCGAGGCCATAGGGCTCATCGGGTTCTACTTCGTTGCCATCCTGCCATATACGGTCGGCGGTTTCGCCGTGCGCGCCCTCATCGCGATCGATGCCACACGCCCCTTGATTTGGCTCGGCCTGGCGAAAGTGGCGACGAACATCATCGGGGATATTGTGCTGGCAAGCATGTTCGGCCTCCCCGGGATCGCCCTAGCGACCATCGCCGCGGAATCCCTTGTCGCAATATTGGGAGTGGCGGTCGCCCGGGCACATCTCAAAGCGCCGAGGGGAGGATGACCTCTTGACGCTCCAGGTGGTCGTCGCGACAACGGAGTTCACTCCTTTCAGGGGGGGACTGGCGTCGTACTCCGAACTCCTTGCGCGCGGCCTCGCGACCCGAGGCGCGCGGGTTGAGGTCTTGGCGCCTCGATACCCTGACGCGCCCAACGCTGACGCTGTAGGGCCGGTCTCGGTAAAAAGGTTCCCTCTCACGTCGGCCCGCTGGTTCCTGGCGCGGCGCTGGATTCTCACTCTGGCTCTGTGGCGGTCCACGCGGTCGGGAGGGGACCGACCTGTGGTTATCGCCACCACGTACCTCTTCGCGCAGGTAGCGGCGCTTTTGGCCCTGGCGTTTCCACGCCGTTTTCGACTCATCGTGACGGTTTGTGGGCCGGAGCTCATCGGATTTGGTCGATGGTCGCCGCGGAACTGGTGGCGGCGCGCCATCATGCAGATACTCAGCCGATACGCCCACGGGATCATCTGCATCAGTGAATACACGAGAGGTCTCGCCATCCGCGCCGGCCTTCCCTCACGCAAGTGTCACGTGGTGTTCGTGGGAGTCAGTCTCGAGATGTTCCGCCGGGCTGACGGATCGGCGTGGCGGCAGCGCGCGCTCGGCCGTGCAGTCGGACCTCTCCTGCTGACTGTTGGTCGCCTCGAGACTCGGAAAGGGCATGATGTCGCGCTGCGGGCGATCGCGATGCTCTGCGAGGAGTTTCCGGGGCTCCGGTATGTCATCATCGGGGTGGGCCCAGAGGAGGGACGCCTGCGGGACCTCGCCCGGCGGTTAGGGATCGAAGAGCACGTGATCTGGTACGGTCGGGCAGACCAGGCGGACTTGCAGCAGGCGTATTCGTCCGCGGACGTCTTCCTACTCCCCACACGGAAGGACGGTCGGAGTGTCGAGGCACAGGGACTCGTGATCATCGAAGCAGGCCTCTGCGGCGCCGCAGTGGCGGTCGGGCGCCATGGGGGAGCCGTTGAGATCGTGACCCACGAACGCACGGGCTTGCTGTTCGATCCGCTTGATGCTGCTGCCGCCGCCGCGGCGGTACGGCGTCTGCTGAGGGACCCGACCTTGCGCCGCAAGCTTGCCGGGGCCGCGGCGACCGAGTGGCAGTCTCGATTTGGAGTGGACACGATGGTAACGGAGACATTGAGGGTCCTCAGCAGTGGGTGACTCTGTGACGTCCGCGCCTCGCGTGGAACGTCCCCGGACGGCCATCACCCGCGTCACCGTCGCATTTGCCGTAGGGCTCACCTGTTGGCAGGCTGCGACGGGGAATTGGGGCTTGGCCGTCGTGATCGTCACCCTTCTTATCGCCGCGATGGCTGCGGCGCACCAGTGGCCATGGGCGCCGCTAGGTGCCCTGGCTCTTGCTGCAGTAGTCCCATACCCACTTTGGTCGGTCCTAACAGGTGGAGGAGACGCAGCCCTCCTAAGCCGCGTGCATCCCGCCACGGTATATGTGGTAGCGCTTGTGGGATTGGGCTGGCGATCCTCAGTGACATGGAAGGACGTGCTTTCGAGCAGGCGGATGCGGGTCGCGCTCAGTCTTCAAGTGTTCTTCTTGTTACTCGCGGCAGGAATGTCGGTTGCCGAACGCGGGATGCGGGGCCTTCCCGTGTTGGTGGACAACTACGCTGCTCCATTCCTCCTGTTTTGGATGCTGCTTCGTGGTTTCCGGGGTTGGCCATGGTTACGTGCTCAGGCAGGGAGGTCCATCGTTCTGTTCGGGGTCCTTCTCGCCCTCGTCGGCCTCATCGAAGGTGCGCTTGGCCGAAACCCGTTGTACGAGTCGGTTTATGGGGACGTTCCCTGGTTTCCGTTTGCCACTGGACAGTACCGCTCAACAATCACATTTGCTGCTCCTTTGGCGGCGTCGAATGGGCTTCTCTTTGCGTTAGTGATTTCACCAGTCATCGCAAATCTCTGGAATCGGATTGTATTCGCCTCGGTACTGGTGCTCGGCATTCTCGCAACCGGGTCGCGAAGCGCCACGGTGGTTGCCTTCGTTCTGTATCCCGTCGCTTTGTTTGCTTGGGGAGAATGGCACCAACTGAGCGTTCGCATCCAGAGCCGCAGGACCGTCGCAGTCGGCCTTGCAGCGGCCGGCGTGCTGGCGATGGCGGTTGCCAGCCCCTTCGGTCAGAGGGTCCTCCAGCGCACTACGACCGCTTGGGAGTCCGCAGCGGTGCGTGTCGTCAGTGCTGAGTACTTTGCCCAGAACGCGACGACCTACGCGACAAAAGGTGTAGGCCTTGGTGGATCAACCGACGTGAGCACCGCGGTTTTCGGATCGTATATCACCTTCGAAAATCCGTGGATCATGCTGGCGGTCGATTTAGGGATACCTCTAGTCTTGGTATTCGCCGCTACCCTTGTGGCAACGTCGCGGGCCGCGATCGCAGGTGCGCCAATCGCCTGGGGGAGCCTGGTGGGTGTGGTCGGGCTTATAGCCTTCGAGTCGAGCTACAACTCGTTTGGCGTACGCAGCATGGCGGCCTACCTGCTGTGGGCGGCGCTCGGCTTTTTAGACCACAACTCGTCGTACAAGTCCGCCACGGCTTCGTGATTCGCGCTCAAGGTATAGGCTTGCTGGGCGCGAAGCCTACCGGCCCTCCCGAGCGCGGTCGCGAGCGATGGGTCACGGAGCAGGTCCTCCAGCGCCCGGGCGATTCCCCCGACATCACCTGGCTGCACGAGGAGGCCGGTCTCCCGATGTGTGATGACGCTGGCCTGTTCTCCCACGGGCGTCGCAACCACGGGCGTGCCCTGCATCAGTGCCTCGAGCACCGCGAAGGACATGCCTTCGCGGTACGACGGAAGAACGAAGATCTCCGCACTCGCGACGAGGACCCCGAGTCGCTGTGGATCTACCCAGCCCGATATGCGGACGGCATCCGCAATGCCGAGCTCCTGCGCGCGGCGCCGGGCCTCGTCGACCTGTCCGTCACCGGCGAGCACAAGAGAAACGTCGGGCCAGCGCGTCCGAACCTGGGCAAAGGCGGAGAGGAGGTCTAGCGTGCCCTTTCGCTCACCGAGCTCACCGGCTGCAAGGACAAATCGCTCGACTCCGCGCGCGCGCGGAGCTCGGGCAGCGACCGTCGGTACGCCGTTCGGAATGATTCGAACCGGGCCCCGTAGACCTAAACCGCGGAAGTAGTCGGCAAGGCGGTCCCCGAGCGTCACTATCCGGTCCACCCGCCCGAGAGTCCACAAGACACGGCTCCGCCACCAGGGAGAAAGCTCTGTGAGCCATTCGATCACGGACGAGCTCTGGAAGTGTGCGATGGTGCGGGCCCCTAGAGCGTGGGACTCGGCCAGCAGTGCAAGCTTTCGGATGCCGCTGGCGTGGGATGCCACCAGCGCATGAGTGATGGCGTGGCTGGGGCGTTCGATAACGACTCGAGCTGCTGCACCGGCCGCCAGCAAAGCCTTCCGGCTCACAGTTCCCTTGATGTGCGTCGCAACTACAGTCACCGCGAACCCGCGTCGCTCCAAAACTTCGGATTGGACCAGGGCACGCGCGTATCGTGTGATTCCGCCCGGCGTGCCGGTCAGGGATGGTGTGAGGAGGAGGATTTTTGGCACCCGAGGCGTCACCATTCCTAATGGAGCGGCGCGTCGGACGACAAATGCTCGATCATGTTTCCCATCCCGCGGAGGTCACGCGCGGCCGGAGAACCGGGGGCCACCATCTCGACGTTTGAGAGCGTGCGGGCGAACTCAATCCGGTGACCCTCGAAGTCCTTTAAGGCCAGCGCCGGCACGTTCGCTCCGGTGGTAACTGCCACGACATTGCTCACCACGGCTGCAGACTGCGCACCGGCTAGGAGCAGCGCCCCTTGGCGGTTGTCCAACGCAAGATTGGCTGCGAACGCTAGTTGTGATAGGGCTCGAGTCGGTCCCGCGTAGCCCGCCAGGCCAAACCGCGTGTTGTCGACGGCCAGGTTCACTCCGTACAACGCGCGCGAGATTCCCGTCGCTGCTAGCCCGTGCTCGGTATTCCGCGCGACGAGGTTCCCGGTTGCCACGAATGCATCGGCGACTCCTTCGATGCCCTGGATCGACACGCCGTGGCGGTGATTGTCAGCGCAGACGTTGTTCGCGGCCACACTCTCATTACACTCGCGGAGGAGAATGCCATCTCCCGCGTTGCCGAAGGAGGAATTCGCTTGTACCACAACGCCGCGGCACCGGAGGATGTAAACTCCGTGCTCCAGGGGGGAGGTACCGTTGGCGGAACACCGATTGTGGAGCACCCGCAACCAATCGCAGCCGTCAGTCGCGTGGATACCTATTGATCGATTGCGGAGCACAAGGTTTGCCTCGACGTCGAATCCCACGATCCGTTGGAGCAAGAACCCAAGCTGACCGTTGTCGGCCGTGACACAATGGTGAATGCGGCGAGGCCGAGACAGGTTCGGGTTGTCGCGCACCCGGAGGCCGTACCGGGCGGCCTTGGTGAGAGTGCAACGTGCGATGTCGATGCCGTCGCAGGACCGGATGTCGACACCGTCGCCGCCGCTACCTTCAATCCGCAGCCCAGTTAAGGAGATGTCAGTGCAATTCGTCGCTTCAAGCAGCGCATAGTCACCTCCAGTTCCACTGAGGGCAGCGCCGAAGAACAGGTTCTTCATCTCGACCACGGGGCAGTCAGTTAGGGACAGGATGGGGCCCGAGGGTGGTCCGACCAGAGCGCTGGTCTCGCCATCGCCCCATACCCGGACGAACTGCCGCGTGAGTGCAAGGCCGCCCACGCGGTAGCGCCCTGGGGGAACGTAGAGGGAGGCTCCTGGGCCAGCGGACGATACCGCAGACAGCGCGGCCTTGAACGCGGGTGAGTCGTCGCGGTTGCCGTCGCCCATCGCCCCGAACTGGCGCACGTTCAGGACCGGTGGTGGGCCAGGGGGCGTCTGAGCGTCGGATGGTGGCCGGTCGTAGGTCCGGAGGCGGCCGAGGAGTGGCGACGTGAGAAACGACAGAATGGCGGATCGGCGGTTGAGTGTCATATCCTTGCAGAGAGAAAGGGAGATGGAAGGCGTTGGTGTCCGCGCGTGCTCATACCCCGATCGACCGCGCTTGATTCTACTTTGTCGTCCTACTTTGTCGTCGAGTCGAGGTCGCGCCCACGACTCATGGCAAGCCACAACAACGCGCCCACACCGAACCCCAGAATTGCCATCACACTCTTCTTGGGCCAGCTAGGCTTCCCTGGGACCAATGGGTGCTGTACCACTGTCAAAAGCGGCGTGCTCCGGATCTCTTCGAGCTTCGCGTTTTCGAAATTCTGCTGCAGCGTGACGACCACGGATCGCCGCAAGTCCAGCTCGCGGAGAAAGCGGGTCTCAGCGAGTTTGAGCCGCGGGGCTCCCTCAATGGTTCGGTTAGTGTCGTAGAAGCGCTCCAACGAGTCTTCAATTTGTCTCAGTTTGCGCCGGGCGCTGTCGAGGCCGACCTCTGTGTACTCTCGTTCCGCGCGCGCGCGGCTGCGAAGGCGTTGGCGTCCCACGATGTCCATCGTGTTTACTAGCGAGTCTGTAACCGCAACTGCTAGAACCGGGTCGGTCTGTGTAACCGTTACCGTCACCAAGCCACTCTTGATATCGGTCGAAACGTCGATGTCCTGATCGATGTCGCGCATCGCCTTCTGGAGACGAAGCTCGGGTTGGCTTTGAAGCCCCGGACGGTAGAGATCGATCAGGTGGACAGTCGAATCACGGACTGCAATGGGCATGTTCAACACGCGTTCGAGAACATCAGTGTTGGAGCCTAAGGCCGCGAAATAGAACGGGCTCGTTCCGCTCGCCGTCGGCACGCCGAATTGGGCCGCGAGACCTGCGAGATCACCGAGCGCCCCAAACTGGGTAGGTGCATCGATCGCGATTTGTGCGGTCGCCTCGTAGTGCTTGGGCGCGACGAGGGCGAAGGCGATCCCAAGGAGGGCACCCGGAACACCCCCCTTCACCGCGATCACTGAGAGCCGGCCCCAGGTGGCAGGTAGGCCAAAGCGCGCGGTGATCCGTTCAACCTGATATGTCAGCGATCGGATCAATAGGACTCCGTCCCAAAGTGTGTCGACGCCTCCCGTAGGAGGTGGCCACGGGCCCGAGAGGTTTAACCGACGACTAAGGTCATCCGGAAAGTCCTTCACCGTCAAGAGGTTGACCAGCTTCCCACCTCGTGGCTTTGCACGAGTTCCGGGATCGCGCGTATAGTAGGTAGAATGAGCCGTTCCACCCTATATTGGTCCCTGCGCCCACCCACTTATCACGAGGCCATCTCCTGACGTTGGTCCGCCTGTCCCGCAGCGCCATGGCACTGTGTGTGGCTTTAGCTACTCACGGCTGCCTTGCGGAGCAGCCCACTGGCTCCCCTTCAGCACGTCCTCGGGAAGTGAGTGGTGACTGGGTGTTTCACGTCAACGGCGGCGCATGGGCGTCAAGCATCACGCTCGCTACGATTTCCCGGGCTGAAGATGGCCTGGAGGGATGGCGGGCTACGGAAGCGCCGTCGCTGCAGTGGGACGGATCGGCAGCGCCGATGTTGGGATTGAGGGACGCCGTGGGCTCACCGCTCAACGCGTCGGGTGAGATCGAGTGGCGGTGGCGCTGTCCCTCGGGGGAGTGGTGTCGGATGAGCTATCAGGTGGTGGCTGATACGGCGCGCGGCGAGTTGTTCATGAGCGACTCGCTGGGGTTCGAGAAGGGCTACCCAATGTTCGGCGTGCGTCTCCGCGGCGACGTCTTCGCTCTGGCGTCTGCCGCTGAGCGCTTCACTGCCATGTCCGATTCCACCCCCACCGTGCTCTTATGGCTCGCCGATGACCCGGCTCAAGACAAGGACTTCATCGCGCGGTTGCGGTCACGGGGCCTCACCGCGATGCTCGCGATTCCGACGTCCTTCGTGGGCCGGAATGGGCGCCCTGGGTGGCAGGATCTGCGCAATGATCAAGCGCTCGGGTTCGGGATCGCGGCGCATTCCCGGACTCACAGAGCGACGACGACAGACGGGCCGGATTTCGTTGGGGAAGTTCTCGGCTCGATTAGCGATCTGGATAGCATGGGGCTCACCCCGACAGCGTTCGTGGAGCCCGGGAACTGGCCGGAAGCCATTGCCTTTGATTCAGCCTCCAAGTTCAGGACGTGGCGAGCATCTTTGATGCGTACCTTCGTATGGGTATTCGCTTCGCGGATCGGGCTGGCCACACAACCGGAACCGCTCACTGGGGCGAGCGCGTTTGGCATTGGGCACTGGACCGTTTCCGATGGTCTTCCCGATTCGACGATTCACAGTCTCTGGCGGCAGGCTAACCGGAGGGGTCGCTTCACGGCGTTCGGCATCCACACGTGGAGGCTCCCCAGCCCAGGAGCGCTGGATTGGTTTCTCGATTCGCTCTCGCAAGCGCAGAGGGCGGGGAGGGTCCGGGTGATTCCTGAAGTCGTGCTACCGCTGCACGTCGTCCCTTCCGTCAACGGACTCCGCTAGGTGATGGTCGGACTACGCGTGTGCTCATTGCGTATTCCTTCACTGGTCGACCGGTCTTCCTTTTCTGACCCGTGGCTTGGCTGAAACCTATCGCCAGCAGGATCCTCAGGTCTATCGCTCCTCGGCTCCTGTATCGCTATCAACTCCAGCGGGCGGCGCGATCAGAGCCGGAAATCAGCCAATTACCATTATGGTGTCGGCGTGATGCTCTCTCGATCGATGTGGGTGCTAACCGAGGACTCTACTGCTACTACTTGCTCCGGTATTCCGCAGCTGTACTGGCATTTGAGCCCCTCCCGTCGATGCAGGAACACCTCAGGGCTCATTTCGCTCGTCGTGTCCGAGTGTATGGAGTTGCCTTGTCGGATCAAGACGGGCAAGTAGAGATCCGGGTCCCCGCTGGCAATCCGTCATGGGCCACCATCGATCCGCGGAATACACTGGAATTAGCAAGTAGCGCGTCCATCGAAGTGATCACCGTTCCCACACGCCGCTTGGACGGTTACGGGTTTGCGGGTGTGGGATTCATTAAGATCGACGTTGAGGGGCACGAAGAAATGGTGTTGCGCGGAGCGGTCGAGACTTTACGTGAGAATCGACCAGCCCTCCTTGTGGAGGTGGAAGAGCGACACAATCCAGGATGCGTCGGGCGCGTCACGGCCTTCCTTGCAGACCTGGGATATGACGGTTTCTTCCTAGATGACGGAAGAATGTGCCCCATTCGGGATTTTGACGCGTCGCGCGATCAGATCCTTGGGAACGTCGGGGTGCAGGGCAAGAGTGGCCGGTACATCAATAACTTCTTCTTCAAGCCCTCATGACGCTCTATTAGGTCTATGGTCGCAATCCGGGGATCGGGTTCAGCCCTTGTGGCGATCGACGAGGATCGCTACGGTACTCGCGAGGATCTGCGCGATCGCTGCGATCGGTGTCACGATGTAGCAGCCACGGCCGATGCCCGCTTCCACAGGATGGTACCGCGTGCGGTCATCGCGGCGCCGGCCTTGAGGCCTGCCAAACACTCGGGGACGAATTCTGAGTCGCCCTCCGGGCCCAAACTTGGGCGTGCACCCACGGGTAAGTCCGCGCGACGCCGTCACTAAGCGAGTACCGCGGGCGCCACCCAACGGAGTAGATCCGCTCGTTGCTGAAATTGCGTGATTGGACACCAACTGGGCCTTCGACGTACCGGATCTGAATCACTTTCCCCGCCACATCGGCGACTGTCCGCACCAACTGCGCAACCGAGACATACTCGGGACTCCCGATGTTCGCAGGCCCGACCAGCGAGGACGCGGTGAGTCGATAGATGCCGTCCACCATGTCCTCGACGTATGTGTAGGAGCGAATCGCCTTCCCATCGCCCCACACTTCGATGGTGCCCCCGTCGGCCGCCTCTGCCACTTTCCGACAGATGGCGGCGGGCGCCTTCTCCCGGCCGCCCGTCCAGGTGCCTTCAGGGCCGTAGCAATTCTGGAACCGCGCGATGCGCACCTCCATCCCATACTTGCGACCGTACGCCATCGCCACGCGTTCCGCATAGAGCTTTTCCCAGCCGTACTCGTTGTCGGGAAGTGCCGGGTACGCCTCCTCCTCCTTCAGCTCCGGCTCGCCGGGACGCATGTCTCGGTAGATACACACCGAGGAGGAGAAGAAATACCGCTTGATCCCTTTCCGGGCTGCGGCGTCGATCATGTTGAGGTTGATCAGCGCGTTGTTCCGCATGATCTCCGACTCGGCCGAGTGAATGAACCCCATGCCGCCCATGTCGGCCGCCAGCTGGTACACGACGTCGAAGGCTCCCGAGTCGAGCGACACGGCTGCCTCGCAGGCGCCTCGGTCCCGCAGATCGAGCAGGCGAAAATCGTCCGCAGCGGTCGGTGCGAACTCGGGGACCTTGATGTCTGCCCCGCGGACCCAGAGTCCTTCCTGCTTGAGCCGGCGAACGAGGTGACTCGCAATGAAGCCGCCCGCGCCACATACCAACGCTCTCTGCATCGAAATCTTTCTGATCAGAGCTTGGTCGCCACTACGATAATCGCCACGGTGCTTGCGAGGATCTGCGCGATCGCCCCGATCAGGGCCGCGTAGTTCGTCGGATTCG
>Ga0137377_10001508_pt1 | contig 16384 bp, 12 predicted proteins | sample SagtaG_22_FD_104815 | JGI IMG/M metagenome (GOLD analysis project Ga0137377, IMG submission 104815) | Vadose zone soil microbial communities from Sagehorn Ranch, Mendocino, California, USA - Sage2_L_40_16 metaG | ecosystem: Environmental > Terrestrial > Soil > Vadose zone | place: USA... | reverse complement strand
TGCGCTTAGGATGACAGGCAGGACACTGCTCACGTTCTCTCACGGGAAGTCTTCTCGCCAAACGTCTGGTAGTTTATGTGAGCGATTTAAAAGTCTCAGTGTAAAGAATCAGACCCGGGCCAATTTTCAGTTGTTCAGATTTTTTGTCCATTACGGACAAAATGGTCGGCTCACAAGTTACTGACTGCCGAAGATCACCAGGGGATTATCGGTAGGAATGGCATTAGCTGGAGGTGTGATGGTCAGCGGCTCGTTGAACTTGCTGAGGTCTACTATAGAATCAAGGGTTGTCGTTATATTTGATGGTACAGTGGCTGTAGTGGTGGCTGCAGGTGTTCCTGACGCTCCTCTCAAGGAACTCAGGTCCGCGTTGAGATTGAGCTTCAACTCTGTGCGGTGGACATAGAAGGTACTCTCATCAATCCAGGCATCCAGGGTCGCGATGAGCGATTTCGCAGAGTTGAGCACGCTGTCGATGTTCTGCTTGCCAAACTCGCTGTTCAACTGCCCATTGCTCGTCAACAGTTGTTTTAATGAATCTTTGTCAAGCGTTGCAGTGATATGGCGAAGGTTTTGTCCGTTTAATGCCTCCGTACCGTGATCCGTAAGCTGCACATGTTGTAGCAACGCGATCCAGTCATGCATATTCGGGAGGTTGACTCCGGCAAAAGGATTACCACCTGCATATCCTTGCAGTGTACTCTTGTCCAAAACATACCATTGCCCCCTGGTATTCTGGATATAAACCTTGTCTGCCGTTACAATCTCCGCGAGATTGACACCCTGATTCAGGGTAATCTGCGATTTTTCCTGATTTGGCAGCGCTGCATCACCGCTCGCCTTTACATTGACCGAGCTACTATTGATGCCCGGCGTAGCAGCAGTGGTGGGCGTCCCGGCATTATTTGCCTGGAAAGATCCATTACTGGTCGTCACGAAGTGAACAGAATTGAGCTTCTGCATGGCTTTCGCGCTATTCTGTAATACTTGCAGGGGGGTCAGCGAGCTGGGAGTAGGCGAACCTCCAGCGCCAATACTTATTGATGAACTACAAGCGCTCACGACAAGCAAAGCTGCTGCCAGCGCCAGGCCTAAAAAGATAGAACCCTTAAATGTTTTCATCTCAAACTCCTTTATGTATGCACGCCGTAAATTAGACCTAGTGATTCATTATTATTACGTAGTACACGTAATTACTTAGATACACGATTCATAGAGGTCAGAAGGTGATTGTTTGGGTGTGAGGAACGTTTAAGATATGTATTCAGGCCGTTGTAAGGTCATATGTGAAAAACGCAAGTCCACTGTCAGGGAGAGTCACTACACTACGAACGTATAATAGAAAGAGTGTCAGATATGGTATGATGCTGTTGTCCATAGACAAACATTATTTAGGAGAGTGAGAAGTGAGGATGCCGTTATTTCGCGGGATGAAACGCTGGGGAGTGCTGCTCTCAACATTGGTTTTGTCTTCGCTCCTTCTTGCAGCCTGTGGGGAAAGCTCCCCTTCCATTTTGAATCCAGCGGGGCCTGTGGCGGATAAGGAATCAGGCTTGTTCTGGTTTATCCTCGTCGTCGCCACAATTATATTTGTGCTCGTTGAGGGCTGGCTGATCTTTTCCATCGTGCGCTACCGTGAACGTCCGAATGAACCTATGCCCAGGCAGGTTCATGGGAACAATACCCTCGAGCTTGCCTGGACAATTGCTCCTTCAATATTTCTATTCGCGGTGCTCATTGGAACCATCTACACGATGTTTAATTTGAGCAGTTTTCCAGGAGTGACCCGGACGGTAAACGTGAGAGCGGTCGGGCATCAATGGTGGTGGGAGTTCAACTACCTGGACACTAACCCCAACGTCGTTACCGCCGATGAACTGTATATCCCCGTCGGAACGAGGATACACGTTGAACTGCTCTCGAACAACGTGATCCACAGTTTCTGGGTTCCTCAACTCACGGGGAAGACAGATGTCGTGCCTGGTCATAACAATACAAAGGATTTCGTGGGGGATACAGTTGGTGTATATCGTGGTCTATGTACCGAGTACTGTGGCTTGCAGCACGCGCATATGAACTTCTTCGTGCATGTTGTGTCGCAAGATACATACATGACCTGGTTAAGCGGCCAGGAACAAGCCGCAGCGAAGACGCCAACGGGCGCTAATGCGCTGGCAGGCCAGAAAATCTTTTTGGGGAGTGGTGGATGCCAGGGCTGCCATGGCATTGTAGGCGTCAACTTGAAGAGCTACAACGATCCCCTGGCTAATTCGCTCATAGGGCCAGATTTGACGCACTTTGGGAGCCGCCGCTTGATTGCCGGAGCTGTCCTGACTTGGGACCCGGCTACATGTGTGGTAGTTACCGGATCAAATGGGCAGCCAATGATACAGAATGAGAGCCAGTGCGGCCTCTACCAGTGGCTACATGACCCACAAGGCGTCAAACCCGGCAATGATATGGTTATCCGGAAACTCTCGGATACCGAGATTGCTCAACTGGTAGCATACCTGGAGAGTCTTACATAGAGCAGGCTAATTATCCCGTAGAAGCACGATATGTCATTTCTACGAGGCTGGACATTGGAGGAATTGCCCATGGCAACTCGTACTATCACTGAGGGCATAAGCGTAGCACGTCGCAGGCGTTTCAGCGAAACCTACATCGGCGAATGGCTCATGACGACCGACCATAAGAAGCTCGGCATCATGTACATCGTCACAGCCTTCTTTTTCTTCCTGGTCGGCGGGGTAGATGCCTTGCTCATCCGCACGCAGTTGGCAGTGCCGAACGGGAAAGTCCTGACTCCCGAAATCTACGACCAGATCTTTACTATGCATGGCACGACCATGATCTTCTTGTTCGTCATGCCGATGCTCACCGGCTTCGGCAACTACGTTGTGCCATTGATGATCGGGGCGCGTGATATGGCTTTCCCGCGCATGAATGCTTTCGGATTCTGGGTTGTGCTCTTTGGAGGACTTTTCCTGACTTCGAGCTTCCTGTTCGGGGCTGCTCCAAATGCCGGCTGGTTCAGTTATGCACCACTGACCGAATTGAACACAGGTTGTGGAACTAGCGGCGTTGTTGTGTGTACTCCTGGCCTGAACATGGACTTCTGGGCGCTTGGTATCCTGATGCTGGGCATCTCGTCGATTGCCAGCGCGCTAAACTTTGTAGTGACCATCCTCAGATTACGCGCGCCCGGCATGACCGTTAACCGCATGCCTTTGTTCACATGGATGACCTTGATTACTAACTTCCTGCTGCTCTTCGCGATTCCAAGCGTAACGGCTGCAAGCATACTGTTGCTGCTGGATCGCCATCTTGGCACGCACTTCTTCCAGGCCGGATTTGGCGGAGATCCACTGCTCTGGCAGCATCTGTTCTGGTCGTTCGGGCATCCAGAAGTATACATCCTGATCTTACCCGCTTTCGGTATGATCTCAGAGATATTGCCGGTATTCTCGCGCAAACCTATCTTCGGCTATACTTTTATCGCCTGGTCTGGTGTCGCTATCGGCTTCCTGAGCTTCACGGTGTGGGCGCATCACATGTTCGCAGTTGGCCTACCACTCGTCGCGCAGGCATTCTTCGCGACCAGCACCACGCTTATCGCTATTCCAACAGCAGTGAAGATCTTCAACTGGGTCGCGACGGTCACTGGCGGTAAGATCAGCTTCAGGCCTGCGATGCTCTTTGCACTGGGCTTCGTCGCGATGTTTTTGATCGGAGGTCTGAACGGCGCAGCGCTGGCTGTCGTGCCTTTTGACTACCAGGTGACGGACACCTACTTTGTGGTTTCTCACCTGCATTACGTGCTCTTCGGTGGCACCGTCTTCGGCGTCTTCGCGGGCATCTACTACTGGTTCCCCAAGATGACGGGCAAGCTATTGAATGATCGATTGGGACAGCTGCAGTTCTGGCTGATGCTGATCGGCGTGAATTTGACCTTCTTCCCCATGCATATCCTGGGGATACTCGGTATGCCGCGCCGCATCTACACCTATCCGGGTAACCTTGGCTGGAATGAATTGAATCTGCTGGCTACGATTGGCGCTTTTATTATCGCCGCTGCAATCCTGGTGTTCCTCTGGAACTTCGTTATTACACTGCGCAGTGGTCAGCCGTCAGGGACCGATCCGTGGGATGCGTTTACCCTGGAATGGGATACGGATTCCCCGCCAAAGCCCTACAATTTTCCGGTTATCCCAATCGTGCGTAGTCGCCGCCCATTCTACGATAAAAAGAACCCTGAAATCGCAGACTGGAAGACCGCAACGCACTGAACAATATATAGAAGGGCGACCGCGTGGTCGCCCTGTATCAACGAACTGTGTTAGAAAAGAGCAAGACTGTGACCGAGGAGCAGGAGCAGCGCAAACAACCATCCAATCAACGCAAGATTTCAAAAGAAGCAATGGAATACGCCATTGATCCGAAGAGGAGCTACTGGCCATTTGCGCTGGCAATCGCGCTTTTCATCACGCTGCTTGGCGTGATTGTGCACCCGGTCATTTTCTGGATAGGTGTAGCACTGATAGCCGCTGCCATCATTGGTTGGGGACTTGAACGGCGTTAAGGTGCAGCGTATTGAACCGAGTTCGATACGCTCTAGCGATAGGGAGTAGTGAAAATGAGTGTTGCGCATGGCGAGCAGGTCGGGACGTTGGAGGAGCACGGAGAAGCTCCAGGACGAAGCATCAACTGGTGGGGCATGATCTTCTTCATTGCCTCGGAAGCGTTGATCTTCGCAAATATCATCGCTGGCTTCCTCTACCTGGAAATTCGCAATGGTTCATGGCATCTGCCTACTGAACTGACGTATCCGTTGATTAACACGTTTATCCTGCTTGGTAGTAGTATTCCGATACGTTTCGCGGGGCGTGCTATTGCCCAGGGCAATCAGCGCAATTTCAAGCTTTTTCTCTTCTTGACCATCCTTATGGGTGCCGCTTTCCTTGGTGGGCAACTCTACGAGTACTCTGGCTTGTTTGGCCAGCACTTCACTCCCCAGGCCTCCATCTTTGGCTCGTCTTTCTTCACTTTGACCGGTTTCCACGGTTTGCATGTGACCGTCGGGTTAATCTTCTTACTGATCGTCCTGCTGCGTGGGCTGCGTGGCGATTTCACAGCGAAGAAACACTGGGCGGCTCAGGCCGGTGAAATGTACTGGCACTTTGTAGACGGCGTATGGGTGGTGGTGTTCACCCTCGTCTACCTGTTGCCACTTATCAGAGGATAAAAATTCATAATAATGTGGTAGAATTGAAAAGTGGGGTAGTTATGATCGCTGGGTGACAAGTGTCATTATACAGAAAGGACAGCGAAAGGTGAAAGATATCATGCATGGCGGAGAACCCGCCGCTACGATCCAGCGTGACAACTCGCGCCGGCCAAAGAAACGAGCAATCACCCAATGTTCGATCTGTATGCGCCGCACCTTTAACGCCATCCCTCTCATGGAGCCAGAAGGAGTACCTGAGCCTCGTCGTGAGTGGAAGCTGTGTAAAGATTGCCACGAGGCGCTGCTCATCCAAATGCGCCTCTCCCCCGTACGCTCACCATTACGCCTGCGCATCGCCATGGGGCTGGTCGCTGCGGAGCGATCGCCGCATGCATATATCGCTCCACGCCGGCAGCTCACCGACCGTACATGGATTATCGTGCTCGCCTGGGGATTCGGCATTGCCATGATCCTGCACCTCATCTTAATTGTCATGCTGGCCTACGTTGCGGGGCACTGATATCCTTAACCTTGACCGCTTTGCTAGAATATACAAAGAACATAAGCTATATGAGCAAACGGGAAAGGTATCTTATTTGTATGGATTTCGCCGCCGGAAACGGGTCGGATACGGGCCATGCCGGTTGGCAAAGAAGTCCAGAAGACTTCTGGGCCGAAGAGAGCTCGTTACCCGCAACTACTTTTTCAACAGATGAACCTGCCGCTGTACCTTTGAACTTTGCGCGTGAATATTGTGTGCTCGCAGGCGTCGCGTCGAACATGCGCAGTGGCTTCATCCTGCTAAATTCAGCAGAACAGGTTGCTTACCTCAATCCAAGTGCAGAACGCCTGCTAGGGGTTGCTGGCGGCGAGCTGCTCGAGCAGCCCATTTTCGACGTACGCAAACAACTTGTCTCTCTCGCCGCTAACCCCGAAAGTGCTCAGGCCGAACTTGACCGCGTCTGGTTGCATCCTGAAAAGGAAAGCAGCACGGACCTGGCCCTGGCTGATGCAGCAGTGCGCTGGCTGCGTGTCCAAAGTTTTCTCGTGAGGGACGATCCCGGCCACATTTTGGGTCGCGGCGTACTACTCGACGATATTACGCTGGAACGTTCCTCCATGCAGTCACGCAGCGAGACACTCGCACGTGCCGCGCATGAACTTAAAACACCACTGGCTATCATCAAAGGCTGTGCCACGACCCTGCTGGGAAGCTCCCTGAACTGGGAGCCTACGATGCTGCACGAGATGTTGCAGATGATCGATACACAGGCCGATCGCTTGCACGATATTCTCAACACCCTGCTCGATGTCTGGCGGCTGGATGCAGGTGTACAAAACCTGAGGCTGTCAGAAGTACACATTGCGAAATTGCTGGAACAACTTGTAGAACGCTGGCGCAAGCATGCGCCACACCACCAGTTCGTATGCATTATCCCGGCAGAGGACATCGTTGTGCAGTGTGATGCGCTGCGCATCGAGCAAGCGCTCAACCACCTGCTCAACAACGCTGTGACGTACTCTCCTACAGGCAGCAGCAGCAAAATCCAACTCGAAATGAATGATGGAGAAGTGCGTCTGAGTATCACCGACCAGGGTGTAGGTATAGCACATGAGCATCTCGAGCGTATCTTTGACCGCTTCTATCGTATTTCGCCATCAGACGAACGTTCCAGTGGCAGCGGCCTGGGGCTGGCAGTCGTACGTGCCACGGTAGAGGCGCATGGCGGCAAAATCTGGGCCGACTCTCCAGGAGTCGGCCACGGTACCACGTTCTATTGCACGTTGCCACTTGCACCATCTCCACAGGTGGAGCCATTGCAGCAGAAATCATGGATGACTGCAAGTGCCTCTTCGCCCAGTGGCCCTCTTGCTGCGCCACGCACAGGCCCTCTGAAGCAAACCATGCGTTCAAAAGTGGTTGTCGTTGAGAATGATGCGCGTATCGCTCGCTACCTACGCGCTCACCTGGAGGACCAACAATATCGCGTACAAACGGTCACACACGGCATACAGTTCTTGCGCCAGATTGATCTTGAAGAACCGGACATGATTTTCCTGGCCACGCGCCTGGCGGATATGAGCGGTAGGGAACTACTCCAACGATTGCGCGAATTTTCGCGCACACCAGTCATGATGCTCTGCGATGAATGTGATGAAGACGAACGCGTGCAACTACTAGACCTGGGCGCTGACGACGTGGTCGTAAAACCATTTAGCATGAAAGAACTGCTGGCGCGCGTGCGTGTTCTATTACGCCGTTCGCTTATCCAGGGAGAACAACCGGGCGTCGAGGCTATTTTCAGAACAGGCGAGCTTACTATTGACTACGCACAGCACCAGGTATATATGCAGGGTCAGCCCGTGCAGCTCAGCCGTACAGAATATAAACTGCTCTACACGCTGGCGCAGAACGTGGGCAGGGTTATGACACACGAATTATTGCTGGAACGCGTATGGGGGGCAGAATACAACCGCGAGGTGGATTTCATCTGGGTCTATATCAGCCGCCTGCGCCGCAAAATCGAGGCCGACCCCCGCCACCCGCGCTGCATCTTGACCGTGCCCGATGTGGGTTATAAACTGGCGAAGTTGTAGGGCAGGGCGTCTCAAAAGTCTTTTTCCTCTTCCCCTCCCCGCCCCAAAAAGAGTAAAAGAGCGTGTTGCCGGTGTGGCGCTCCCGCGCCACACCGGCAACACGCTCTTTATTAATCTGGGGTGGGGGGTTGCAAATCTTGATTATTTTTATGTACTATGCTATATTCCCTGTAAGCCCAAACTGAAACAGCTATGACGGGGACACCTCGGGAACCTTACCGGCGATCAGAGAGCGACAGAGTTGCTGGAAGTGCCGCAGCCGGTCATCCCAAACGACACCCCTGAGCCAACCAGTGAACCGTATCGTAGTAGCTGGCTGCGGGATGCATCCGTTACAGTGCAACGGTTAACTCTACAAGAGTCGAACCGGCTGAGGCCCCTTATGGGGCAAATGGTGGTGGCACCACGACCAGGCGTACAAGCCCTCGTCCTCCAGGTAGGACGAGGGCTTTTTATTGTGCACAAACTAAGGAGCTTTTCTTTGCAACGCGTACGTACAATCGAGGTCGGCTCACATACAGGTGAGCGCGTCCGTATAGCAGGTTGGTTACACTCACTACGCCAGATGGGCGGCATCAACTTTCTCGTTGTCCGCGATGGCTGGGGAACGGTACAGGCGGTGGCCGAGAGCGAGAGCGAACTGGCCCCACTACGCTCAAGCGAGGCTGGACTCGAAAGCGTCCTGGCCGTCGAAGGGCTGGTCGTCGGCATGCCCCAGGCACCAGGCGGCATCGAACTACATGACCTCCAGGTCGAAGTAATCGCGCCCGTCGCGGAAACACCGCCTGTTTCGTTGAACAAACGCAAGATCACAGCAAATCTCAGCACGCTGCTTGATAACGCGGCTGTCACGAACCGCCACCCGGCGCGACGTGCGATCTTCCGGCTCGGGGCCGGCGTCATGGCAGGTTTCCGCAGCGCACTCCTCGCGCGAGGATTCACCGAGATACAGACGCCGAAGATCGTCGCCTCGGCGACCGAGAGCGGCGCCAATGTCTTCAAACTGGACTACTTTGGGCGTCCCGCATACCTGGCGCAAAGTCCGCAGTTTTACAAGCAGATCATGGTGGGAGTCTTCGAGCGCGTCTTCGAGGTCGGTCCGGTCTTCCGTGCCGAGCCACACGACACCACGCGCCACATCAATGAGTATGTGAGCCTGGATGTTGAATTTGGCTTTGTCGAGAACCACTTTACCGTGATGGCTCTGCTGCGTGACGTGATCGCCAGTATCCTGGAAACGCTCAGCGAACAGTATGCGAGTGAACTGAAGTTGCTGCGTGTCCAGGTACCCGCTGTTCCTGCTGAGATCCCGCATATCCATTTCACCGATGCGCAGGAACTCATCTTCCGGCGCTATGGGACAGATGTGCGAGGCGAACCTGACCTCTCACCGCAAGACGAGAGCTGGTTAGGCGAATGGGCACAGCAGGAGTTCGGCAGCGATTTCCTCTTTGTCACGGGCTATCCAATGCGGAAACGACCATTTTATACGCATCCAGACCCCGAACGGCCAGAGTATTCAAACTCCTTCGACCTGCTCTTCCGGGGTACCGAGCTGGTCACAGGGGGACAGCGACTCCATCTCTACGAAGACTACCTGGCGGCCCTGGAAAAGGCAGATCTGCCGATCGAGCCGTTCGAGACCTACCTCGAGGCATTCCGCTATGGTATGCCGCCCGAGGGTGGTTTCGCTATTGGTCTCGAACGGCTGCTGATGCAGCTGACGAGCGTTCCCAACATCCGGCTGACCACGCTGTTCCCGCGTGACCTGACACGCCTCACGCCGTGACAGAAAGTGACCCCCGGCAGGGCGACCACGAGGGATCGCCCTGTCGGGGCACCCCACAAATGCGCATCGTGTTTCACCCCGAAGGCTGCAGAATCTCAAACGTCGCTCTGCTTGGCAGCAAGCCCCCACCCCAGATGAATCAAGAGAGTGGTGCCGGTTGGGCGCGGGAGCGCCCAACCGGCACCACTCTCTTTTCCTCTTTTTTGGGGCGGGGAGGGGAAGAGGAAAAAGACGTTTGAGAAGCCCTGACATGGATAGCCTGTCACTTGTGCAAACTCATGCAGGTATGGTACACTTGGAACGGTGAAGTTGGAGCAGAACCGCCCTTTTGCTGCAAATAGACCACAACAGTTATCTATGTAGATCCTTTCTTAGCTGTTCCCCTCTGGCCTGGCTTCTGCGTCCTGGGCAGGCGTCGTTGCCCCGCGATCGACTGAGGCAGATGAGGGGTGAGCGATCTTCCCAGAAGCGCCAGGCATGTTGATCGTTGTCCGAAGAGCAAGCGCCACGGAAGGGGACGAGCATGGCACTGCCATTTGACACCTCCGTCGTGTGTCCCGTGTTCATCGGTCGCGCGGCTGCTCTTGCATCGTTTGAGCGCGTCTTTGAGCAGGTCAAGAGCGGGCAGGGACAAATGGTCCTCGTGTCAGGCGAAGCAGGCACCGGCAAATCGCGCCTGGTGGCCGAAGCCAAAGCATCGGTAGGGCAGGAGCGGGCGCGTTTCCTGCAGGGAGCCTGCTTTGAGCAGGACCGTGCGTTGCCTTTCGCTCCGCTGCTCGATATGCTGCGTACCCTGCTCGTCACCGGACCCCGGGAATCATCTCTCCCACTGCTTGTGCCTCTTGCGCCTGAACTCATCAAAATTCTGCCCGATCTCGCGCTTTGGCTGCCGGACGTGACGCCCACTCCGGCCCTGGAGCCAGAACAGGAGCAACGCCGCCTCTTTGTGACGCTGACCCACTTCTTGCTCGGATTGTGCGACCAGCGTCCCGTGGTGCTCGTCATTGAAGACCTGCATTGGAGTGACGACGTCAGTCTTGAGTTTCTGCTCTACCTGAGCCGCTATCTGAAAGCGCGCCCACTGCTGCTGCTGCTCACCTATCGCAGCGAAGAGGTCTCGCCATTGCTCCACCACTTCCTGGCAACGCTCAACAGGGAACGAGCGGCAGTAGAGTTCTCCCTCGTCAACCTGACTGTCGATGAGGTTCAGGCGATGGTGCGCACCATTTTCCAGCTCAAGCGGCCCGTGCGCCGCGACTTCCTGGAGGCGCTCTATCAGCTGACCGAGGGCAATCCGTTTTTTGTCGAAGAGGTGTTGAAGTCACTTTTGGTCGCCGGTGATATCTACTTCACCGGCAGCATCTGGGACCGCAAGGAGCTTCGCGAGTTGCATATTCCCCGCAGCGTCTCCGATGCCGTCCAGCAGCGCATCAGCCTATTAAGTGATGCGGCCAGGGAGACGCTCGCAGTGGCGGCGGTGGGAGGCCTCCACGTGGATTTCGCCCTCTTGCAAGCCTTGACCGGGCACCCGGAACACGAGCTGATGCAGTGCATCGAACCCTTGATCGCAGCGCAACTGCTGGTGGAAACCTCCGCCGGGCAGTTTGCCTTCCGCCACGCCCTCACACAGCAGGCGGTCTACCAGGGGCTGCTGGCCCGCAAACGCAAGGCACTCCATCTCACGACGGCGCAGATGATGGAACACCTGTACGCTCCCACCCTGGAAGCCCACATTGCGGAGCTGGCCTATCACTTTTACCAGGCGGAAGCGTGGACGCAGGCACTGGAGTACGCACGGCGGGTCGGGGAAAAGGCCCTCGCGCTGTACGCCCCGCGAGCGGCCCTGGAGCACTATACCCACGCGCTTGAGGCGGCCACCCATCTCCCTGAAGTCGGCCTGATCCCGCTCTATCGCACCCGCGGGCAGGCTTATGGTTACCTGGGCAATTTTGAGGTAGCGCGCAGCGATCTCGAGCAGGCGGTATACCTTGCTCGTGCGACGGAGGACAGGCAGGAGGAGTGGCAAAGTCTGATGGGGCTCATCTGGTTGTTGAGTGAACACGACGATCAAGTTCGCAGCGACTTCTTCCAGCGTCTGCTCGACCTGGCACAGTCACTCGAAGACCCACAGAAATATGCCCTGGGCAAGAACTTGCAGGCACACCATCTGGCGTATGCTGGTCAACCAGAGGCGAGCATCACCATGCACGAAGAAGCCTTACACCTCTTTCAACAACAAGGAGATCAGCGTGGTGAGGCGCGAGCACTTGAGTTTCTCGGGCAGACGATTGCGTTTTATGGGGACATGCGATGGGCAGTGTCTTACTATGACCGGGCCATCGCGCTCTCGCGTAGCATCGGCGAAAAACGGATCTGCGCCGCCAGCCTGGCCTTTCGCAGCTATGCCATGAGCCCCGCACTCAAAGAACCGGCCTTCAGCGCACAAGGAACCCTGGCTGCCTGTCAGCGGGACCTCGAAGAAGCACGAAGCATGGCTGATGAGATGGAGTGGACAGTTGGACAAAGCTTCTGTCACCTCAATGCGAGCTGGGTCTTTACCTCCTATGGACGCTTGGGCGAGGGGTTCACCCACGCGAGAGCGGCACGCGAGATTGCCACTGAGATCGAGAATCCGCAGTGGATGGTCGCCTCCTGCTGTGTGCTCGGTGAGACGTATCTCGTGCTGCTCGATCCCAGCCAGGCGTTGGCCGCGCTGGAAGCAGGGCTAGCGATCGTTCTCACGATGGGGTCAGTGTATTGGACCGGAAATATCAGGGTGGCCCTGGCGCGGGCGTCCCTGCTGGCAGGGGATTTCCCGCGCACGGAAGCGACCCTCGAGCAGATCATCGCACAAGACCGGGCCCCGCACACTATTCTGGAGCGGCGTGCGGCATGGGTACGTGGCGAACTGGCCCTGGCCCAGCGCAGGCCGGACGTGGCCCTGCGCCTGGCGGATGCACTCATCGCCTCGGCCCCCGGCGAGGCCCAGAGGGCAGAGGGGCAACCCATCCCGGCGCTCTTGAAACTGCGAGGCGAGGCCTTATACGCGCTGGGGCAGTTGGAGGAAGCCCTCTCCGCGCTGGAGGAGGCCAGGCGCGGGGCGCAAGTAGAGGGTGCGCTCCCCCTGCTGTGGCAGATTCATCGCTCGCTTGGTCGTGTCTACGCCGCCGCCAAGCAGAAGCAGTGCGCTCACCAGGCATTCGCCGCCGCGCGGGAGGTGATCGAGAGCCTGGCCGCCTCGCTCGATGAGACGGAGCTGCGCGAACGCTTCTTGCAGGCAGCTCTGTCCTCCATGCCCAAGGAGCAGCCGCGCACCCCCCGGCAGTCCGCCACACACGCCTTTGGGGGGCTGAGCGAGCGGGAACGCGAGATTGCGCAGCTCATTGCGCAGGGGAGATCGAATCGTGAGATCGCCGCAGCCTTCAGCATCAGCGAGCGCACGGTGGAAACGCATCTTGGGCGGATGTATGCCAAACTGGGCCTGGGCACCCGCGCCCAGCTCGCTGCCTGGGTGGTGGAAAAAGGGCTGGCGCTCCCACCCATCTCCTGAGACGTCCTGGCATTCAGGTCAGCACCTGGCATTGGCCGATCATGCAGATTAACTTTTAAATGCAGACACCATAACATCTCCCGAGGGCCGATAATGAAGTTTAACAAGCACCATCGGTAATGGCCCGTAGGCGCACAATGTATTGGCGCAGCGCCGATTGATCGGCCAATGGCCCGTCGATGCGCTCCCCAGGCCGATCAATCGGCGGTGTGCGCGATAAATCGGCACCTACTAGTGCGTCAAGCTTCATGTGGCGGAGGCACACGAGCCTGGCACCCGCAAGGAAAGGGCGCCACTGCATAAGCCATCTTGTCTGTCATCCTGAGCGCAGCGAAGGATCTCTGCCCAGCGAGAGATCCTTCGCTGCGCTCAGGATGACAACGCTCTTCAGCGATCAGATGAAGGTTGACTGTGCACTACGGATGGCTGGATTATTTCGTCAATGTACTTCATCGGCCCCTAGAGTACATCCATCCATACATGGACAGACCCCTCTCAAAAAAGATACGTACCGTCTTGGAAAAAATGACGTACTTCTACGGACAGTCCCTGCGCAAAAAAGCGGCTATACTTCCTACGAAGCCACACACGAGACTTCATCTGAACCATGTAGTCATGACACCAGTAGCACAGGAACACTGCGGAGAACCCCATGTAGGGGTCATAACATTTTTTCCTGTCAAAATCCCCGCCAGGCACGAGGAGAAGAGAGAAAGATGGAAACGATTCTCAATATGCCAAAGATTGCCACGTCCCCTCAATCGCCTCCCAAGGTTCGTTTTCGTCAGCATCAGCCCTGGACGAATTGGGCCGGCACAGCACGATGTTGCCCGGAGTGGACGTTTTACCCTCGTGGCGTTGAAGACCTGATTCAGATCGTCCACTTCGCGCGAACCACCGGGAGAAAGATCCGTGTCACGGGAACGGGTCATTCCTGGTCAGCGCTGGTCCCGACTGATGAGATCCTCGTCTGCGTTCACCAGCTCAATCATGTAACGATGGACCTCTCGGACGAGTCGCATCCGCGAGTGGTGATCGAAAGTGGGGCAACAGGCAAGGAAGTCAACGATGTTTTAGAACGGCATGGCTATGCCTTGCCGCTGAATGTCGTGTTAGAGAGCGTGCGCTTCGGTGGCCTGATCGCCACGGGAAGCCACGGTTCGGGGTGGAACAGCCGGACTCTCTCGGACCTGGTCTCTTCGATTGAGATTGTCACGGCTTCAGGACACCTGCGAACCGTTGAAATGGGTGTAGACCACGATGATATCCTGAATGCAGCCCGACTCAACCTCGGACTGTTCGGCATTATCTATCGCATGACCCTCACCGTTCAAAAGACCTGGAACGTGCGAGCGCTCGATCGACGGGTGCCGGTTGAGCACGTCCTGGAGAATCTTCAAGAATGGGTTCTCACGCACGATTCTCTGGATTTGTTCTGGTGGCCATTTAGCGATCAGTTCTGGGTCAAGAGTTGGCAGCGTGTCGAGGCGCAGATCACTGCCGAACCCCGTCATAGCCTGCACAACAAGATCAGCGATGGTATAACTTCGCGGCTCTATCACCAGTCTTTCAAACTCGTGAACGCCTTCCCTCGCTCGACACCCGCCTTGTGTCAGATGACTTTCAAGGCGACTCCTTCCGTGCGGGACAACATTGTGGCGGTGGTAGAAGCTATTCATTACCGGCGCTCGATTGAAGTGGCGAAAATGGGGTGCGTTGAAGTCGCGTTTAAAATTGCTCCCGATTTTGAGAATGTCAAATGGGCCATGCAAGTCGTCTTTGAGACGACGAAAGCGTATGCCGCACGCGGGAAATACCCGATGAACGCCACGATGAATGTGCGCTTCATTGAGAACAGCGATTGCTGGCTTTCACCTGCCTTTGGTGAGGGTCACACCTGCTACATTGAGATTCTCAGTTGCACGAATGCCAGAGATTGGGAGCAATTTTCGGGCGAGGTGGCGCAACACTGGCTCCAGTTGCCTCAAGCACGACTGCATTGGGCGAAAGAATTCCGGCATATTCCCGGTGTGATTGAGCATATCAAAGGCCAGATGGGGGCAAACATTGCCCGTTTTAACCAGATCAAAGAGCACCTTCAGATCGATCCCGAGCAGATGTTTGTCAATCCAGCTTTGCAGGAGATTTTCTTATGATAGCCGCTTCCTGGCTTCTCACGATTACGGCTCTAGGCCAGTTATTGGGGTATTGGTTTGCACTGCCACGCCATATTGCTGATCTGACGTGGCCAACCCATGCACGATTTCATCTGATCCAGACTGTTTTCTGGATCACAGGACTCTATATCGCCATACTCGTGCTTATCTGGCAGCCTCTTCAAAGACAGGAACAGTGGAGTTTCTGGACGCTGGCGGCCTTAGTGCTCTTTGCTCAAGGGAGTTACTTTTTCGCTGTTGCGGCTCTCCCGAAAGGCCGTCCTCCATCGAGAGGGAACCTGTACGATTGGACATTGAGTGTGGTCTTCTTGATCTCTGCCATTGGCCTGGGCTGGATGGCAAAAATCCTGGGGCTTCTCTAAAGGTGTTCACAAAAGATACGTACCGTCCTGGGAAAAATGACGTACTTCTACGGACAGTCCCTGCGCAAAAAAGCGGCTATACTTCCTCTGAAGCCACACACGAGACTTTATCTGAACCATGTAGTTATGACACCAGTAGCACAGGAACACTGCGGAGAACCCCATGTATGGAACGCTTTCCCATCTGCACCCCCAGCAGGGCCAGCACCAGGCCGTGCTGGACCAGCTCTTTCGCTGGGAGCAAGAACACCTGCCCACCGTGACAGGCTATGTGGGCGGCTATCTCCTCGAGCCAGCAGTCCAGGGGCTCTCCGCGCCTGGCGGCATCCTGGTCATGGTGGTCTTTGACTCGCAGGCCGCCTATACCCGCCATCGAGACGACCCGGAACAAGACCACTGGGAGCAGCACCTGCAGGACCTGTTAGAGCACGCCCCAGCGTGGCACGAAGGCGAGATCACCGAGCTCTTCGCAGAGGCACACGGGTTATAAGCGCGTGCGCAGGCAGAGGAGCCGGGCGTGCGTGTGAACCCGGACACGGGGTTCGACTCGACGCTCTGTCACCGCTCTGCCAGGTGGGAGTGGTACCAGGCGACCGATGTCCCGTGCAGTGCGAACAGTTTCATATGCCAGGCACATCTGCCTACCGCAAGAGACAAGGAGACGAACGATGCAAAATCAGG
>Ga0137377_10001503_pt1 | contig 16397 bp, 18 predicted proteins | sample SagtaG_22_FD_104815 | JGI IMG/M metagenome (GOLD analysis project Ga0137377, IMG submission 104815) | Vadose zone soil microbial communities from Sagehorn Ranch, Mendocino, California, USA - Sage2_L_40_16 metaG | ecosystem: Environmental > Terrestrial > Soil > Vadose zone | place: USA... | reverse complement strand
CTCCGGCGGTTGAACGTTCGGGACGAAGCCGCGCCGCTCTACGCCTAGTCGAGCCGGTCGCCGCGCGGCTGCCAGGCCGGCACGATTTGCGGTTCCGGTCCAGGATGCACGGCGTACTTTCCGGTTCCATCCGGATCGATCACATAGATCGTTCGCGCGCCCAGGTTTCCGAGCGGGAATGAGACGAATGCGATCTGGTCTCCGACCGGCGACCAGGCCGGCCCGAACTCGATCGTGCTCGGATCGACGAAGAGGGGATGCTGGTCGCTGCCGTTCGCGTTCATGATCCAGATGTCATCGCCGCTGTTGTAAGCGATCTTGCTGCCGTCCGGCGACCAGTCCGGAACCTGCCCCTTCAGCGCGGAGTCGAAGGTCAATTGAGTCGCACCGCCACCATCAGTGTTGATCGTCCAGACCTGGCCGTTCCTGATGAAGACGATCTTGCTTCCGTCTGGCGACCAGGCTGGGAAGACGTCCACGTCGGCGCCCGAGGTCAGGCGGGTGGCGCCGCTGCCGTCGCTGTTCACGATCCAGAGATCGGGGTTGGAGCCGCCGGCGCTCCCGCCGAAAGCGATCCTGCTTCCGTCCGGTGAGAAATCGGGGAAGGTGACGTTGCCGCCCAGGTGCGTGACCTGCTCCTGCTGCGTGCCGTTCTGCTTCATCTTCCAGATCTCGCTGACGCCGCTGCGGGTGCTGCAGAAGGCGATCTCCTTTCCGTCGGGTGAGTACGAGGCGCAGGCGTCGAAGCTCGAATCTGTCGTCAGCCGGCGAAGATCGTTGCCGTTTGGAAGGACGCTGTATATGTCGGCGTTGCCGCCCACGATCATCCCGAAGGCGAGCCTGCCGTCGTTCGTGCCTGGATAGGTGGCCTCGACAGACACGCTCGCACTCGCCACGAGAAGTCCCGAGAGGGAAAGGATGACCACCAGTCTCCACCGCATGGGGTCTCCTCCTTGAAATTCTTCCATCCTGGAGAATGCCGGGCGACCCAGTCGATTGCAGGCCCCGAGTGCCACCGTCGTGCGTGGTTCCAGCCTGAGTCTCTGCTGATCTGAGGCTTAATGTCAAGGGGAGAGCACTTCCGGCAAGCCTCCATGAGTCGGCGATCAGCGGTTGATCATCCGGTTGACTCGGCCTTGCGCGGCGCTCCTCGGCCAAAGGTTCGATCCTTCGGAGGTTCGCAATCTTCGACGAAATTTCACTGTTGTCGTCAAGTCGTCCACTGGTGGCCCTTCGAGCAACCAGATGGAGGACGCCAATACGAATCGCGCCGTCTAAGCCCTTCTTCAGACCATGTGCTGTACAACCAGATCGAGGACGAGTAAGGCTGCCACCGAAACCAACAAGGGCCGGGCTCTTCGGGGCCCGGCCTTTTTCATTCCCGCCGATTAGTCGAAGCGGGCTTCTCAGTCTCAATGGCATGAGCAACACCAAGATCGGAACGGTCCAGGAGCAGGTTCAGCGTGCCATCGACGAGATGGTCGAGGCGGGAACCGAGCGCGCGCTACAGGTGGCCGTCTACCACCGCGGGGTGCAGGTCGTGGATGCAGTGGCGGGCCTTGCCGATCCGACGACCGGCCGTCGAATGAGCTCCGAAACGCCTGTCTACTGCTATTCGGTCTGCAAGGCAGCGGCGTCCACGTTGATGCACAGGCTGGCCGAGCGCGGAGCTTTCGACTACGAAACAAAGGTCGCCGAGGTGTGGCCCGAGTTCGGCGCACGGGGCAAGGCCGCCGTTTCGATTCGCCACGTCTTGAACCACACCGCGGGCGTCCCGGGGATCCCGCTGACCACGACTATCGAAGACCTCTGCGACTGGGACAAGATGTGCGCGGCGATCGCCGACGCCGAGCTGTGGTGGGAGCCGGGCACGAAGATCGGCTACCACGCGTACACCTTCGGCTACATCGTCGGCGAGATCATCCGCCGGGTGGCCGGTCAGCCCCTCTCGCGGGTATTGAACGAAGAGCTGGCGGGGCCGTTGGGCATCGCGAAGGAACTCTATTTTGGGATGCCACGCGCCGAGCACGGCCGTTTGGCAGTGCTCGAGGACGCGCCCCTTCCGCCCAACTTTCAGATGCCGGCCATGCCGCCCGACCTTCCCATGTTCAAAGCCGCCCCCATGTCGCTCATGCCAAACGCGGCATTCGGCAATCGCCCTGACACGCTCGCGGCCGATATCCCGGCCGGAGGCAAGACATCCGCGCGTGCGATCGCGCGCATGTACGCCGCGTTGCTGGGCGAGGTCGACGGTGTCCGGCTCGTCCCAGCTGCTCGCTTGCGTGAGGCAACGACCGCTCCGGTCTCAGGCGTCGACGAGATCTTCGGAATGCCGACGACCTGGGCGCTTGGCTATTCGATCGGCGCGCCGGGCCAATCGTCGGACACCGCGTTCGGCGTGGGAGGGGTGGGCGGCAGCTTCGCTTACGGCGACTCGAAGACCGGTGTCGCGTTTGCCCTGACGAAGAACCGACTGACCCAGGATTTCAGCGCCGCGGAGCGGGTAATCCAGCTGGTGACCAGCAGCCTATCGACCGCCTGAACCCAAGCGGAGCCTAGGCGTCTCCTTCGGCCTGCCTGATGCGGCGGCTCAAGGTCTGAAGGAGCCGATAGGCGACCTCCGGGTGCTCCTTGAGGAACGGCTTGAAGTTCCACTCCGGAATGGTGGCGAGCGTGACATCGGTGTCGGCCGTGATCGTCGCGCTGCGTCCTTCGTGGTCGAGCAGGGCCATCTCGCCGAAGGAGTCGCCCGGGCCCAGCTTACGTGTGTGTCCCTGGACCGTCTTCACACTGACCGTCCCGTCGGTGATGACCATGAACCCGACGCCGCCCTCGCCGCGGACCACGATCTCGTGGCCGGCGGGATGCTTGACGATCTTGAGCTGCTTCTCGACCGATCGCAGCTCAGATTCGGGCAGGCCCTGGAACAGCTTCGCCTCTTTGACGTCGACCACGTCGAAATACTATGCCTTCTTTTTGCCATCAAGGAATGCCTGGTACAGCCGGTAGGCCTCCTGCTTGCGGCTGTCGACGATCTTCGTGTAGCCCTGCAGGGTGTTCAGGTTCGCGTGGCCCAGGACCTCCTGGACGAGCCTCACGTCACCGCCGGTCACTTCGAGCAGGGTGGTCGCCGCGGTGTGACGCGCAACGTGCGGCGACTTGAACGACCAGGCGCCGACCTCTTGGCGGATCTGCTTGACGATGTAGCGTGCTCCCGCGGAGGTCAGGCGTCTCTCGCGGTCATCACTCGCCGAGCGGTCGAAGTTGATGAACATCGCCATGCATGCGTCGGTCCGCGCAGTCAGGTAGTCGTCCACCGCCGCACGAGCATCCGCAGTGAGGTACACGCTCCGCTGCTTGGAACCTTTTCCTGTCACGACGAGTCGATTGCCCGAGCGGGGGAAATCGGTGCGGTCGAGCGCGAGAGCTTCGGAGATGCGGCAGCCGGTGCTCACGAGGAAGTGCACCAGAGCGCGATCGCGCTGTTCGAGCAGGGTTTCGCGGGGCAGCGCCGACAGCAGCCGCAGCAGCTCGTCCGGATCGATTGGTTTGGGGAGCCTTTGCTCGAGCTTGGGCAGCGTGATGCCGTTTGACAGGTCGTGTTCGATGAGCCCTTCGCGCGCGATCCATCGCAGCCAGGACCGGATCGCCACCAGCGCGCGGGCTCGCGACGCTGGGCTCTTGAGCCGTTCCGCGAGGTGGCGCTGAAACGCGCGGAGGTCCTCGTGGCGCAGGCCGTCGACGGTCAGCGAGTGAGAGTTGGCGGCAAGGAACCCGAGGAGCTTGCGGATCTCGGCGCTGTAAGCGCGCACGGTGTTAGGGCTTCGGTTGGCTTCCAGCTGAAGCCAGCCGAGGTATTCGTCTGCTGCGGCCTGAAGGGCGAGTGGCATGGCGAGGCCGTTGCTCATGATAATGGAGAGGAGTGGGGGCACTCCGAGTTGTGAGTCCCAGTGCCCAGCTGGAACTCCGAAGCGACGGCTTCGGCTTTGACCCCGAATTCACGGAGCGCGTGAAGAACGTCGCGCTCTGGTTCTATCGCAATTACTGGCGGGTCGAGGTCGATGGTGTGAAGAACGTGCCCGCGCGCGGGCGCGCGCTTCTGGTCGCCAACCACGCGGGCATCATTCCTTACGACGGCGCGATGATCCGGACCGCGATCCTCGCCGAGCATCCACACCCGCGCCACGCTCGGATGCTGGTCGTGGACTGGGCGTTCGCCATGCCCTTCACCAACATGCTGCTGGTCAAGACCGGCAACGTGCTCGCACATCCCGACAACGCCGCGGCGCTGCTCGAGCGCGACGAGCTGGTCGGCGTCTTTCCCGAGGGCGTGAAGGGCGCCTCCAAGCCCTACCGCGACCGCTACCGGATCCGCCGCCTGGGTCGCGGGGGATTCGTGCAGGTCGCCCTGCGGACAGGGGCGCCGATCATCCCGGTCGCGGTGGTCGGTTCGGAGGAAGTTCATCCGGTCGTGGCCGACCTCCAGCCGATCGCGAGGCTTCTCGGCTTGCCTACCCTGCCGATCACACCGACCTTTCCGTGGCTGGGCCTCGGCGGCGTGATCCCGCTGCCGTCCAAGTGGTTCATCGCCTTCGGCAAGCCGATCGAGGTGGCGCACCACGGACCGGAGGCGGCCGGGGATGCGCGGCTCGTGCTCGAGCTAAGTGAGCAGGTCAGGGAGTGGATCCAGTCGACCGTGAACCTGCTTCGGCCCCGGCGGCAGACGATCTTCTTCTAGGGCGGCTCGGTTCGCGAGACGCGCTGGTAGTCTGCGCCGGTGCTCAAGGCATGGCCCCTGGTGGTGGCCTGCGCGCTCTCCGTCGTCGCTTGCGCGGGCCCGTCGAACGCCGGCCAGGGCACGACCGTCTCCTTTGTGGCCGTCCAGCCTACTGACCTGCCAGGCGGGATGGTCAGGTGCAACCTGAGCGGCAATATCGAGGATTTCATCAAGGCTGAGCAGAGCCCCGACCCGAACACGTCGAAGTCGGTTGCGGGGTACTGGCAAGACGCCCAGACGAGCGGAGCCAAGGCTGCGTACACGGCGATCTACAGCGACAGCCAGACTCGGTGTGCGGCGATCAAGGACCCCTCGACCGACGTCGGAACAGCCACCTACAAGCTCGTGGTGAACTTCGTCGTCCAGTTCAAGGACGAGAAGACCGCGGCGGACGCCTACACCAACAAGTCCATATTTGGGTTCAGCCCGGCCCAGCTGCGCTCCGCGCCGACGATCGAAGGCTCCAAGACCGGACTGACCGCGAACTCGATCGTCTTGAACCAGTCGATCGCCAGCCAGTCGTTCTACATCGCCGAGTGGCAGAACAAGGCGTTCATGGTGATTCTGGCGGTGCTCAACATCGACCCAGAGGCGAGCAAGAAGGTCTCGACGGCGGAGAACAGCCGGATCAAGTAGCCCGACCCGCTCCGGCGGTTTCTTAGTGCCACCGCTAATATGACGCGGCCGATTTCCAACCCGCCACACGTCGCAGCCCGCCGTCGGCGCCGGCAGGGGTCGTCGTCCCTGTTCCGCACTGCGCTCGCCCTTGCGCTCGTGATCACGGGCAGCCTGGCTGTCCTCGCCGCGCGCTCTGTGGTGCCTGACACCGAAGCCAAGGGCGGGCTGGGCCCCATCCAGGTGCCCCTGGCCGGGCTGGAGTCCGGCGCCTGCATGAGCTTCGCGCAAACCGGCGCGCGAACGGGGCCGACCGTGTTCCTCGATCCGGGTCACGGCGGCCTGGACCCCGGCGTTGTCACTTTCGTGGGCGTCCGGCAGGTCCTGGAGAAGGACGTGACGCTCGCGGTCGCCAATCGGCTGGCGGCACTCCTGCGAGCGGACGGCTACCGCGTGGTCATGTCGCGAACCGGTGACTCGTCGGTGGCGAAGCTTTCGGCGAGTGATTCGATCGCAGGCGCGATGACGGCGTCGGCGGTGCATCGCGACCTCGTTACGCGAACCGCATGCGCGAACGCGGCGACGGCCTCGGTCCTCGTCTCGTTGCATTTCGACGCGTTCGACGACCCGTCGGTGGGCGGGACCGAAACGTTCTACGACGCGGGGCGGCCGTTCGCCTCCAAGAGCAAGAAGCTCGCGGCTGCCCTGCAGAGCTCGTTGGTGAGCTCGATCGGCAGCGTGGATCGGGGCTTGTTCACCGATGACAAGCTCGCCGCGCCGACGCTCACGCCGTCGGGAAGCGCGTACGGCCACCTCATCGAGCTTGGACCGGCGCTCAAGGGTTGGGTCGATAGCCCGAGCCAGATGCCTGGGGCATTGGTCGAGCCGTTGTTCCTGACGAATCCGGACGAGGCCAAGTTCGCGAGCGATCCCGCGGGTCAGCAACGGATCGCGGTCGGCCTGGCGGCAGGGCTGAAGAGCTACTTCACCGCCCACTGACGACCCACCGTGATGGTGCGCCTGGCAAGAATCGAACTTGCTGCCTCTTGCTCCGCAGGCAAGCGCTCTATCCGGTGAGCTACAGGCGCAGAAAGGAGAACTAGTTTAGGCGGGGGTCGATTACCGCCGTCGCAGCCTTGAACGTACTCAGATCGAAGTTGCTGACCACGACCAATGCGACGTAAACGGAGTGCCGCCAGCAGGCTAATCGTACCGACGGCCGATCGTAGGTAAACGAGCTCAGCCCAAGCCCGGTATCCGCGCCGCGGGTCAGCCCCGGCAGCAGCTGACCTGGCGCGGGGGGCACAAAGCCGAACACACCCGCCTCCCACGCTCGGTCGGCCTGGCCCTCGTCATCGAACTGGATCACCACGCTCGCGACCGACTTCACGGTCGTCGTCGCACCCAGCTCCGCGTTGCAGGCGGAAGGGTCGCCCGCGTAAACGGCGATCGCGCCCGCTCGCGCGCCGTGGCTAAGCAGGTCGTCCCAGGCGCCGCTGAGTTGGGATGCCAGCGCGGGATCCGAGTTGGCCCGCACCGAGAGGTAGACGTCGAGGGGGCCCGATCCGATGCACGGATTCACGGTCGCCGGAACGTCCGCGGACTGCAAGATCGCGGCGGTCGGAGCTGCATGCGGTGACGGGCTCGGCACAGGGCTGAAGACCGCGTGCGTCTCGTTCTGGCACGAGCTCACAAGTAGCAAGAGGGCGATCGAGGTCGCGATCCGGGTCACGGGGCCCGGAGTTTAGACTGGGTAAGACCTATCGCGCCTGTAGCTCACCGGACAGAGCGTTCGGCTCCGGACCGAAAGGCAGCAGGTTCGATTCCTGCCAGGCGCACCTTCCGTCCCCCCGTATAGCCGTAAAGCGGGACTCACGCCACCTGCCATCAGCGACCGCTCTGTCGGCAGGCTAGGCCAGCGCCAGTCGTGCACGCAACCAAAGGACTAATGCGAGTACGTCAAGCCTCTTCCGGTTCTTGTTCCTCCATCAACTCCCGCTCGGCTCGAAGCCAGTTCTCATCGTCGTCGCTGCCCGCTTGCTCCGATTGCGAGATCAGGTATGCCCGTTCGGCGATCCTCTCCCGCGTAATCGGCGCGCGCGCGTCACCCTGTGTGCGCGGGTTTCCCTCCCTTGGGCGGGGCCTTACTTCCGGCTCTTCTCCGAGGTTGGGATTGTCTTCCATCACTCTCTAATGATCGAGCCGTCGTACTGCTCAAACCAGTGACCCCAGCGAACCCGTCCGGCTTGCGCCTTCTGAATTCACCGGGGCCAGGAAAATAGTCGCATCCAGCCAGTGAGAGTCAACGTGGGAATTGTCGCCAGGCGAGAATTTATAGCCACTCCGGGGATGCTTGTTGTGGGGCCCTGTTTGGGTCGGACGCCCCCACCCAGACCTTATGCCGGCGATCGCGGCCCCGACTGTCCGACCCGGTAACTAAAACCGACATGGATTGTCACGTACTCAAAACGCACCAGGGCCTCACCTACCGCGCCTAGCAGACGTTCGATCTCAGACCTCGGAATCACGTAAACATCGAGGGCCGCTCGACCGGATAACCCTGCCGTCGGACCTTCGCGTGCCGCGACGCGAGCCGGATCCTCATCGGCTTGACAATTGTCGAAAGGTTCTTATTCCACAAGCCCGGGCGCACTTTCGTCCCCCGTACTGAACCCCCCGCAGGCCCTCTGCGTGGCGTGTCTGTTGCCAGGTGGCCAGTAGTGGCCGCAGCTTGGCGTAGGCTGAGCCGGTGCAGGACACCCGGCAGGACGCGAGGCGCGAGGCGCTCTACCGAATGTGGACCGAGCGTGGGGGACGCGTTCATCTGGAGCCCACCGATCGGCGCATCCGGGTCCTGCTCGGCGGGACCACGGTCGCCGACAGTGGGCGAGGTCAACTCCTGTACCTCCCGCCGCCACACAATGCCTACGGCTTTCCCAGGGAGGACGTACGTTGGGATTTGATCCGAGAATCCACCGCGACCGACTCTGTCTCAGGCCTGGGCCTGGTCAAGCTCTGGTCGGTTGAGGCCGGCAGCAAAACTGCCGAGAATGCCGCCTGGACCGTGCCGCAGCCCCCAGCCGGTCTGGATGCACTGGCCGGGCTCGTGATGTTCCGCTGGAACCTGATGGACGCCTGGTACGAAGAAGACGATGAGGTGTTCGTCCATCCGCGTGATCCAGGCCATCGAGTCGACGTTCTCAACTCCTCGCGGCATGTGAAGGTGATGGTCAATGGCGAACTCGTGGCGGAGACGCGCAGGCCACGGCTGCTGTTCGAGACGAGCCTTCCGGTTCGCTATTACATCCCAAGGCTTGACGTCAGGATGGAACTGCTCGAGCCTACCGATACCCTCACTCGCTGCCCTTACAAAGGAGTGGCTTCGTACTGGTCGGTGAGCGCCGGCGGGACTACCCATCAGGATCTCGCCTGGTCGTACACATCGCCGATTCCCGAGTGCCCAAAGATCGAGAATCTCATTGCTTTCTATAACGAGCGCGTCGATCTTGAAATTGACGGCGAGCGTCTACCGCGGCCCAGGACCCCCTGGTCCGTGGATCGGCAAGGGTAACGTCCACTAGCCAACGATTCTCGACCAGCCCATACTGGTTGCGCCTGAAATGTCTGGCCAACCCGTCCCCAAGCGGTCCGGGGTAGCAGGAGCTCTGCGCCGACTCACAGACGTGCTCTTCGAGCCGCCTGCCTGCGTCATCTGTGGCCGTGGCCACGCGTCGACCGGCTGGCTCGCTGACTCGTTCGGCAGGATCTTCGGCCGTTGTCCCGGTTGTACCGAAGACTCGCCGCCTCACCGCGAACAGAAGGACGGTCGGCCTCTCGGGGCTCAGCCCCTGCCCTCCCAGGGCTGCTAGACCCGAAAGACGCGGTAAGGTCAGAACCGGCGATTCGCCGGCTCAGCCACGACCGAATTCGGCTCGACAAGCTGCGTTTTTCGCCTCACAAAGACCAATCAAAGCGGGGATTAGTGACTATGCAGACCAAAACCAATCTGGCACGGGTGAACGGGATCGAGCTCGGCTACCAGGAATTCGGCAGCGGTAAGCCGCTCGTCCTCCTCCACGGGGGATTCGGCTCGTTGGAGATGTTCGGGCCAAACGTCCAGCTCCTGGCCGCCGTCCACCGCGTGATCGGCGTCGACCTGCAGTCCCACGGCCGCTCTCCGGCCGCGGACCGGCCGATGAAATTCGAGGCCATGGGCGACGACATCGCTGCGCTGATCAAGAGCCTCGGCCTGCAGCGGACGGCACTCATGGGCTTCTCGCTTGGTGGCGCGGTCGCGCTGCGGACTGCGATCCAGCATCCCGAGCTCGTCGAGCGCCTCGTTCTCGTGTCGACCGTCTTCAAGAGGCAGGGCTGGTACCCCGAGATGACCGCCGGCATGGCGGCGATGGGGCCGGAGACCGCCGAGTTCCTCAAGCAGAGCCCCATGTACGAGGCCTACAAGCAACTCGCACCGAAGGTCGAAGACTGGCCGGTTCTCGTCAAGCAGCTCAGCGATGCATTGAAGGTCGACTACGACTGGTCAGTGGACATTCCGGGCCTGAAAATGCCGGTGATGCTCGTGATCGGCGATGCCGACGGAATCCCGCCGTCGCACGCGGTCGAGTTCTTCCGCCTGCTCGGCGGAGGCCTGCGCGACGCGAACTGGGACCGCTCGGGCATGACACACCACCGGTTGGCCATCCTGCCGGGCCTGACCCACTACGACATCAACGTCGCACCGGCGCTCTCGGTGGCGGTCATCCCGTTCCTCGACGGCGCGTAATGGGCACAGACCAGGCCACGCAGGTCGTCATCGACGAGCTGGTCGGGAACGCGCACGGCAATCTCGAGCGGGTGAAGGAGATCGTCGTGAACAAGCCAGACCTGATGAACGCCAGGGCGTCGTGGAACGAGACCCCGCTCGAGGCGGCGACACAGATGGGCAATCGCCCCATCATCGAATTCCTGCTGAACCATGGCGCGCACATCGACTTTTTCACGATTCTTGTGCTTGGCCGGTTCGATGACGTGGATCGCGCGCTGAAGGAGCATCCCGAGCGCGCGCAAGCGCGCGGCATACACGACCTGCCGGCGCTCTATTTCGCCGCGATCGGCGGCGACGTGGCGGTCGCCGAGCGACTGCTCGAGGCCGGAGCGGAGGTCAACGCCCATGCGCAGGCGGCCGCGCCGATCCACGGCGCCGTGATGGGTGGCAGTCCTGAAATGGTGCGTCTGCTCCTCGAGCACGGCGCCGATGCCTCGCTCAAGGATTACGCCGAGCGCGACGGGCGCGGGCTCGCGCTGGCGATCAACCGGCCTGACATCGCTTCCCTGTTTGACTGACCCGCGAGGCGGCCGTTGTCAGACGTTGAGGCGAACCGGGCCGGACGAATCACAGTGGGCCAGCGTTTCAAGCTGCTGCGCGGCGTCGCATCCCTGCTGTTTCTGACGGGAATCGGCCTCGTCATCTCCATCGCCATCGGTCCAAACCTGATCGGCGCCTTTCGGGATCTCGGCATCATCGGCGGCATCCTGGTGACGCTGTTCTTCCTCATTGCCCTGGTCATGACCGTGTTCGGAGGCATCGGCGTGGTCATGGTGCTGGGCGACGCAGTCGTCGGCCGTGTGCAGTCAGTCACTGGTGAGCCGCGAATCACCAGGCAGCAAGTCAGGACGAACGCGCTCGCCCGGCCGTTCCCGAGCTCTTACAAATACCCCGGCCAGTTCCGGTACAAGGTGCAGGTCGGCGACCAGGAGTTCGACATCGACCCCACGCTCGCCGACCACCTCGTGCGCGGCTCCCACAACGTCCGCGTCTATTTCGCCGCCTATTCGGGCACGCTCTTGAGCCTCGAGCCGCTGGCGGCTACCGCATCAGGCGGCTAGTTGGACTCGGGTACGTCGAGTGAGTCGAAGGTCTCCTTGTTGACGAACTTGAAGAGCTGCAGCGGTTTGCCCCCTTCGTGCACCACCGCGATCACGGCGTAGCGCTCCTGTCGCTTGCCGCCGCTGGTGGTCCGCACGCTGCGCCGCTTCTTAAGCTCGTTGTCTGGAATTTCGACTTTCTGCTTGGTCTTGAGGTTGAAAAACTCCACTGCAGCCTCCTGGTGAATTGATCGAACGCCGACCCACGATACACACTCGCGGGGCGTCGCCGCAGTGGGTGTAAGTTGAGATGGTGATCCCGAAGGCCGACTTCGGCCGCACCGGCCATAAGAGCACCAGGGTCATTTTCGGCGCCGCGTCGCTGGGCAATGTGTCGCAAAAGGTCGCCGATGAGACGCTCGAGGTGTTGCTCCGCCACGGCGTGAACCACATCGACACCGCGGCGAGCTACGGAGACTCCGAGCTGCGCATCGCACCCTGGTTGAAGCGCGAGCCCGGGAGGTTCTTTCTCGCGACCAAGGTCGATCAGCGAGACGAAAAGGGAGCGCGCGAACAGCTCGACCGATCGCTCGACCGCCTCGGCGTCGATCACGTTGACCTGTGGCAGCTTCACTCGCTGGCCGATCCGATCGAGTGGGACCAGGCCCTGAGTGACGGTGGCGCGCTGGACGCAGCCTTGCTGGCGCGTGAGGAAGGTCTCATCAAGTGGATCGGCGTCACGGGCCACGGCACGCAGATCGCAGCCACGCACCGACGAAGCCTCGCGCGATTCGATTTCGACACGGTCCTGCTGCCGTGCAACTTCATCACGATGCAAAATGCCTACTACCGCGAGAACTTCGACGCGTTGGTGGCAACCTGCGAGGAGCGACGCGTCGCCGTTCAGACCATCAAGTCGATTGCGCTGCGTCCGTGGATGCAGCGAGAGCACACGCGAACCACGTGGTACCAGCCGCTGGAGCTGCCGGACGACATCGACCTCGCCGTGTCGTGGGTGCTGGCCAGGCCCGGAGTTTTCTTGAACAGCGTCGGCGACGTCGACCTGCTTCCCCTCGTTCTCGACGCGGCGAGCCGCTTCCACAAGCAGCCCGAAGACCAGGCTATGGAAACGCTCATCGAGCGCTCCCAATCCGAGCCGCTCTTCGTCTAGGCGCGTTCGGTTTTTCGGTACCCTCGGCGGGAATTCCACGATTCGATGATGAGGCGGTCGCGCGCGTCGTTGAGCTGCGTGATGACCACCTCGTCGATGTCGATCCGAAACGCATGCGAGTCGCCCCCCGCCGGGATCTCGACCGCGCGCCCGCTGATCTTTGCTTCGCCTCGCCACGTGCCGTTTTTTGCAGGGTCATGCGTCGGTCCGTGAATGGCGACGCGCGCATCGCGCAGCAAGTCCATCGCCTTCCTGGCGTGCGGCATCGACCCGACCTGCAGCTGGTCGCCGGCGAATTGAATCTCGGTCCCGCTGATCCTCGGCGAACCATCGCGTCGTAGCGTCGCCATGGTCAGGTGCTTACGCGATCGCATCAGCTTGCGCACCCGCGACGCGAACTCGGGTTGGGCGGCCGCGAACTCGGCCCAAGACGACATTCCGAAGAGAAACTACGCTGGAGGAGCCGATGGCAGATTCCGGCCCGCCGGCCGTGAGCGCCGAGAACGCCTTCGCGGCGCATCTCTTCGAAGACCTGCCCGCGAGGTACGACCGCCTGACCGAGGTCCTTTCCCTGGGCCAGAACGCCCGGTGGCGTCGCGAGCTGGTCCGGCACATCACCCGCATGAAGCCGCGCCGCATTCTCGATGCGGCCACCGGCACGGCCGGTGTGGCGATCGCGCTCGCCCGGGCGACTGGCGCCGAGGTCGTTGGTGTCGACATCAGCGAGCCGATGCTCGAGGCAGGCCGGAAACGCGTTGAGGCCGCCGGCCTCGACCGCCGGATCAGGCTGCAGCGCGCGCGCGCCGAGCAGCTTCCGTTTCCGGCAGCGTCGTTCGACGCCGTCACGTTCACTTACCTGCTGCGTTACGTGGCCGATCCAGCGGCGACGCTGCGCGAGCTGGCCCGTGTGCTCCGCCCGGCCGGTGGCATGGCCGGCCTCGACTTCTACGTGCCCTCGAACGCGCTCTGGCGGATGAGCTGGCGCCTCTACACTCGCGCGCTGATGCCCGGCGCGGGATTCGTGCTCGGGGGCAATCCCTGGTGGCGGGCCGGTCGCTTTCTCGGTCCGAACATCGAGGCGTTCTACCGCCGCTGGCCGCCGGACCGCCTTTTCGAAGCCTGGCGCGAGGCCGGGATGGTCGACGTCGAGGATCAGGTGATGAGTCTCGGCGGCGGGCTTGTCATGTGGGGTCAGAAGGAACATGCCTGAGGAGGCGCGGAGCCTGGCGCCCGCTTACTACGCCACGCGGGCCCCAGGTTGGCGACGCGACGTGTGGGCGATCCTTCATCCCCCATACACGGCGTGGCATCTCTCCTACGTTCTGATCGGAGCCAGCCTTGCCCCGACGCTGGACCTGAAGCGGCTCGCCGCCACCCTTCTCGCGTTCTTCTTCGCCGTCGGCATCTCGGCGCATGCCCTCGACGAATTGCGCGGGCGGCCACTGAAAACCCAGCTGCCGGCCACCGCCCTCTGGGTGGCTGCGATCCTGGGTTTGTGCGGCGCGGTCGGCCTGGGTCTGGCGGGACTCTTCGTTGTCGGTCTCGGCTTGCTGCCCTTGATCGCCGCCGGCGTGCTCTTTGTGTTCGCGTACAACCTCGAGCTGCTTGGCGGCCGTCTCCACGGCGACTTCTGGTTCGCCCTGTCGTGGGGCGCGTTTCCCGTGCTGACCGCGTACTTCGCGCAGACCGGCCGGCTTTCCGTAGCGGCGGTTGCCGTCGCCGCCGCCGCCTACGCTCTTTCATTCGGACAGCGTGCCTTGAGCACGCCAGCCCGCTTGCTGCGCCGCAAGACGAAGTCGGTCAGCGGCACTCTGACCCTGATCGATGGATCCGAGACCAACCTCGATGAGCCTGCCCTGCTGAGGCCGCTAGAGGTGGGGTTGAAGGCCTTCGCGTGGGGCGTCGTGGCTCTCGCAGTGGGGCTGGCCGCCGCGCATTTCTTCTAGACCGGAAACACCCCGTGCTTGCGGTCGACGCGCCGGGACGTGCGGGTTGAGTAAGCGCGGAACCGCGCGATCAGGGTCTCGCGCAGCTGGTCGGGCTCGACGACGTCATCGACGATCAGGTTCGACGCCAGCTTGTACAGATCGACGTCCTCGCGGTACTCATCCTCCAGCTCTTTGCGTTTCGCGGCGCGCTGGTCCTCGGGTAGCTCGGCGAGCTTGTTGTAGAAGACCGCGTTGACCGCGGGCTCGGGCCCCATGACCGCGATCTGGGCAGAGGGAAGCGCGATCACGGCATCCGTATCAAACGCCGGACCCGCCATCGCGTACAGCCCGGCGCCGTACGCCTTGCGCACGATCACCGAGATCTTGGGCACCGTAGCTTCGGAGACAGCGCTGATCATCTTCGCGCCGTGGCGGATGATGCCGCGCCTCTCCACGTCGGTGCCGATCATGAATCCCGGTACGTCGGCGAGAAAGAGAAGAGGGATCTCGAACGCGTCGCACAGCCAGATGAAGCGCGCGGCTTTGTCCGCCGAGTCGTTGAACAGAACCCCGCCTTTCTGCATGGGCTGGTTGGCGAGGATGCCGACGGGCTGGCCGTCGAGGCGCGCGAAACCCGTGAGCAGTTCCCTGGCGAACAGCTTCTTGATCTCGAGCCAGCTTCCTTCGTCGATGATCGCGTCGATCAGCTTGCGCATGTCATAACCGCGGTTCGGTTCCTCGGGGATGAGGTCCGCGATTGGTTTGGCAGGGACGTGCGCGGCTTTTGCTTCGCAGGGTCGCGGTTTCTCGCCGGCGCGCTGTGGCATGTAGCGGAAATAGGCCTTGGCGAATTCGATCGCTTCTCTGTCGTCGCCGACCAGGGCGTCGCCCAGACCACTCTCCGTGGCGTGCATGCGCGCGCCGCCCAACTCCTCGAGGCTGACCTTCTCTCCGACGACGACCTCGACCATGCGCGGCGAGCCGAGGTACATCGAGGCGTTACCTTCGACCATGATCACCACGTCGCAGAAGGCGGGGATATACGCGCCACCAGCCGCCGACGGACCGAACAGCATGCAGATCTGAGGCACGAAGCCCGACAGCTGCACCTCGTTGAAGAAGATACGGCCGGCGTGGCGGCGCCCGGGGAACATCTCGATCTGGTCGGTGATGCGAGCGCCAGCCGAGTCGACCAGGTAGAAAAGCGGTACGCGAAGCCTGGTCGCGGTCTCCTGGATGCGGATGATCTTCTCGACTGTTCGCGCGCCCCAGCTGCCTGCCTTCACGGTCGGGTCGTTGGCCATCACGGCGACCTGGCGGCCCTCGACCGTGCCGAGGCCGGTCACCACGCCGTCCGCCGGCAGCTCCTCGGCGGTCACGTTCGCGAACAGCCCATCCTCGACGAACGAACCCTCGTCGAGCAGGAGGTCCAACCGCTCGCGTGCCGTCAGCTTGTGTTGCTCGCGCAGCTTCGGCAGGTAGCGCGTCCCGCCCTTCAGCGCGTTTTCGCGCAGGTCTCGAGATCTCCCGGTCACATCACTTCCCTTTGAAGTCCGGGTCGCGTTTTTCGAAGAAGGCCTTGATGCCCTCGCGCGAATCCTCGGTCTGCGACACGAGCAGGAACTGGCCGTGCAGGTAATGAAGCGCGGAACGGAAGTCCATGTCTTGCTGCCGGTACAGGGAATCGCGGCCCAGTCGCATGGCCACGGGCGATTTCTTGGCCAGCGACTCGGCGATCTCGTTGACGGTCGAGTCCAGGTGCTCATGCGCGACCACGCGATTGATCACGCCGAGCGATTGCAGCTGCGTCGCGGTCCAGCGGTCGCCGAGCATCTCCATCTCGAAGAGGACCTTGCGCGGGATGCTGCGTGACAGGATGGCCTGGATCATCATCGGCCAGATTCCGACGTTGATCTCGGGGGTGCCAAACGTCGCAGTGTCGACGGCGACCAACAGGTCGCACGAACAGGCGAGTCCGAGACCACCGGCGAGCGCGTGGCCGTTGATGCGACCGACGATCGGTTTGCCGAGCTCGGCCATG
>Ga0137377_10001502_pt1 | contig 16407 bp, 14 predicted proteins | sample SagtaG_22_FD_104815 | JGI IMG/M metagenome (GOLD analysis project Ga0137377, IMG submission 104815) | Vadose zone soil microbial communities from Sagehorn Ranch, Mendocino, California, USA - Sage2_L_40_16 metaG | ecosystem: Environmental > Terrestrial > Soil > Vadose zone | place: USA... | reverse complement strand
GAGGCGCGCAAATATTCGCTGGCGAATTACGACGACCTGAAGAAGACCTTCGTTGCTGTCACCAAGTTGCCGGACACGGTGGTCGACAAGCAGCTGAAGGAGCGCACCGAACTGACTCACAGCCGGATCGGCGCGCCGCAGCGCCAGTCGATTCTCGCGGCGGGATTGGCGCTGCAGCAGGCCGGCGTGGTCGATGCCAAGGTCGACGTCAAGACAACGCTCGACGCGCTGATCGACGACCAGGTTCCGCTGCCGACGAATTGAGGGGACGAGCGGCGTCGTTGCCGCACATACGGTGTCGTCCCGGCCAAGCGGAGCGCGAGCCGGGATCCATAAACACCGAGGCCTATGTTGGACGAAGCTGGAGAGCGGCATCAGGTGTAACATTGAACGTTAGGGGTGATGGGTCCCCACGTTCCGCGGGGACGACGCATGGATAGAGGCGCATCCTCCCATTCGCCGCCTTGCAATCCTCCACGAGAAGCGTGTTTGCTATGGCCATGACAGTTGAACTGCCTGCGCCTGAACAATCCGGAGCGATGGCGAGGCCGGCGCCATCCGGCCGGCTGCGGCAGTTCGCGCGGCCGGCGTTAGGGCTGCTGCTGCCGGTCGGCCTCGCGCTCGCCTGGGAAGTTGTCGTCGCGCAGGGTTGGTCCAACGGACGGCTGGTGCCGCCGCCGACAAAACTGTTCGCGACCATCCTCGAATTGGCGCGGAGCGGCGAACTCAGCCGCCACATCGTGGCGACGCTGACGCGGGTTTTCGCGGGCTTCGGCCTCGGCGTGGTCGCGGGGACGGTGCTTGGCGCCGTCTCTGGGTACTGGGACCTGGCGCGCCGGCTGCTCGATCCCACCGTGCAGGCGCTGCGCGCGATCCCGTCGCTGGCATGGGTGCCGCTGTTCATCCTGTGGCTCGGCATTTTCGAGACCTCGAAAATCGTACTGATCGCCGTCGGGGTATTTTTTCCGATCTATCTCGGCTTGATGGGCGCGATCCGGTCGGTCGATCGCAAGATCGTCGAAGTCGGCCGCACCTTCCGCCTCTCCGGACCGGCGATGATCCGGCGCATTTTGCTGCCCGCGGTGCTGCCAGCCTATGTGATCGCGCTGCGGGTCGGCCTTGGGCTGGGCTGGATGTTCGTGGTCGCCGCCGAGCTCATCGGCGCCTCCGAGGGTCTCGGCTACCTCCTGCTCGACGGCCAGCAGCTCGGCAAGCCCGCGCAGATCCTGGCGGCGATCGTGATCTTCGCCATTCTCGGCAAGACCACCGACTGGCTGATCGAAATTGCCGCCGCCCCGCTGTTGCGCTGGCAAGACGCCTTCGGCCGCCAAAGCGGAGCGGCCTGATGCTGGTGCTCGATCGCTTAGGCAAAACGTATCCCAATGGCGTCAACGCGCTGGAGCGCTTTTCCGCCGAGATCAAGCTCGGCGAGATCGTCGCCATCATCGGCGGCTCCGGCTGCGGCAAATCGACCTTGTTGCGCGCCATCGCCGGCCTCGACCGCGCCACGTCGGGCACCGTGACGCTCGACGAGACAAGGATTTCAGCACCGCATGCCAAGATCGGCATCATCTTCCAGGAGCCGCGGCTGCTGCCCTGGCTCAGCGTCGCCGACAATATCGGTTTCGGCCTGTCGGATCTGCCCGCCAATATTCGCCGTGAGAAAGTCGTAGGCGCGCTGGCCAAGGTCGGCCTCACGGACAAGGCCAATGCCTGGCCGCGCGAATTGTCCGGCGGGCAGGCGCAGAGGGTGGCGATCGCCCGCGCGCTGGTGCCGCAGCCGGAAGTGCTGCTGCTGGACGAGCCGTTCTCCGCGCTCGATGCGTTCACAAGGCGCGATCTGCAGGATCATTTGCTCGAGCTCTGGGCCGACACACGGCCAACCCTGGTGCTGGTGACCCACGATGTCGACGAAGCGGTGGTGCTGGCCGATCGCGTGCTGGTGATGCGGCCGCGGCCGGGCCGGCTGTTCGAGGAGATCAAGATCAACCTGGCGCGGCCGCGCGACCGCAACTCGCCGTTGTTCGGCAATTTCAAGCGCCGCGTGCTGACCGCGCTGGATCGCTCGCTCGATCGCAATATGCCCGACGGGGAGGCGAAATCGACCGCGGGCGAGGCGATGTGGTGGTGACTTTCGCGCGCGGACGCATTAAATCCGACACGCATTAAGTGAGGGAGAGAAGAAAAATGGACGCCGCCCAACTCCGCGCCACACAGGCCCCCATCAAGGATCGTTACAAGACTGATCCGAAAACGGCGATGATTACGCTAAAAGCCAAGGGCTCGATCGAGAACGACGGCATCGCCTGCAAAGTCGAGACCGGCCGCGCGCTAGCGGTAGCCGGCCTGCATCCTGCCACCGGCGGATCGGGGCTTGAACTGTGCTCCGGCGATATGCTGCTGGAAGCGCTGGTCGCCTGCGCCGGCGTGACGTTGAAATCGGTGGCGACCGCCATCGAAGTGCCGCTGAAAACCGGAAACGTCACCGCCGAGGGCGATCTCGATTTCCGCGGCACGCTCGGCGTCGACAAGGAGGCGCCGGTCGGCTTTGCCGAAATTCGCCTGCGTTTCGACGTCGATACCGAGGCGCCGCAGGAGAAGCTCGATCTGTTGCTGAAACTCACCGAGCGCTATTGCGTGGTTTACCAGACCATCAAGAACGGCCCGAAGGTTTCGGTGTCGATGCAGCGGATGTGATCTCACGTCGTCGCGGCGAACGCCGCGACCTATACGCTGTGTCCTCTCGTTTCAAGAAACGCTGTTTGACGGCTTTCGTGCAACACCAACTGCTGTGGCTATCGGTCGCGGCGTTCGCCGCGACGACGGCTTAAAAATGTCTCCCGAACTCACCTTGCTCCTGACGCTTGCGCTGCGCATGGCGATCACCGCCGCGTTCGTGGTCACGGCATCTGTCATCACCGAGCGCTCCGGGCCGGTGATCGGCGCGCTGATCGCGACATTGCCGATTTCGGCCGGCCCCTCTTACGTCTTCCTTGCGCTCGATCACGATGCCGCGTTTATTGCCGAGGGCGCACTGGCAAGTCTGCCGATCAACGCCGCGACGATCTTCTTAGGTCTGACCTATGTCGTGTTGGCGCAGCGTCAGAGCGCTAGCGTCAGCTGCCTCACCGCCGTCGCCGTGTGGATCTTGCTCGCTTCGTTCATCCGATCCATGCAATGGACGCTCACCGGCGGCCTAATCGCGAATGCGGTTGCTTTCGCGATCTGCGTGCCGTTGCTGAGGCGTTTTCGTCACGTCAAGATGCCGCTGATCACGCGCCGTTGGTATGATATTCCGTTGCGGGCCTCGCTGGTCGCGACGCTGGTGGCCCTTGTGGTCACGCTGTCGGGCTGGGTTGGTCCCCAGATCAGCGGCATCATCGCGCTGTTCCCGGTGGTGTTCACGTCCATGATGCTGATCCTGCATCCGCGCATCGGCGGGCCCCCGACCGCGGCCGTGCTCGCGAACAGCGCCGGAGGATTGATGGGGCTGGGCATCGCGATTGCCGTCTTGCATGTCGCAGCACTCCGGTTCGGTTCCGCGGTTGGCCTCAGTCTGGCGCTGATGGTCTGCGTCAGCTGGAATCTTGGCCTGTGGTGGAACGGGCGAAGAAAACTCGCGCGGTGAATCCGTCGTTGCGAGGAGCGAAGCGACGAAGCAATCCACTCTTCGTTCTGCCAAGCCGCGAGATGGATTGCGTCGCTTCGCTCGCAATGACGATCTTTGCCTATTGGTCCTCAGGATGAGAACCGTTTATTGCTTCGGCAATTTCGCCTTCAACGCGTACAGCGCTTCCAGCGCGTCGCGGGGCGACAGCTCGTCGGGATGCAGTGCCCTGACGGCCTCGATCAGCGCTTCCGCCTCGCTCGGCGGCGCAGGCTCGGCCGCGGCGCGTGACGGCACCGCGAACAGCGGCAGATCGTCGGCCAAAGCGCGCGCGGTCTGGCCGCGATCCTGGGCTTCGAGTTTGGCCAGCACCGATTTGGCGCGCGCAATGACCGGCGCGGGGAGGCCGGCGAGTTTTGCCACCTGAATGCCATAGGAGCGGTCGGCCGAACCCGGCAGCACTTCGTGCAGGAACACCACGTCGCCCTGCCACTCCTTGACCCGCACCGTGGCGTTGAACAATCGCGGCAGCTTGGCGGAGAGCGCCGTGAGTTCATGGTAATGAGTGGCGAACAGCGCGCGGCAGCGGTTGGCCTCATGCAGATGCTCGATCGCGGCCCACGCGATCGACAACCCGTCGAAGGTCGCGGTGCCCCGGCCGATCTCGTCGAGGATCACCAGCGAGCGCTCGCTGGCCTGATTGAGGATCACGGCGGTTTCCACCATCTCCACCATGAAGGTGGAGCGTCCGCGCGCCAGATCGTCAGCGGCGCCGACGCGCGAGAACAACCGGTCGACGATGCCGATCCGCGCCCGCGATGCCGGCACGAAACTGCCGATCTGCGCCAACAGCGCGATCAGCGCGTTCTGGCGCAGGAAGGTCGATTTACCCGCCATGTTCGGGCCGGTGATCAGCCAGATCTGGCCGGATTTCTGCGCCGGCCCCGGCGACAGGTCGCAGGCATTGGCGATGAACGGCTGGCCGTCGCGCTTCAGCGCCTGTTCGACCACCGGATGCCGGCCGCCTTCGATCGCAAAGCCGAGCGAGGCGTCGACCTCCGGCCGCACATAGTTGTCATCGATCGCGAGCTTCGCCAGCGCGGTCGCGACATCGAGCAGCGCAAACGCATGCGCCGCGGCGCGCAAATCCTCGTTCGCGCTGGCGACCATGGTGCACAGCCGCTCGAAGATTTCCATTTCCAGCCCGAGCGCGCGGTCGCCGGCATTGGCGATCTTGGCTTCGATCTCGCCGAGTTCAGCCGTGGTAAACCGGGTCTGTCCCGCCAATGTCTGGCGGTGGATGAAGGTCGCGTTCAAGGGCGGCGTCATCAGTTTGTCGCCGTGCTGCGCTGTCACCTCGACGAAATAGCCGAGCACGTTGTTGTGGCGGATTTTCAAGCCCTTGACGGAGGTCGCCTCGGCGTAGCGCGCCTGCATCGCAGCGACGACGAGGCGGGAGGCGTCGCGCAGATTGCGGGTTTCGTCCAGCGCCGCCTCATAGCCCTCGCGCACAAAACCGCCGTCGCGTTTGATCATGGGTAGCTGTTCGGCCAGTGCACGCTCGAATTCGCGCGCCAGCTCGCGCGACGGACGGCGCAGCGCCTCCATGACGGCAGCGATTTCCGGCGGCGGATCATCAAGCTGCGCGAGCTGTGCCAGTGCGGAATCGGCGGCAAGGATGCCGTCGCGCAATCCAGCGAGATCGCGCGGTCCGCCGCGCCCGACCGACAATCGCGCCAGCGCGCGCGACATATCCGGTGCGGCGCGCAGCGTGGTCCTGATATCGTCGCGCACGGCGGTGTCCGCAACGAATGCGGAGATCGCATCCAGCCGCCGCGCGATCGCGGCACTGTCGGTGAGCGGCGCCGCAAGCCGCTGTGCAAGCAGCCGCGACCCGGCCGCGGTCACGGTGCAGTCGATGGCGTCCAGCAGCGATCCGCGCCGCTCGCCGGCCAGCGTTCGCGTCAGTTCGAGATTGGCGCGGGTGGCCGGATCGATCGCCATGGTGGTGCCGGCGGCCTCGCGCGATGGCGGCGACAGCGGCGGACGCTTTCCCACCTGGGTGCGGTCGACATAGGTGACGGCGGCGGCAGCAGCCGTGGCCTCCAGCCGCGACATCGCGCTGAGGCCGTCCATGGTCGCCACCGCGAAGTAATCGCGCAAGCGCCGCTCGGCGGTGGCACTGTCGAAGAAATCGCGGGTCAGCGGCGTCACCGCCGGCAAGTCGCGCAGCACGGGCCCCAACTCGGCATCGCCATAGAGCGCGTCGGTGACAACAACCTCATTGGGATTGATCCGCGAAAGCGTCGCCGCGAGTTCGCCGGTCGAACATTCGGTGACGATGAACTCCGAGGTGGAAATGTCGATCCAGGCCAGCCCGATGCGGTCGCCGCCCGCGGAGGCGCGGGCGCGCGCGATCGCCAGCAGATAATTGTTGGCTCTCGCGTCCAGCAAGGTGTCTTCGGTAAGCGTACCTGGCGTCACCAGCCGCACCACGTCGCGGCGGACCACACTCTTGTTGCCGCGCGCCCGCGCCGCGGCCGGGTCTTCCATCTGTTCGCACACCGCGACGCGATGGCCCTTAGCGATCAGGCGATGCAGATAATCGTCGGAACGCTCCACCGGCACGCCGCACATCGGGATATCCATGCCCTGGTGCTTGCCGCGCTTGGTCAGCATGATGCCGAGCGCTTTCGAGGCGATTTCGGCGTCCTCGAAGAACAGCTCGTAGAAATCGCCCATCCGGTAGAACAGCAACAGCCCGGGATTGGCGGCCTTGATCTCGAGATATTGTTCCATCATCGGCGTGACCCGCGCCGGCGCCTCTGCAGGCAGCGCGGTGTCCGATGGCAGGGGGATGGATTGCTGGATCGTCATTGCGGCGCAAACTACAAAATTTTACCGGCCGATCCTATCGGTTTGCCGCCGTCCTATGGGTTTTCCACCTCATCCACGGTTGACCACAAGCAGCCCTCACAGGCACCGGCATAACGGCCCTTGCGCCAAAGCATCGCCGGAGGCGCCGGCGTCAATTGACCTCTGCCGCAGCGGCTCCTAAAACTCGCCCTTAATTCAAGCCGATCAGCGCGGAAACGCGGCATTCAGGGAGAGATTCGATGGGTGATGTATTTGTGTGCGATGCCGTTCGGACCCCGATCGGCCGCTTCGGCGGCTCGCTCGCCAAGGTGCGCGCCGACGATCTGGCTGCGGCGCCGATCAAGGCCCTGATGGCGCGCCATCCCAAGCTCGACTGGTCTGCGGTCGACGAAGTCTATTTCGGCTGTGCCAATCAGGCCGGTGAGGACAACCGCAACGTGGCGCGAATGGCGCTGTTGCTGGCGGGTCTGCCGGAATCGGTTCCGGGCGCGACGCTCAATCGTCTCTGCGCCTCGGGACTGGACGCGGTCGGTGCGGCTGGCCGCGCCATCCGCGCCGGGGAGATCGATTTTGCGATTGCCGGGGGCGTCGAGTCGATGACGCGGGCCCCGTTCGTGATGGGCAAGGCATCGGAAGCGTTTTCGCGCTCGGCCGAGATTTATGACACCACCATCGGCTGGCGCTTCATCAATCGGCTGATGAAAGCGCAGTATGGCGTCGATGCGATGCCGGAGACCGGCGAGAATGTTGCCGAGGAGTTCCAGATCTCGCGCGCCGATCAGGACGCGTTCGCGATCCGCTCGCAGCAGCGCGCAGGTGCGGCGATCGCGTCGGGCTATTTCGCCGAGGAAATCACGCCGGTGTCGGCGCCCGGCGGCAAGGCCGGACCGGTCCTGGTTGACAAGGACGAGCATCCGCGGCCCGAGACCACGCTCGAAGGCCTGACCAAATTGAAGCCGATCGTGCGCAATCCCGGCACGGTGACCGCCGGCAATGCTTCCGGCGTCAATGATGGCGCGGCCGCGATGATTCTCGCTTCGGAGGCCGCGGTGAAGAAGCACGGGCTGACGCCGCGCGCCCGCATTCTCGGCCTCGCTTCGGCTGCGGTGCCGCCGCGCATCATGGGCATCGGCCCGGTGCCGGCGACGCGCAAGCTGATGGAGCGGCTGGGCTTGAAAATCAGCGATTTCGATTTGATCGAGCTCAATGAAGCCTTCGCCAGCCAGGGGATAGCCTGCCTGCGCCAGCTCGGCGTCAAGGACGATGCCGATTTCGTCAACCCGCATGGCGGCGCCATCGCGCTCGGTCACCCCTTGGGAATGAGCGGCGCGCGCCTGGCGATGACCGCGGTGCACGGGATGGAGAAGCGCGGCGGAAAAACGGCGCTGGCGACCATGTGCGTCGGCGTCGGGCAAGGCGTTGCGATGGCGATCGAGAAGCTGAACTGACGCTGACTGCTAAAGCCGTCATTGCGAGGAGCGTAGCGACGAAGCAATCCAGTTCCTCTCCGTGCGGCTTCTGGATTGCTTCGCTTCGCTCGCAATGACGGGAAATGTACCGGAGGATTTGTCGATGACACTCAACTATCCCATCACAAGCAACGCGGCGCATCCGGCGCGGCTGTCGCCGGCCTACAAGAGCACGGTGAAGCGTTCGCCGCAAAAGCCGCTGATCATCATGCGCCACACGCTGTCGGAGCTGACCGGACCGGTATACGGCCACGAGACGGTGCGCGAGAACGATCACGATCTCACCACCCAGCACAAAGGCGAACCGCTTGGCGAGCGGATCATCGTGCACGGCCATGTGCTGGATGAAGACGGCCGCGGCGTGCCGAATACGCTGGTGGAGATCTGGCAGGCCAATGCCTGCGGCCGCTACATCCATGTCGTCGATCAGCACCCCGCGCCGCTCGATCCGAATTTTACCGGCGCGGGGCGCGCGCAGACGGACGCGCAAGGCTATTACAGGTTCGTCACCGTGAAACCCGGCGCCTATCCGTGGGGCAACCACCACAATGCCTGGCGGCCGGCGCATATCCACTTTTCGGTGTTCGGCCACGCCTTCATCTCGCGGCTGGTGACGCAGATGTATTTCCCCGGCGATCCTCTGTTTCCGTTCGATCCGATCTTCAATTCGGTCACGGATGAGAAGGCGCGGCTGCGGATGGTTTCTTCGTTCGATCTGGAAAACACCCAGCCGGAATGGGCGCTGTGCTACCGCTTCAACATTGTGCTGCGCGGCCGTGCGGCCACGCCGATGGAGACAAAATAGTGCCGGGAATTAAAGGGCAGGGAATTACGCCATCGCAGACCGTCGGCCCGTATTTCAAATATGGGCTGACGCCGGACGGCAAATACGACTGGAACGACGCTTTCACCAACAACCTCGTTACCCCTGACGTTTCCGGTGAAAGGATTCGCATCGAAGGCCGGGTGTTCGATGGCGACGGCCAATCGGTGCCGGATTGCATGCTGGAGATCTGGCAGGCCGACGCCCAGGGGCGCTTTGCCGATCCGCAGGACAAGCGCGCGCTGCCGAATTCGGCGTTCCGAGGCTTCGGCCGCTGCGGCACCGCTGCGGATGGTGGTTACGCGTTCGACACCATCAAGCCGGGCTCGGTGCCCGATCCCGACGGCAAGCCGCAGGCGCCGCACATCCTGCTCGCGGTGTTCGCGCGCGGCATGCTGCTGCATCTCTATACGCGGATCTATCTCGATGGCGAGGCGACCAATGCCGCCGATCCCGTGATGGCGCAGGTGCCGGCCGATCGCCGCGGCACTTTGATTGCGGCGCGCGTACCGGGCGCCGGCAACGCGGTCTATCGCTTCGATATCCGCCTGCAAGGCGACAACGAGACGGTGTTTTTCGACGTGTGAGTTTTTAACCTCGCCTCGCGCTTTGCGGGGAGAGGCCGAAGCGTCGGGTGCTCGATTGAAATTTTCCGTCATTGCGGGCCAACGGGTCGGCGCTGGGCGCCGCCCGATGACAGGCTCCTCGAAGCAATCCATGGCTGATAGCGACTGAAGCTGGATTGCTTCGTCGCTCCGCTCCTCGCAATGACGGCCGTAACGCCGAGCATTTAGCTATTCTACTCCATCACCGCGTGTTCCGGCGCCATCGATTGCTTGCGCAGCGCCGCCTTGCTGGAGCCGATCATGATCGCCAGCGGGATCGCGCACAGCGTGAAGATCATTACCATCTGGTAGTCCTGCGCGAAGGCGATCATCTGCGCCTGCAGGCCGACCATGGCGTCCATCATGGCGCGTCCCTTGTCGGTACTCATGTCGATCATGCTGCGGACGTCGGGCATCTGCATCGCATGGTTGAATGGATTGACGTGCTGCGACAGGATGGCATAGGTCCGCCGCGATCCCTCCGTCAGTTGCGCGATGACGACGGAAATTCCGATCGAGGAGGCGACATTGCGCATCAGGGTCAGCATCGAGGTGCCGTCGGTGCGCAGATGATTAGGCAGCGTCAGGAACGCCACCGTGCTCAGCGGCACGAACACCAGGCCAAACCCAAAACCTTGCACAATGCTGAGCGTCACGATCTCGGGAACGCCGGTCTGATCGGTCCAGCCGGTCATGTAGAACAACGAAAGACAGGTCAGGCCGAGACCAGCGACGATCAGCGTGCGCGCCTCGATATAGCGCAGCATCTTCCCCACCAGCATCATCGCGACAAAGGTGCCGCAGCCGCGGCTCGCCAGCAACAGGCCCGCGGTGATGATGGGATAGCCGATCACGTTCTGCAAATAGGGCGACGACAGCGCCATGGTCGAGAACAGCACCAGTCCCATCACCGCCATGAACACGCAGCCGCCGACGAAGTTCTTGTCCTTGAAGATCGCGAACTGAATGAACGGCTTTGCGGTCGTGAGCGAATGGGCGAAGAAATAGTAGAAGCCGACGATCGAGACGATGAACTCGGCGATGATCTCGTTGGATTCGGTCCAGCCGAGCTGCTCGCCGCGGTCGAGCGCGATCTGCAAGCTGCCGATGCCGACCGCGAGCGCCGCGAACCCAAACCAGTCGAAGCGCAGCTTGAGATCCTTTTTGGTCTCATCCATGAAGACCATGAGGCCCAGCACGGTGAAGACGCCGAACGGCAGGTTGACGAAGAACACCCAGTGCCAGGAATAGGTCTCGGTCAGCCAGGCGCCGAGCGAAGGTCCCATGATCGGGCCCATCATCACGCCCATGCCCCAGATCGACATCGCCTTGGCACGCTCGTGCAGCGCATAGGAGTCGAGCATCACCGCCTGCGACAGCGGCACCAGCGCCGCGCCGAACACGCCCTGCAGCAGGCGAAACAGCACCATCTGGTTGATGTCCTGCGCCAACCCGCACAGTACCGAGGCGATCGTGAAGCCGCCGGAGCAAATGATGAAAATGCGCTTGCGGCCGAAGCGGTTGGCAATCCAGCCCACCGGCGCGGTCATGATCGCGGCCGCCACGATGTAGGATGTCAGCACCCAGTTGATCTGGTCCTGCGACGCCGACAGCGTGCCCTGCATGTAGGGCAGCGCGACATTGGCGATGGTGGTGTCGAGTGCCTGCATGATGGTCGCGGTCATGGCGCAGATCGTCACCATGTTCCGGCGCAGGCCGGGAACGGCAATGGGCGCAGCGGCGGAATTCGACATCAGGCCTCAGTCCTCTTTGGCCGCCACCGCCGACAAGCCGAGCAGCGCGGAAAGCGAACGGCGATGGTTGGTGTCGATCGCGGCATAGACACTCATGCCGGCCTTCAGCTTCTGGACGAACTTGTCATCCTTGTCGAAATAGATTCGCACCGGGACGCGCTGCACCACCTTGACGAAGTTGCCGGTGGCGTTCTGCGGCGGCAGGATCGCGAATTGTGCGCCGGTGCCGGGGCTGAGCGAGCCGACCGTGCCCTTGAACACATGATTGGGGAAGGCGTCGACGTCGAGGGTGACGGACTGGCCGACCGCGACATAGGTGAAATCCGATTCCTTCGGGTTGGCATCGACCCATGGGTTGGAGGTGTCGATGACGGAGAACACCGGGCTGCCTGCCATGACGAAGCGGCCGAGCTGGATCTGGTCGACCTGGGTGGCGATCCCGTTCATCGGCGCGCGCACCGTCGTCAAATCGAGATTGCGCTGGGCGTCGTCGAGCGCGGCCTTGGCCTGCATGTAGGCCGGAAACTGCTCGAGCGGCAGATCGGGGTTGCCGAGCAGCTGATTGAGGGCGGTCGAGTTCTGCTGCTTGATGAGTTGCAACTGGGCCTGCGCGGTGACCAGCGCGGTCGAACTGTTGTCTAGATCGAGTTGCGATCCGGCCGAGCTCTTGACCAGCGAATTCTTGCGCTCGACGTCGCGCTGCTTGAGCGCGATGCCGGCGTTGACCAGCTCGATGGTCTGCGAATAGAGCTTTACGTTGGCGATCAGGTTGTCGTGATTGGTCTTGGCGTCGTCCAGCTTGGCGCGGGCTTGCGCCAGCGCCAGTTGAAACGGCACCGGATCGATCTGGAACATGACGTCGCCGGTCGCGACCTGTTGGCCCTCCCTCACGGCGACCTTGATGATCTTGCCGGAGATGTCGGGGGTGATCAGCACCTTCTGCGCGCCGACATAGGCGTCGTCGGTGGTCACATAGCGGCCGCCGTTGAGATAGAATACCAGCCCTGCAACCAGAGCCAGCAACGGCAGCACCACCAGCAGGAAGGTCCTGCGGAAACGTCGGACAAAGGCCAGCGCGCGACGGCGCCGTGGTTTTCCTTCGGCCTTCGGAGCCGAAGGCGGATTGCCCTTCTGATCGGGCGGGAATTTGAGCACTGGATCAGCCAACGCGCTGCTCCTTTCCTGGCGGTTCGCCGACTGGATTTTGAATGGCGTTGCGCACGTTTTCCTTGATCGCTTCCAACTGCGCGAGCAGGCGATGGGCGTCGGCCGGATTGATGCCTTCGAGCGCGGTTGCGGTCAGCTCGGAACGCAGCCCGCTCAGTTTTCCGAGCAATGGGCGCGCGGCCTTGCGCAAATAGAGCCGGTTGACGCGGCGGTCGCTATCATCGCTGCGCCGCTCGATCCAGCCGTTGTCGCAAAGCTTGTCGATCAGCCGCGTGAGCGTAATCGGCTGCATTTCCATCAGTTCCGCCAGTTCCGATTGCTTCAGGCCCTCGGTGCGTTCCACCTTGGCCAGCACCGCCCATTGCGCGCGGGTAATGCCGTAGCGCGCCGCCTGCTTGTCGGCATAGGCGCGCACCAGCCGCTGCAATTCGCCGAGCGTAAACAGGAAGTTCATATCTACGGAACCGCGGGACATAGGGGCATCTCCGTAAGCTTACGATATAATAAGCTAGCTTATGAATTCGACAAGGCCAGTTAGAGGGCTTGGCGAGTTAAAAGAAGGCTGCCCCGCTGAAAGCACATGGCTCGCCTTCCCGAAGCCGCGGGAACCCGCTGACGGCGGGATTTGGGATTATCCGCTAAAATGCTACACGTTGCCTGGATGACCCTGACAAAACCGACCTTTCCCGAGCCGAACCATGATCACGACCGCTGCGCCGCGGACGGGATCGATCATGCCGAACGGGTTTGCGAGCAGCGATCCCAGAAGTTCACGCCGATCCGCCGCCAGGTGCTGCAGGCGCTGTTGTCCAGCCATCGCCCGCTCGGCGCCTATGAGGTGATCGAGGAACTCGCCAAATCGATGCCACGGCCGGCGCCGATCACGGTGTATCGCGCTCTGGATTTCCTGATGGAGAACGGCCTCGTCCATCGCATCGAGAGCCGCAATGCCTATCTCGCCTGTTCGCATGACCATGATGCCGCGGCGATGGTGGCGTTTTTGATCTGCGAGCGCTGCGGCTCGGTCGGTGAAATTCCGGCCGTGCCGGTGGCGCAAGGTCTCAACGCGGCCGCGCGCGCCACCGGCTTTGCGCCGAAACTGTCGGTGGTCGAAATCACCGGCACCTGCGCGCATTGCCAGCAAATGTAATTTTATTTGGGCATGATCTTTTCCGAAAACCGGAAGCCCACTTTTCGGGATCATGCCCCCAACAACACGGCGATAAGCCGGCCACGAGGATAAATGTCGTCACATCAAGGGATACCATCGACCGGGCGTCCGCTCAGCCCGGGCGCGATCGCATTGATGCTGATGCTGTGCCTGAGCTGGGGATTTAACCAGATCGCCGTAAAACTGGCGTTGCCGGATATTCCGCCGATGCTGCAGGCGATGATCCGCTCCGTTGGCGCGCTGCCGGTGTTGCTGTTGATCGCGCGCCTGCGCGGGGTGAAAATCTTTGCCCGCGACGGCACGCTCGGTCCTGGCCTGTTCGCAGGCCTGCTGTTTGGCGTCGAATTCGTGCTGATCTATCGCGGGCTGCTGCTGACGACGGCGTCGCGCGCGGTGGTGTTTCTCTATACCGCGCCGTTCTTCGTGGCGCTCGGCTCCTACCAGTTTCTCGGCGAACGGTTGCGCGCCTCGCAATGGAGCGGGCTGGGCTTGAGTTTCGCCGGCGTGGCGCTGGCGATCGGCGTTCCCCAGGCCAATGTCGATGCCAAGGTGCTGCTGGGCGACCTTCTCATCGTCGGCGGTGGCGCGCTGTGGGCCGCGACCACGCTGATCGCAAAGGGGACCGCGCTGCGCAAGGCGGCGCCGGAAAAGGCGCTGGGCTATCAGGTGGCGCTGTCGATCCCGATTCTGGGCGTCGCGGCGTGGATATCAGGCGAAACCATCACGCGCGTTCCCGGGCCCCTGGCGCTGTCGCTGATGGCCTATCAGGCATTTTGGGTGGTCGGGCTGACGTTTCTCTTGTGGTTCAGTCTGGTGCAGACCTATTCCGCCAGCAAATTGTCGGCATTTACTTTCATCACGCCGTTGTTCGGCGTGGTGGCGAGCTATTTCATCATGCACGACACCCTGACCCTGGCGTTCGGCGCCGCTGCGCTACTGGTGATCGCCGGGCTTTATCTCGTCAACAAGCCCGATGCCTTCGGGCCGAAGGTGGTCCCGGATCCCAACGTTCCGGCTTGATCTCAGCCGATCTCTATCGGCAGCGATGCATCCTTTGCCCACTCGCCCATCGAGCCATCGTAGAGGGTGAGGTTGTCGTAGCCGAGCCGATAGAGCAGAAACAGGTCGATGGTGGCCGAGATGCCGCCGCCGCAATAGGCCACCACGCGCTTGTCTTTGCTGATGCCTTGGGCGGCGAATTTCGCTTCGGCGTCCGCGAGCGGAACAAAAGCCTTGGTCTCCGGGTCGAACAGGGTTGCCGCCGACACGTTGACGCTGCCGGGAATGCGCCCGGGCCGACCATAACGGCTTGGCTCCGAACCCTTGTGGAGCTGAGGGCTGAGCGCATTGACAACGACGGTGTTGCTGTCGGTGCTCGCAGCAAGCGCTTGGTGCTTGTCGACGAAATATCCGTGACGAGGCTTCGCGGTAAAAGTCGCCGGCTTATATCCCATCGCCGGCCCCGCTTCGATGGCGCGGCCCTCGGCCTTCCATTTGTCGAGTCCGCCGTCGAGCACGGAAACGTTTTCGAAGCCCAGCGATCTCAGCATCCACCAGAACCGCGTCGCCCACATCGCGGTGCCGATGCTGTAGAGCACCACCCGGCTGTTGGCTCCAATGCCGTGGCGGCCAAACGCGGTCTCGAGCTGCGCGGTCGCCGGCATCATGAAGCGAAGCTCGGTGTCAGAGTCGGAAAATTCGCCCTGCAAGTCCAGAAAGTCGGCTCCTGGAATATGCGACGCCTCGAACGTGTGCCGCCCGGGCACCGCGATATAGGAAATTCCGCTGCCGGGCGGTTGGTATTCGAGATAGGTCGTACCATCGAACAGCCTGAGATCGGGCTGATCGAGAATATCGGCGAGTTCCGTGGTCGTGATCAGCCCGCTGCGGTCCGGCATGTGCGCTACCTCACCTTTAACTTGGAAATTTTCGTCCAATATAGCGGTCAGGGTTACCCGGGCTATTTCTTTGCGCAGGCCTTGCTCTGGGCCCAAACGGCCGGGATAAGCTGTTGAACAGACGAAGGAAAATTATGTGCGGCGGCATTCCGATCAACTTTTCAGTACGATCGGGAACGGCCGCCGGTGCAGTTTCAATAAGATAAAGAGATCACGCTCGACATCCGTCCCCTTGGTGAATGTCACCAAAACCTGATATTTGGGCTCCCATGAACAAGCCAATCAAGCCACCGCAGAACGACGTCGCCGGCCCCAAGGGCCGGCATGAAACCACCCAGGTCATGGTCGGCAATGTCGCCGTGGGCGGGGGCGCGCCGATTGTGGTGCAGTCGATGACCAACACCGATACCGCCGATGTTGCGGGAACGGTGGCACAGGTCGCGGCACTTTCGCGCGCCGGTTCCGAGATGGTGCGGATCACCGTGGACCGCGACGAGGCCGCAGCCGCGGTGCCGCACATCCGCGACGAACTGCGCAAGCGCGGCATCACGACGCCGTTGATCGGCGATTTCCATTATATCGGCCACAAGCTGCTCGCCGACTATCCGGCCTGCGCCGAGGCGCTCGACAAATACCGCATCAATCCCGGCAATGTCGGCTTCAAGAACAAGCGCGACAGCCAGTTCACCGACATCGTCGAGATCGCACTCAAGAACAACAAGGCGGTCCGGATCGGCGCCAATTGGGGTTCGCTGGATCAGGAGTTGCTGACCAAGCTGATGGACGAAAACGCGCTGCTCGCCGAGCCGAAGGATGTCCGCGCGGTGACCCGCGAGGCGATGGTGCAGTCGGCGCTATTGTCGGCGGCGCGCGCCGAGGAAATCGGGTTGCCCAAGAACAAGATGATCCTGTCGGCGAAAGTCTCGGCCGTGCAGGATCTGATCGCGGTCTATCAAACACTGGCTTCGCGTTCGGATTATGCGATCCATCTCGGCCTCACCGAGGCCGGCATGGGATCGAAGGGCATCGTGGCCTC
>Ga0137377_10001493_pt1 | contig 16438 bp, 19 predicted proteins | sample SagtaG_22_FD_104815 | JGI IMG/M metagenome (GOLD analysis project Ga0137377, IMG submission 104815) | Vadose zone soil microbial communities from Sagehorn Ranch, Mendocino, California, USA - Sage2_L_40_16 metaG | ecosystem: Environmental > Terrestrial > Soil > Vadose zone | place: USA... | reverse complement strand
GGAACGACATGAATGTGGAAAGCCTAGGAGAATCGAACGCGGTTTTTCTCTGGAGTGTAGGCAGAGATGCGGCAACGAAGCTGCATAAAACCGGATTTCGGGCATCCGGAAGAGGAATTTTCCGGGAAGCAATCAGTCGAGGCCGGCGCATTCTTTGATATCCGGTAGATGCTCTTGGTTCGGGACAGGCTCTGTCCTGTGGACTGGTGTGTTTTTATCATTCCCCAGTTTTATCGACGACGACAGTGCCTGCTTTCATCACCCAGCGGACTTTGCCAATAACCGCCTCGATATCGGCGAGCGGATCGCCGTCGACGGCTACAATGTCGGCGAGATAGCCTGGCGCGAGCGCCCCCAGGCTTTTTTCCATGCCCAGCATTTCGGCGGGCAACACCGTTGCCGATTGCAGCGCTTGTTCGTTGGACATGCCGAGCTTCACGAACCAGCGCAGCTCCTGCATGTTCAGTCCATACGCAGTGTAAACCGCATCCGAGCCGACCAGCAGGCGCGCGCCGGCCCTGAACGCCTTTTGCGCCGTTACGAAATTGCGTTGTATGTAGTTCAGCAAATTCCGCTTCGCCTCGGGGGAGAATTTGTAGGCGTCATCGGCGCGGTCAAAATAATGCTGATTGTGATTGATGGTGGGGATGTACCAGATGTTTTTGCGCACGAGTTCGGCGATGGTCGCGTCGTCCATGTCGGTCGCGTGTTCGAGCGAATCCGTGCCGGCGCGGATGGCGTCGCGTGCGCCGTCGGGACCGTAGGAATGGATCGCGACCTTGTGGCCGGCCGCGTGCGCGGTGTCGATAATCGCCTTCATTTCCTCATAGGAGACGGTCTGATCGCCCGTGACGTCGTCGCCTCCTCCTGTGGAGCCGAAGACCTTCACCCAATCGGCACCGGCATCGAGCACGGCCTTGGCCTCTTTGGCCGCTTGCGCCGGAGTATCCGTTATACCGGGCCGTCGTATGACGTTGTTCCTAAGGCCAGGGCCCGACACGAACATTCGTGGGCCAATCATGGCGCCCATGTTGATGAGATCGCGCATGGCGGTATCGGCGCGATCGAATCCGTTCAAATCGCGCACCGTGGTGACGCCGGCTTCGAGCGTTTTCATCGCATTCGCTTGCGCGAGGAACACAGTCACCGCGACATGCCGTGGCGGCTGGCGACGCGGATCGGTACCAGACGCCGGATCCCAGTAGTACGTCATGTGCGTATGCACATCGATCATGCCGGGAATTCCAGTATACCGGCTTAGATCGATGAGTTCCGCTCCCGCCGGAACAGGCGCGTTCGCGGCGACGCTCTGTATCTTGTCGTTCTCGATGACGACGACGGCATTGGCGATTGTATTGTGTCCGTCCCACAGCTTTCCGAACCGAATCGCTTTGGTTGCCGCTTCGGCGTTCGCGCCGAGGGCAAGCAGAGTTGCGAGGAGGGCTAATCGCAGTCGAAACATGTCGATCCTTTGGCGCGCAAATGCACGGCGAGAGTATCACACATGCGCGACCAGCCGGTAAGGGGGTTAGGGAGTTGGGCTTGCGTGGGATACTGTTGTGCGTGCGCCACCGCCGCGAGCGCGGCGATCAGCGTAAGACTCTTCGGGGTGGTGATCATAGCAGACCTCCCAGGGGCGTCTTGAATGTTATGTCAACGCTCCTCAGCCGAGCCACGTGATATTGAGTCCGAGAAGGCGAGGACTGCAGAGTTCGCTGCCAAGAGTCGCATTTCCTTTGTTCATCCTGGGTTTCGACGAAACCGAGTGCAGCCTCGCGGGATTCAGATTGCCGGCTTCACGTCTGTCCTGGCGAAATCCGTGCCTTTGAAAAGCAACGGTTCGTCGCGCAGTTTTGCTAGAGCGTATGCGAACAGGTCACCGAAATTCAGAGCGGCGGCATGCCTTCCCTTTCCATATTTCGCAAAGCCGTCAGCCGCGATTTGAGCCTGAACATCGTCGACGGGAACGGTACGGATGGCGAATTCGGAAACCAGTTCGTTGAGTTCACGAAGGACATTGAGGCTTATCGCCATGATTCGTGTCTCGATCAGCGTTCCGGCGGAAATTTGGGTATCTTGTCGAACCTCGACTAGCGCCCTGAACGCATGTTCTTCCGGCTCACCGCGCAAGATCGCGATTAACGCAGACGAATCGACGATCATTTCGGCAGTCCATTTTCATCGAACTCGATCAGATTCCTGGTCGGAGCCGCATCCTTGGGGATCTTTCTTCTCGCCCGTTTGAGAATCCCATCAATGCGTTTTCGGCGTTTATTCAGATTCGTTAGCTTGCGGCGATGTTCCGCCTCCTGTCTGAGGAGCTCCAGAATCAATTCAGTTGCTCCCTTACCCGTTGCTGCGGTTAATTCAGCGACGAGAGCGGTCACTTCATCGTTCTTGATGTTGATGGATTTGGCCATTACAGAAATATAGCATGTTTCTGTAAGTGAAAATGATCGCAACCCACATCCGCCCGATGGTCGTGTTAGTGGCCGGGATACCATGCGCGTGCATCACACGATTTGTTGTGGAATCGATGTTCACAAGACTCTGGGAAGGAACCCACTTCAGAGAGCTGCTGCACATCAAACCACCGCGTGCAAATCCAACACCGCGATGGGCCAGGCATGTCAATCAAAAGGAAACTTGGCGGTGTCTGTGTGGAGGAGATACCTCTTGATGAAAAGAATTGCCCTACTCATCCTGTTCTCATCCGCTGTGGTTATGCCTGCGCATCCCCAAGCTCCGCGCCCGGATGCGTTCCGCCGATTCGAGATCGGATGGAATGTAGTCTCGTATTCTCGTCAGGAAAGCTCTAATCTCTATGGGGGCAATCTGTCATTTGCAATCCACGCTTCACCCCGCTTTGGATTTGTCTCAGAAGTCGATGTCCATGACACGATTGGCAGTCCTAAGGTAGAGATCGTCACATATCGATTCGGTCCGCGATTGTACGCCTCTACGAAAGGGCGCATGACCGCTTTCGCAGAAATTCTTGCAGGCGGTACGCGAGTCACCACTTCATTTACCGAGATTTTTAGTGGCGGCCGAACCACAACGTCGTTCTCTTCAAACGGCTTCGCGTTCGCGGCCGGTGGAGGACTCGATGTCGGAATCAAGCCGTGGTTTGCCTGGAGAGCAATCCAGAGCGATTACAGTTTGCTTCGGATAGAAGGAGCGACATCGAACGGCGTTCGTCTCGCGACTGGTATCGTGTTTCGCTTCGGATCTTGATCTGACGATAATTTGCGTCGGTGATGAGTATTTCATGGATACCAGTCCTTGGTACGCAACTCATCAATTGAATGCGCGGGCCAAACAATCCAAAGGTACTCGGGTGACGAGGTTACCGAGGTCGTAAAGGTCGGCGACGGTCCAGCTTGGCGGCGAGATGTCCCCTAGCTTCGAAGCTCACTGCTACGCCGCCGCCCAACACGCCGCTGGAGGGCGTCGCTGAAAAGCCCAGGCCGCTCAGCCGCAAACCGATAGGACAGGTTCTTCTGTGCCGCCGTCACAACGCAGCGCCGTATGCTCTGTCGCTCTCGAGATCATTGGCTTTACGAAGTCATCCCACGCCTTGGTTGCCCGGAACCAGTGGCCTTCATATGCCTTGCCGCGATAGATGTGCCACATGTTTAGCCGAGCAAACTCGTCATGTCCTCCGGGCAGGTAGACGAACCCTTCCTGCATGGACGGGTCGTAGTCGTAGAACACAACATACGCCAGCGACGGCTCGGCGGAGTGGCACGCGCTCGACTCCACGCACCCTTCATAAAAGGACACTTTGTAGTGGTGAAGACCGACTGGCGCGTGGGCGACCCGGTTGGCGTCAATGATGAAGTCCGACCATATTTGGAACTGTCGGACGGCGGGATCGGTGATTTGAATTGGCGATGAAAGGTCGGCGCTTTCGATGGTGATCTTGACTGTGTCGCCTTTGGCCAGGACCAAAGTTGGGACACTAATCATCAGGGCAACGGACAAGACGGCTGCCAACAATTTCATACAACCTCCGCTCCTGATATTGATTACATCACTTGTCGCCCAGGCGAAGCAAATGTCGGCATGTATTCCTATTGCCGTCCGCCGGCCCCCTCAGTTACCAGAACCTGCATTTCTAGAGACGGCCGCAGCTTGACCTGCGGCCACCCCCGCGCTTATTGCTTATTCTTCTATCCGCAGCTTGCCGACCTCGCCGTCCTGAGCATGACTACTTCACCGTGCCGGACGAGATGCTGAAGAAAATTCGGTCTGCCTTGACAGTAGTTGGCGGCAAAGTCGTTAACAACCCCGGAGTGTTCTAATTTGGAGTCGAAACTTTTCCGCGGCGGCTGACCGGATACAGGTTGCGATATTCCCTGAAGAAGCCAACGACGCGCTGTTCTTGTTGTCCCCTAATCAGGAATGATCAATTCCTCATTTGCGCCGGCCTTCCCCTGATCAGGAATGGCCCATTCCTCATTCGGGTTTGGTTTCCCCTAATGCGAAGCAGGCAATTCCTCATGCGGTGTGGCCTGCCCCGTATGAGGAATACTCGATTTCTTATTTCGGTCTGGCCTCCCCTAATCAGGAATGGGCGATTGCTCATAGGCCGTCGGCCTCGGCGCGAACGGGCCGCAATAAATGACCTCGTAGTTCTCACGATAGTTCCCATCGAGACTTTCACTTTCTCATCGTTAATGGCGGGCAAGCAGGACAAAGGCGGGATAGGGATAGAGGTTTGTGTAGGCAAAACGATGTATCCCCGGATTGTCGGAGTCAAAAAGGAGCGTCCGGTAAGGACGCCGGACGGAAGTCGCGTTGATTTTCCGAGGGGCTTCAGCTCAGAACCGATCCGGCTGGGGGGAACGAGTTGAAGATCCCCGCCGGGAGTTTGAAGCCCGGCGGGTTTGTGGACTGGACGGATCAGCCGTATTCGGATTCTCGCCTCAGCCCTCGGGCCTGCCTGAACCGGCAGGCGGGTTTCACCGCGGCGCGACCCGCGGCAAACTTGTAGTTACAGAGGAAGACGATACTGACCGTTATCCTGCACGATGGATCCAGCTGTAGGCCGTCCAAAGCGAAAACACCGTCGCCGCTACCACGAACGGGAATCTTGTCGGGCCAACAAAGACAGCCCCAAGTAAGCCGACGGTGATCGCACAGACTATGCCCAGCACGGTCTTCGGCAAGGCCAGTCCGAGACGCCGCCAGGCTCGCCGGTTCGCCCAATCCTGCCTAGCGAAGCTGAAGACAAAGAGCCCAATGACGTGCCAAGCGGAGAAGAAAAGAATCGCGATAGGAAGTGAAAAGAAGTCCGGAGCCATACGGCTAACGAGCCACAGGCCCACCGCGAAAAGCAGGCCTGCTGTCAGAATTACCAGAAGCGGGCGGAACAGCCGTACGCGCCAGACGGAGGCGATGGCAATCCGCCACGGCCCCGGCACATCTATGGCGAGTTCGGGACGCCGGTGCCGCAAATCCTCCAAAATGTCTAGGCTCGCTTTACGAACCCAGGCTTCGGGATCGTTGAGCGCAAGAGGACGTAGGGTACGCGCAGTCTGCAACGGATCGTCTAGCGTCGCCAAGGCACGCAACGCCCTGACGCGAAGCTGGGGTTGGAGCCGGCCTCGGGCCACAGCGTGAAGCCCGCCTAGAAGATCGCGAAGGTCAGCCGGAAGCGCCTCATTAGTTGCGTCCTCTTTGGTGACGTGTTGAAGGCATTCAGCAGCGGCAACCACTCGGTCCGGGCGCCGAGGAGGTCTGAGGACATGGTTGAGAATACCTTGCTTCAGCTCTTTCGGGCTGGTTGAAGTGTCAACTGCCACAGCGAGCGTCTCGCGGAGCGGGTAGCTTACGAGGCAGTTCTCAAGCAGACCAGGACAATCTGATCGGAGCCGGTTCTCTAGCTCCCGGGCCGCGAGATATTCTTGTACGTAACGGCTGGCGAAACTAACAAATCCAAGACCAGACACAAGCAGCCGGTCGTCCAAAGCCTCATTCAGCAAACGCTCATCTGTTTCCGTTTGAAGAATCTTAGCGCTTCTCAGTGCTTGAATCGGAACTGGCGCACCCGCGTAGCTACCCTCGGCCAAATGCAGTGCAATCCTCTGTAACAGAAGCCGGACAGGCTGCTCCACAGTTTCGAGATCGCCCTCGAAGAGGTCCGACGCATTCTGAGGAAGCTTTTTATGGAGGCTCCGGAAGCGGATGAGTCGATCCAAATAGCCGGGATTCCGGCAAAGGATTTCTATCCGGGGTGCGAGACTCCCCAGAGCCAGTTGCGGAGAGCGGCTTCCCAGGATCTCCTCGATTTGCGAGTCGGTCAACTCCTTCAGATAAAATTCGCGCAGCGGGAAGCGGCCAACGTCCCACACGCGGCTCGCAAAGACGAAGCGGCACTTGGGGTGCCTCTCGACGAAAGTACGCAAATCGCGATAGTCTCTGATCGAACTCTTGCCATGGCCCGTCATCCACGGCATCCAAGAACAAGGCGACGCGTCCTTCCGCCATCAAGTCGAGTAGCGTGGAACAGATGTCGTCACAAAATGGCTGCGAGCCCGGGCCGGGCAACCAGCCTGTGATGTACTCTTCTAAGGGCTGCTGCGTGCGATATTGGGTGAGGGACACATAAACGGGAATCCAGCGGGACTGCGTCTTCATCGCTAAGATCAGTTGACGAAGCGTGATTGTCTTACCCGTACCGGCAGAGCCGACAATTACAGCCGGTTTCTCGTCACGGCTGAGTCGTGCCATGTCTTTGGCACCGAGGAGATCACAGAAAACTCGGTCGCCACTGACGTCAGCGAAATGGGTCAGACCGTCACTATAGGAGTCGGGTATGGGGCCCAAATTCCGCCGCAGGGTTTCGCTTAGTGCTTCGCTGGTGGTCAGTCGAATTGCGGTCTTGTCTGCCAGGCCCTTAATATCGTCCGGCAAGTCCTCTTTTGCGGGAAAACCAGCCCCCTCGACCAAAACCGGAACGATGGTTTTTCCGCGAAGGATTGCGCGTCCAATCTCAAACCGAACCCAATCGTTCGGGTTGTTCAGACGAGTGCAGGTACCCGGATCGATTAAGACCACGAAGGTTTGACACCGATAAATCTCGGTGATGAGCTTGGCTCGAAGGGGCTTGGGCTCAAACCCGCTGCGGGTATCCATGAAGGTGTTCTTCTGGCCTAGGCAGGAGTACAGTTCGGTTGCGAGGGTGCGGTTGGACTCATGGTGGTAGCTGAGGAAGAATTTGGCCAATGCGTGCGATTATATCTTGATCCGAGGGGAACCCTCCAGGGTTCGAGTTCGCAGTCGCACCAAGAAAGGATAAACGTTGTCTTCCGTGATTCCTTCCTTGCGCCAAGAAGTTTCGGAGAAAAAGTTTCGAAGGCTAATCGCTCAAGCTGACGACTGAGAGCGCGCGGCCACTCGACAACGCCGCAGCCCTTCCTGATGTCGCGCCGCGAGCGCCGAAGCAAAATTCAATGAGGCACACGACTGCGTCGCCACCGCTTTCGCTTTGGGAGCATCTTCGGCATCGCCGTGGGTGAGGGGGAGTCCGCCTGCACGACCCGGAGGATTTCAGACTGCAGGAGAGCTCGCTTCACCACCTCATGCCAGGCGAGAGGCTTGGAGTTGGACCGCCGTGTATCGCCTGGGTGAGATGAGCGAGCGCGTGGCGTTCTGCATCTTGCAGGTCTGGGCGACGGTCAGTAGACGCGCAATCATAAACTTCTGCGGCTTGAGAGCGTCAATTTTGTGGAGAACCCTGCATGTACCTCAGCTAAGTCTGCCACGGTGAATGGGAACCTGAATGGGAACCCAGCACCGACACGAAACATGATACAAAGGTCGAATCACCGCCGCCTCTCCGAACTACGCAAAACAAGCATAATTAGAGACGCAAAGAGAGCGGGTAGAACAATGTAACCAACGAAGTACACGAAGCGAGACGATTTCAGCCATTCTGGGGCGTACTTTTCGTAGAAGAAAGTGGCGAAAGCCAAGGGCATAAAGAATTCGGTTATGGGATCGTGTCCGTGCTCATCTACCATTCGCGTCCTCCTCGTTCCCTGCCTATTTGATTTGAGATTTGAGAAGCGCGCCGTTTGAGTCGGGGAATAGCCTTCAGCGTCGACCGCTTCGTTATGAACACTCCCCCTCCTGTGATTGCTTAGGTGTTTTTGATACCACAAACCGGTCACAGAATCAATTTGAGCAAACCGTTGTTTTTGTCGAGTCACGTTGAGGCTCGATGCATGGAACGGGAGTCTCAGATTCCCTGAGAGAACCACCCCGCTTGAACATTTTGTGGCTAATTTGAGGCTTGAAATTTTGAGCCCTCAACGCGGGGTAGGTTTTGAGATTGGTGTCGGCTGAGACTGAGATTGTGGCGTGTTCTCGTGTGCGCGCCGGATTTGGATTGCCTCAATGGCTTCCTCGAAGCTCCGCGGCCGGTCCCTTTGAAGAACTGCGGTCTGCTGGTTAACGTTGACGTGAACACCGCCTCCGTTCTTCGCGATCAGCGTCACGGATGAGAGCTTCGCCCGAGAACAGAACCGGCAATTCTGGTCGGTGCATCACTCACTCCGTTGCCGCGTCGCCGCCGTGTCCAGGGGTTTCCTCAGCGCGATACGTTCCGGTTTCTGGACGCTAACGGATGGCTCACATAATGTTGCGGAATGCTCAACGGGACCGTGCGGCGCCTAAATGAGCGGGTTTATTCAGAGGAGGGTGTCATCCGCGTCTTCATCTCATCCACATTTCGGGATATGCAGCTTGAAAGGGACATTCTAGTTAAGAAGGTTTTCCCGGGAACTACGGAAGATCTGTGCCGAGAGCGGGAAGTCACAGTGACAGAGGTGGACCTGCGATGGGGCATTGCGGTTGACGAGTCTTGCCGAGAGCTCAATTCTGCCACTTTGCCTGGCCGAGATTGATCGTTGCCTCCCGTGGTTCATTGGGCTACTTGGCAACCGGTACGGTTGGGTGCCACGGCAAACGAGTTCGGATGTAATTGAGGAGCACGGTTGGGTCACGGAGCACGCGCAGAGCTCCGTCACCGAGCTCGAAATTGTCCACGGTGTTTTACGAAAACCCTCGAACGCCGCTCGAGCGTTGTTCTACTTCCGCGATCGAGACTTCATCGAGCGCTTACCCGCCGACGTCAATCGGAACGACTTCTGTGCGAATCCTCGGAGGCGGCCATCAGGCTTGAACAGCTAAAAGATAGGATCCGGGCGGAACACCGAGGGGGAAACCTCATGTTCGCGCCGCGCGAGAGTTACTCCGACCCAGATGCGCTAGGTGAAAAGGTGCTGGCGGATTGTATCAGCAAAACATGACGCCAGCTTGCCATACCTGGTTGATTTCATCGAGAGCCGGAGACCGCCATCGTTCACAGTGGCAGCGCTGAAGAGCGGCGCAATGTCACCCGGAATCGTTACGGGAGAGCCAGTGTTCATCAATGTTCCAAACAGGTTGGAAGGGTTGAAATTCCACTTTCATGATGAGAGCCCGGGCGAAACGGTGCTGGATCGACCCAAAGTCATCTTCTGTCGCCCCTCCATCGTTAGCGGCAATAAATGGAGCTACTGAGGCGGTGTTGGCAGTAGCGGGACCGCAGAAATACTCACCAGATATACTTGGCCGGTGGCAGTCAGGAACGCCAAGCCGTCGGCCCCAAACCTCACGAGGCTCTGAGGGGAGTTAAAGACATTCGGACCGAGGTTGATGGGAAGGCGCGCTAGCAGGACACGCGTGTTGATGTCGAAGATCAGAATTCCGAAGTATGTCGCGAAGTAAACTCTGCCACGAGCAGGGTCTGGTGCAACCGCTGCGCCCGTTCCCGCGAACCATGGATCAGCGAATCGCCCTGCGACTACGGATTGTTCAGGGTCGACCACCCAACCGTTTGAACTGTAGAGCAAGCCCTCAGCATATCGGATTGTGGCGCCGTATCCGCTGATCAGCCCTCCTTCGCTGGAAAGCCATTGCACTCCGCGCTCAGATACAGCCTCCCGTTTAAGCTCGAAGGATGACAGGAAAGAGTTGTAGGCGTAAAGCCGCGATCCAGTGTCATCGAAAGCGAGAGCGAACGTGGCCGGATCATTTGCGAAGGGCCCCTGTGAGTTCGAATCGATTTCTGGGCGTGGAACCCCGTTGTCGAAAATGCCGATGAATTGGCCCGGACGGGTCTGGTCAAAGCCGCCATTTATACCTACGAATGCTGATTGGGAGCTGACGGCCAGACCGCCGTCCGGACTCATCGCCATGTCGAACACGCCGTATTGTTGATCAAAACCGCCCGTTGGGTCCGCAGCGAATACGAGATCGCGCGAGCCGGCCGCCACATTGAGCCTCGCCAGATCGTATTCGCCTGAGAGATAAGCGTAAACTGCTGATCCGTCAGGAGAGGCGGATAGAATTGATGGCTCGCTGCCAATGAATGCCGCACTTTCGATTTGGTTCGTATCGGAATTGAAAGTGACGACACTGTTCCCCATGGTCCCAGCCCGGCTCGGCGTTGCCAGCAATAATTTCGATGTGCCGGGAAGGGCGCTTATCGCATTGACGAGCATGTCGATTCGCTGCACACCGGTTGAAACAGACTGTAGTGCACCTGTATTAGAAGGCCATGGTTGGAAGCTGGTGAGCGGCGCGATCACAATTTCGCCATTTGCCGCGATTGCAATGGTGCTGCTGCCGGCCCGCACCGCGGTGGTCACATTAACAGCGCTTGGTCCTGGAGGGCCGGTCACCAACGGTACCGACACTGTTGGTTGAAGCGTCTCCAAATCATAAAAAATGGCGGCAATCTGCGGAGAATCACTCTGTACATACACGACTCCATTCTGATCTGAGAAGGGCACCGGCAGCCCATAGGCAGGCGTCAGCGCAATTGATCCGAGAATTCGCTTCGTGTCGGGCGTGACAATCTGACCCGCGCTGGTGAACAGCCGTCCGCCGTCGTAGACCAAGCTAACCGGCTGATTGTACGCGGTGAAGCCGCGAGCGCCTGCCGCAGATCCAAGAAGCAGATTGTTCAATTGTGTGTCGAGCCTTACGCCAGTCGAATCAACGATCAGTCTCGAAACGTCATGAGTGCCATCGCTGTAGTGCAGATACGTATCAGCCGCGTAAAACGTATCTGCTGCGTCAGCCGGGGAAATTGTCTGTACGTACTGACGGTAAATGTTCCGGCCTGCCCCGTTATTGAACGTATTCTTGCGAGCGACTCCAGCGTCATAAGCAACGACACTGCTGTGCGGGCCGCCCGGTGCGCTACGGACGGCAACTACGCTATTGCTTTGCCCCGCGATCGCCGACAAGCCTATTGCTGACCAATAGAGAGGATTCGAAGCGTCCAGCACGGAGAAAGTGGAACTCTGCTTCGTGGAGAGATCGATGGAGGCAATCGCCGGGGCTCCTCCCAACGCGGCAAACAAATGAGAGCCGTCTGCGGAGAGCGCTAAAGCGCCCGGTTCGCTGCCCGCGAAAATCGTATCGATCACATTCCCGGTTCCAGGGTCGATTGATACTACCCTGTTTCCCGCCGCGACGGCGTTTCCGGGGATACTCGCCCAAAGCAAATTGCGTCCGGAATCGTAGGCCAATCCGTTTGCCGGAAGGGCCAAGCGGATTGCTCCAGAGGCATCCTGGGTTGGGTCCGGAATAGGGGCTGGAGTCAATGGGGTCAACCCCGCTACGTGAAGGAAAAAAAGTTCGCTCCCATATCCGCGGATGAGGATTCCGTCCGTTCCCCACGTTAGCGCCGGTCCGCACAAGCCCGCCACCGCATTGTCATACGGGGGTATGCCTGTAAGATCTACGCTTGCTGTTGGACTATGATCTGCGAGCGAATATTGCACCAACCTGGTGATGCTCGACGGGTACTGATTCTTATACTGGTACGCAATTGCTGAGGTCCCAGAGGCATCTGTTGCCAAAAAACAGCCCCCGCTAGATCCGGGAAACTGCGGAACGGGAAAGCGACCGATCGTGGCTCCAGCGCTCAAGTCAAAGACGTAAGAAGCGAATGGATTTCTGCTTACAACGAGGTTTCCATTCCATGTCACCGTACTGGCGTTGTTCCAGTTGAGGTCCACAGGTACCGACTTTGCAACGGCTACTCCGGCGCTGCTCGCAATGAACCGAAAAACCTGCGGATGGATATCTGGATACAGGGCGTCGTCGCCGATCCCGAAAATCGCCCCGTCCGACGGACGCACGTAAAGAGAACTCACACTGAGCGTCGCGATGCCTGACCGCGGAACAGAACCGTCGAACGCGACTACACGTCGATCGCTCAATGCCACCAGGAGCGATAAGGGTTGACCCGGAAGGACCACCATCGCTTGCACACTTCTCTGGAGATTCCCGCCTGTGTACTGCCCAAGCGCGATCTGGGCTTCCAGGGAATGGTTTTGAATCTGATACCGGTTAACTACCCCGAGGCTATCAAACCAATCGTTTCCCAAGGCAACATACAGATACTGCCCATCGCCCGATACGGCGATTCGATTCGCCGGACTGCCAATCCGGATCGTGTCTTCAATCTGTGCGGTCTCCGGGTTGATCATCAGAACATTCGCCCCGGAACTGGCGAAGAACCGAGACCGTGTCCCGTCCCAGACGATATCGTTGGCACCTTCCGGCAAGATAAGAGAGCTAACCGCTATCGACTGCGCGCGACCAGGCTGCAAAAATCCGCAAATCAAGATAAGCACGAGGCACAATCCCAGCCGCGAGATAAAGCCGCCCAAGACCTGTATTCTCCGCATAGGTGGTGAATCCGTGATCATCGGACCGAGACCGCAGCAGATCACACTGTTCTCCAGGGAGTCTATGGCGCTTAAGTATTAGAACATCGGTCTGAGTACGGTTACGTAATCGAAAACTACGTAGGCAGCGAATGCAAACGCACGATCGACATCGTCGTAGGCCGCTGATAATGAGCAAGTAGTCCGATGGAACTTGGATTGTCGCGACATCGGGCCTAATATGGGCTCGTTTGGCAGCCGAGGCCGGTTCGAACCAAAAGAACTGGCGCGGGGGACCCGGAAATTCGGGGCGAACGGCTGGTGATAACTGCCGAGGTCACTTCCTGGACCTAGCCCGACAGCTAACCTCGTAGGCATTGGGAAGGGCGATCCCACCAAGATCCCCTTTTTGGCAAACATTAAGGAGGCACATGATTTGGCTCTCGCTGCTCATGGCAGCTTTGGCCGTAGGTCTGCTCGTTTTCCGCAACGTTGGTCATCCGCATGCGAGGCCGCGTATGGGTTTTGCGACATTGGGGCTTGGGTTTCTGGCGTCGATGCTGGCGGCTTTCAGCACAGTGGTGACGGTGCCGGCCGGACACGTCGGCGTACCGATCCTGTTCGGGAAAGTGCAAGACCGGAATCTCAGTGAGGGACTGCACTTCATCAACCCGTTTACACAGGTTGTATCGATGACGGTGCGAACGGAGACGTACACCATGTCCTCTGTTCGCGATGAAGGCGCGGTGAAAGGCGATGACTCGATCACCGCGTTATCGGCGGACGGCTTGATGATGCCGCTCGATGTCACTCTGGCATATCGGCTCGTGCCCACGGACGCTCCATGGCTCTATCGCAGCATTGGGCCCGATTTCGTCGACAAGGTCATCCGGCCAGCCTCGCGAACGGCAGTCCGTGAAGCAATCGCCGGATTTACCGCGCAAGAGGCGTATTCGAACCGGCGTCAGGAACTGGCGATGAACATCGATCAACTGCTGACGACGCGATTGCGTGATCTCTTGACGCAGCATGAAGACTTTCAAAATCGCCGCGGGTTCATCATCGAGCAGGTGATGATCCGCAATGTTCAACTACCGGCTCGTGTAAAGAATGCGATCGAGGAAAAGCTCGAAGCGGAGCAGCAAGCGCTGCGGATGCGTTTCATCCTCGAAAAGGAACGGCAGGAAGCGCAACGTAAGGCGATCGAAGCTCAGGGTATCTCGGATTTTCAGAGTATCGTGAGCCGAGGCATCAGCGATCAGCTCCTGGCGTGGAAAGGAATCGAAGCGACGCAGCAACTCGCGCATTCGTCGAACGCGAAAATCGTCATCATCGGCAATCCGAAAAACGGAATGCCGCTGATTGTGCCGACGGATCAGAAGTGAGGATTTACAGAGAATTAGCCGCGGCTAATTCTCTGTCTTCACCTATGTATCGTTGCGATCAACTGTCCGCTCCAGCTTCTCTTCGTCCAGGATTGTATCGGTGACCAGATCTCGAATCACTCGACGCTTCCGGAGTGGTTCCAGCGATACACCGGAAGGCTTGAGACGCGACGTGCACGCATATTCAACTTTACCGTCAACCAGAACCATACAGGTCTTGCATGCGTTGGCATTGATGCAGCTATAACGGATGGCGAGACTTGAATCGGCATGTAAGCGAATCCAGCGGAGGGCATCGAGGACGGACATTCCTTCCTCGTATGGCGTCAAGAACGTGTCGTAATGTCCCGTTTCGCCCGGCCCCCCTCTCCAAACACGTACCGGAGTGAGTATTCTTTCTTCGGAATTCACTTTTGCTCCACTGTTGTTGGATACGCGCGGTCATAGACCGCGCCTACAGTGTTACGAAACCACTGGAGTCCATTCCAGCAGCAGCCTTTCGTTCTTCATTTCCACCGTCTGGTTCCGGCTCAAGGCGGAATCGGTTTCGGGAAAATCGAGCCGCCGGTGCGCTCCTCGACTCTCTCTTCGCTCCAAGGCAGCGGCGACCACAGCCTCTGCAGTGGTAAGCATCGCTTTCAATTCGAACCAATCCTGCAAATCGAGGTCAAAGTGCTGCTGGCCGGAGAGGGACAGGGAAAAGAGCTCGCGTTTCATCTGTTGAATGCGCGCAAGAGCCTTTTCGAGCGCATCGCCGGTTCGAAAAGGGCCCGCGCACTCCCACATCACATCCTGCAACTCCGATTGAAGCGCGATGGGTGGGAGCCCACCGGGATTCCGAAGACTGCAGGCCGCCTGGGCTGTTTCGACGAACTGTTGTGCGTACCGGCTTTCCCACCGGCGACAGACTTTCATGGCATGATCGGCGGCATTGCGACCGGCGGTCTCTCCGAAGACCAGAGCTTCGGTAATAGCATTACCGGATAGACGGTTGGCGCCATTCGCGCCTCCGACTGCTTCCCCCGCAGCGTAGAGCCCCTCGAGCCGCGTCTCCATCTTAACGCTGACGCGTACTCCTCCCATGTGGTAGTGAGCCGTCGGCCCTACTTCAACGGGTGTTTGCGTCAGGTCGATTCCATTCGCGACGAGCCGGTCGATCACAGGTCCGAACGCCGAGCGAAGCTGCTCTTCAGGAACGTGGCGGAAATCCAGGTAAACACCGCCATGGGGGGAACCTCTGCCCGCTTCCACTTCTTTAAGAACAGCGTAGGAGGCCTGGTCGCGCACCGTACTGTAGTTGCCATTATCAGTACCGCCGTAGCTGTGCATAAATTCTTCAAATCGGCCGTTCAACAGCCGGCCACCAAGTTTGTAGCGGAAAGGATCCCACATGATGGGATCCATACCGACAAGTCGGGGCGCCAGATGGGCTATGGGCAAGAACTGGACGAATTCCATATCGACCAGATCCGCCCCGGCCCAGAGCGCTAGCGCGTATGCTTCGCCCGCCATATTGGCCGAGGCGCTGTTGCGTCTAAAAAGCTTGGTCAGGCCTCCGGCTGCCAGGATCACAGCTCCAGCGTCAAAGGTGACGATCTCGCTGTTGACGATATTAATAGCGACTGCGCCTACCGCAACCCCGTCATGAGTCACGATGTCCGTGACGGTAACGTTGCTGAGGCGCTGAATGTTGTTCCATCGGCTCAGTTGGCGGCGCAGAGTCCCAGCCACAGAAGGCCCGGTGTTCAGAAAATCGACGTAGCAGCAGCGGGCGCGGCTGTGGCCCGGCGCGGTGACCTGTTTGATGTGCCCATTCTCGCGTGCCCAGCGCGCTCCCCACTGGTCCATCTCAAGGATTCGGCGCGGACCCTCTTCACACAGTAGAGCGGATAGTTCTTTGTTACAGAGTCCGCGGCCCGCCTCGATGGTGTCCGCGAGATGGATGGTCCAATTGTCGGGCTCCTAGTGGCCGATTGCGGCCGCAACTGTCATTTGGGCCATAACGGTGGCTCCGCCACGACCCACGACATTCTTATCCAGCAGCAGTACGCGAGCCCCTGCTCGAGCCGCCGCAACGGCAGCATACATGCCGGCTCCGCCCGCTCCGATGATCAAGACATCAGTCGATAGGTGCTTCATGTGGACCTTTCCCATGTGATTTCTTCATTTTTAGAGCAAGTTTTTGGGCGAGCACATTCCGCTCCTCGCAGAGGAGGGGTGGATGCGCTGAGCAAAGCGAAGGCGCAGACGGGGTGGTCAGACCGGCGGAAACATTTCGCCGAACTGACCATTAATTGAGGCTTCGCCCTATCGGGCTCG
>Ga0137377_10001492_pt1 | contig 16439 bp, 13 predicted proteins | sample SagtaG_22_FD_104815 | JGI IMG/M metagenome (GOLD analysis project Ga0137377, IMG submission 104815) | Vadose zone soil microbial communities from Sagehorn Ranch, Mendocino, California, USA - Sage2_L_40_16 metaG | ecosystem: Environmental > Terrestrial > Soil > Vadose zone | place: USA... | reverse complement strand
GCCAAAGACCAGATCCGCACCATCATTCAGACCTTTCGTGACCGGCTGTTCACAGAAATCTTCCAGCGGAGATCGGCGACGGCTGGGACACATCAGTAAGCAAGGCAACGCGCTGCTGCGATTCGTACTGAGTATGCTGTCCGACATTGTTTTCCGAGCAGATGCGAGGAACTGCAGAACCTGCACCTGATAGCACTGCTATCCCCAGTACAAGAGCAAGCATTTTCTTGGCAATACTGAAATCTTCCTCAACCACGGCAGTACCGGCGCCGATCACGGACTTTTTCAACACCCACGCGATATTTCGCCAAATGACCTGCGAGGCCACCAAAGGTTTCTACGCGTCTTCAACTTGGTGGCATGACGCAGACGTGATTCACCAACGCAAAAACGTCCCGTTAAGACCGACGGGCTTGCCGATACAGAAAACTGGGTCGCCAACTTCCACCGTCTTATCATCAACCCAATTGGAGGGAATCGCTGCTTTGATTGACTTGCCCTCTTCTCCCACGTAAGATTCGCAACGAATGATCGGCCAAAACATCTCGCACTATCGCATCGTAGAGAAGCTCGGCGGCGGTGGTATGGGTGTTGTCTACAAGGCTGAGGACACAAGGCTGCATCGCTTCGTCGCATTGAAGTTCCTTCCCGATGAAGTAGCTAGAGATCCGCAGTCACTCGCCCGTTTTCAACGTGAAGCCCAGGCCGCATCCGCTCTGAATCACCCCAACATCTGCACGATTCACGACATCGGCGAGCAGGACGGGCAGGCGTTCATCGCCATGGAGTTTCTGGACGGCAGCACTCTTAAGCACCGCATTACGGACCGTCCACTCGAGGTGGGCCTGCTCCTCACGCTCGCCATTGAGATTGCCGACGCGCTGGACGCCGCCCACTCCAAAGGGATCGTTCACCGCGACATTAAACCGGCAAACATATTCGTGACCGAGCGCGGCCACGCCAAGACCCTGGATTTCGGACTCGCGAAAGTCATCTCCGACCGCGGCAAGGTTCTGGATGCAGCGGGAGCCACGGCCGGTCCCACGATCGGAGCCAGCGTCAACGACCTGACTTCGCCGGGCGCTGCGCTGGGCACGGTTGCCTATATGAGTCCGGAGCAGACGCTGGGTGAAGAACTGGATGCGCGCACCGATCTGTTCTCTTTCGGAGTGGTTCTCTACGAAATGTCTACCGGCCGTCTGCCGTTTGAAGGAAGCACGTCAGCCGCAATTTTCAACGCCATTCTCAACAAAGTCCCAACCGCTCCAGTTCGGTTGAACCCCAAGCTCCCACCAGAACTGGAGCGCATTGTCAACAAGGCATTGGAAAAGGACCGCGATCTGCGCTATCAGACCGCAGCCGAAATGCGGGCTGATCTCAGACGCTTGCAGCGAGACCGCCAGTCGTCCTCCTCGCGGCAGTCGGTCGAGGGGACGGACTCTGGGGTATCGGCCGCAGTCGTCCATGAGAGCTCAGAATCTACCGTGTTGAGTCCGTCGAGACGCAAACGCCTTCCGCTGATCGGCGGCGCTGTTCTAGTCGCGCTCCTGTTGGCCGCGCTCGGCGGCTTCCTCATCGGAGGGCGAACCGCCACACAACCGGTACCTACTTTTCACGAACTGACCTTCCGCCGCGGCGCTCTGACGTCCGCACGATTTGCTCCCGACCCGCGCTCGGCCATCTATAGCGCCTCGTGGGACGGCAATCCGCAGGCAGTGTTCATCAGTTCCCCCAATTCCACCGAATCCCGCGATCTGGGGCTCGTACAGACGAAAGTCCTGGCTGTCTCTTCGGGCGGGCAAATGGCGGTATTACGCCACTTCCGGGTCGCCGACAATATTTTCTCGTATATCGGAACCTTAGCCCAGCTTTCCATCGGCGCCGATGCTCCCCGCGATCTGCTGGACAATGTTGAGGACGCCGACTGGAATCCTGATGGTAGCGCGCTGGCGGTCGTGCACGAAGTCGGAGGCAAGGATCGCGTCGAATATCCGATTGGCAAGGTTTTGTATGAGACCGCCGGCTGGATCAGCAATCTTCGTTTCTCCTCCAGAGGTGACCGCCTTGCCTTCGTTGACCATCCATTATTGGGTGATGATGGCGGGACCATCAGCGTCATCGATCTTAGCGGGAAGAAGACGGACCTGACCGAGCGTTGGGCCAGTGCGCTTGGTTTGGCTTGGGCGCCTTCAGGAGACGAGATTTGGTTCACGGCCACTGCCTCCGGGTTCAGCCGTTCGCTGCGCGGCGTCAACTTGTCCGGCAAACTCCGCGAGTTGCTCACCGCACCGGGAACACTCACTTTGCATGACACGAGCACTGGAGGTCGCGCCCTGATTTCGCGTGACGCGCTGCGCGCGGGCGCGATCGGCCTGATCCCCGGCGAAACTAAAGAACGCGATCTGAGCTGGCAGGATTGGACTGTGCCCGGGGCCCTCTCCGAGGATGGCAAACTCCTGCTCTTCATCGAAGCGGGGGAAGCCGGGGGCGGCGAATATGCCGTGTTCACTCGCGAGACCAATAGTAATTCTGCCGTGCGTTTGGGCCAGGGAAGCGCGCGTGCTCTTTCGCCCGATGGCCAGTGGGCACTGGTACAGCGGCAGAACCTCTCGCCTCCTGACTTCGTCCTGCTCCCCACCGGCGTGGGGCAGCAGCGGGCAGTTCCTACCGGCAACGTGATCCCCAGCTTTGGTCAGTTCCTGCCCGATGGCAAAAGTATTGCATTTGCTGGTCACGAAGCGGGTCACGGTTCGCGCGTCTACCTCATGAATCTGGACGGAGGGCAACCTCGCGCCATAACCCCCGAAGGATTCGGCCTGCGAGGCCGTGCGCTGTCTGCTGACGGCAAACGCATTGCCGCTCTGGGCAGCGACGGGATCGCCTTGGTGTCGGTCGAGGGGGGCGAACCGCAGCCGCTGCGCGGCTCGCAACCCGGCGATCTGCCTTTGCGCTGGGCAAAGGATGGTTCGGCATTGTTGGTGGGATCCCGTGGCGAAACTTCCTGTCCGGTGTCGCACCTGGATATTCAGACCGGCGTCAGGACGCCATGGAAAACATTTGGGGTGCCCGACTTAGCCGGCGTGGTTGGGGCTGCTTGCCCTCTCATCTCCGCCGACGAGGTGCACTACGTTTTTGGCTACACCCGCAACTTGTCCGACCTATTCCTCGTGGAGCACCTGAAGTAAAGGAAGCGTGGAGCTAGATGGGATCCCGCCTGATGTAACGGCACCAGAGTGACGAGCAATCCGAACTTAATTCTCAGATGGCAAGAACTGGGTAATCCGCTCATCGAACGTGAACCCCAAAGTTCGATCGAATGATGGCAACCCGTCGCTCGCGCTCGATCAGTCATCAGAAGCGCGTTCGTCGGTACGAATCCCGAAAACGCAGCGAACCTCTGTATTGCCCGGTTGGCTGGGCGAGGCGTACGCGGCGGCTGGGTGCCGAGACGAGGCGCTCAAAGTCCTGGATCAGTTGTTTGAGTTGTCGAAACAGCGATATGTAACGCCCTACGGCGTGGCTCGAATCCATGCCACTCTGGGTAATTAAAGAGGAAGCCCTGCATTGGCTGGACGCTGCATACCGCCAGCGCGCCGAGTGGATGGTACTACTGAAGGTCGATCCTTGCCTCGACGACTTGCGCCCTGATCCTCGCTTCCAGGACCTGATGCGGCGCATGAACTTTCCGCCGTAGATGCGGGTGAATCAGTCGTGGTAAATCGGGCCTTCGCGCTGTGGGCCGGGATTACGATGCGGCTATCACCCCTATGCCAGAGAGTCGCCAATGAAGATCCGACTTTTGCTCGGGCGTATCTCTGCTTAGCACAATCCTATCGGGGGAAAAGGATGTACCCCGCAGGTGGTTGAACAGATCAAGCTCTACGGTCAGCTCTTGGCTGATCGGAACGAAGCTGAGTTTGCCTCTGCGCTGGAGCAAGGCTTTCATGCAGCGGGCTGGAAAGGCGCACTCACCAAGGCCATTACAGCCCGGCAAGAACAACGAAAGACCGGCTACTCGTCTCCATACAACATTGCGGCTCTTTATGCTGGCTTAGGAGACAAAGATGAGGGCATTCAAGTGGCCTAACACCGCTTATCAGGAGCGCGATTGGCAGATGGAAAGCTTGAACACTGACTTCCCACTCGATCCCCGCGTTCTGACCCACGGTTCGCCGAACTGGTACGCAGAGTAGGACTACCCCAGTAGCGAGGCACGAGGAGTTAGCCTATGTTCAGAATCTTATTTCTGCGAGTCTTGTGGCGCAATATGGCGTACACCACAGGTAGTAAGCAGATCGCGGCCGCCGCGACGTAAAACGCGACCGCGGGCACTGTGCCTGCGGCTTCATAGCGTTCGTGTAAGGCAAATGCGATCAGGGTGCAGACTGGTGCATGAAGCAACGATGATGTATGCGTTGCGTCTTTTGGTCATATTTCCTCCCGAAGAGGCAGCGCCTTCCTATCTAATCGGCAAGTTCTGCCGCCTCTCGAAAGATCTCTACAAACATTTTGCCAGTCAGCTTGCCCGTCTGCGTGTTCTGATTGGAAGGGTGGTAGCTGGCCAGCAAAGTCTTGCCATCTGGTAACCGGTAACTGGCGCTGTGTTTGAAGATGTAGGTTTTCTTGCTGGCGATCAGACCGCGGCGCTTGACGTAGTTGAGGTAAGCATCAAAACCAATTTTGCCTAAGGCTACGATCACCCTCAGGTTTGTTAGCCCGGCGATTTCGCGATCAAGAAATGTGGAGCACTCGGCCAGTTCCTGCGGCAGGGGCTTGTTATCGGGCGGAGCGCAACGGACTGCGGCGGTGATGTACAGGTTCTTGAGTTTGAGACCATCGTTGCAGTCGGTGGCGCCAGGCTGATTAGCGAAGCCGGTTTCGTATAGCACGGGATACATAAACTTGCCGGAGGCGTCGCCGGTGAACGGGCGTCCGGTGCGATTGGAGCCATGCGCTCCGGGAGCCAGTCCCATGACCAGCACGCGGGCTTCGGGATCGCCGAAGCCGGGAACAGGCTTCCCCCAGTATTCGCAATCACGATAGGCCCGCCGTTTTTCACGGGCGACCTGCTCGCGGTACTCGACAAGCCGCGGACAACGAGTACAGGCGACGACTTCGCGGTTAAGAATGGTGAGCCAGTGGGCATTCATAGAGTGCGGGCATTCAGTGTAGTCGAACAAGGCGCCTCAACTCCTGCTCAACATGTGGATGCTAAACTGGAGTTACATGTCGCCACGACTTTCACGCCGGCGCTTCGTCGCCTACGGAGCAGTCGCTCTGGTTAGCGCGACCGGTGCTGACGCGCTATTGGTGGAACCCCACCATCCAGTTGCCGAGCACGTCGAGGTTCGCCTCTCCCGCCTGCCAGACTCGTTTCATGGATTTCGGATTGCACAAATCACGGACATTCACTTTGGCCCCTACATGGGAAAAGCCGGGGTAGAGGAAGCCGTGCGAATTGCGCGAGCGTTTCGCCCTGACTTGCTCACGCTCACCGGAGACTTCGTTTCTCCCCCTTTCGGTCAGCCCTTCGGCCCAGCCGGTGCGCATCATGCGGAGCCGTGTGCCGATGTACTGGCGAGCTGGAAAGGAGTTCCGATGGTCGCGATTCTTGGCAACCACGATCACTGGAACGGTGCGGACATCGTGGCAGGAGCGCTGGTGGATCGCGGCATTCGCCTTCTTCGAAATGAATCCTTTGCCTTCGAGCGCGGGCATGACCGGTTGTGGATCAGTGGAGTCGATGATGTGCTCGAGAACGAGCACGATCTGCCGAAGACATTAGCCGCCGTTCCGGAGACAGAGGCGACCGTTTTGCTTGCGCACGAGCCGGATTTTGCCGATGATGTGGCGGGTTTTCCGGTCGATCTGCAACTGTCCGGACACTCGCACGGCGGCCAGGTGAGGATCCCCGGCCTTGGTCCCATTGTTCTGCCCCCTCTGGCACGCAAATATCACACCGGGCTGAACCGAGTCGGGCGGCTGCAGGTATATACCAGCCGAGGTCTAGGCGTGATCAATCCTCCCGTACGGCTGAACTGTCGTCCAGAGGTAACGCTACTTACGCTCTTGAAGCCAACATGATCCCGCGTATACAGGGGTACCTCGGTCATGTCTCTACCAGAGTCCGGGAATGGGCAAAGGGACTGTGGACTCGGAGACTAAGGTCGATTCCTTGGTTTGACGCTGCTCTCTGTTGTCTTTACACTCAAAGTTAAAGGTCGCATAAATTCAGCCCCGTTTCGGACCGTAAACAGACACCTGGATTGGGCCGTAGAGCGAAAGGCAGAGCGTGAGCCCCACAGAGACGGCGGAAACGAAGAATAGAGAGAGCGTCAAGCGCGAGATTTCCGTCGAGATCCCAGCCGACGAGGTGGCGCGCGAAACCGAAGTAATCATTCAGAAATATCAGAAGGTTGCGCGCCTCCCGGGCTTTCGCGCCGGGCACGTCCCCGCCTCCATCATCAAGCAGCGCTTTGGGGAAGAAGTTAAAAGCGATGTGGTCGAAGCTTTGGTTCCGAAATACTTTCGCCGCGAAGCCGAAAAACAGGGTTTGATGCCGGTGTCACAGCCGCGCGTTACCGATCTACACATTCACGACAGCGAACCCCTGCGCTTCAAGGCCAGCTTCGAAGTGATGCCTGAGATTCCGGTTGAAGGCTACAAGGAGCTGCGCGCCGATAAACCTGAGATCGCAGTCAACGACGAAGAAGTCGAGCAGGCACTCGATAACGTACGCGAGCAGCATGCGACGTTCACCTCGGTCGAAGGACGTCCGCTGGCGGATGGCGACTTTGCGCAGGCCTCGCTGGATGGCCGGCCCAAGGATGGTCAAGCCACGAAGGATGCCAATCCGGTTCACATGGACGAAGTGCTGGTGGAAATCGGCGGCAAGAACACCATGCCGGAATTCACCGAGCACCTGCGCGGCGCTTCCGCGGGCGCGGAGCGCACCTTTGAGGTGAACTATCCTCAAGACGCATCCGACAAAAGACTTGCAGGAAAGACATTCTCGTATACGGTGAAGATTCACGCCATCAAGCAGAAGAGCCTGCCGGAGCTGAACGATGAATTCGCGAAGGAGCTCGGCGAGTTCACCAGTATGGATGCGGTAAAGAGGGAGATCCGCGAGAATATGGAGGCGGAAAAGCGTCACACGGCGGAGCACGAGGCAAAAGATAAGCTGGTAGCCGAACTGGTTAAGCGCAATGAGTTTGAAGTGCCGGAATCATTGGTGGAGCGGCAAATCGATCTTCGCCTGGAGCGCGGGCTGCGCGCGTTGGCGGCGCAGGGCATGAAGATGGAAGATATGAAAAAGATGGACCTGCCAAGGCTGCGCGTGGGTCAGCGGGAACAGGCATTGCAGGATGTGAAGTCGTCTTTGTTGCTGGAACGGATCGCAGAACTGGAAAACATCACTGTCAGTGACCATGAATTAAACCAGGAGGTTGAGGCGCTGGCAAAACAGACAAAACAGACGCCGGAAGCGGTCCGCGCTCGTTTGACACAGGATGGGGGCCTCGATAGAATCCGAAATAGAATCCGCAGCGAGAAGGCCCTCAACTTTCTCTACCACCAGTCCGCTTAACCGCGGACCACTTTCGATCCTCCCCTGGTAGCACGAGCGTTGGTTAGGGGCGGAGTGTGGCAGGTGACCGTGAAGCAAAACGATCCACAGATGATGTTGGTACCGATGGTCATCGAGCAGACCGGCCGGGGCGAACGCGCCTACGACATTTACTCCCGACTGCTGCGCGATAACATCATTTTCATAGGCACGCCGATTGACGACAACATCGCCAATCTGGTGATTGCGCAGATGTTGTTCCTTGCCCAAGAAGACCCGGAGAAGGACATCCAGCTCTATGTGAACTCTCCCGGTGGATCGATCACCGCAGGCATGGCCATTTACGACACCATGCAATACGTGAAGAACGATGTGATGACGCTGTGCGTCGGCCAAGCCGCGTCGATGGCGGCATTGCTTCTTGCCGCAGGCGAACCGAAGAAGCGGCTGGCGCTGCCCAACTCTCGCATCCTGATCCATCAGCCTTCTATGGGAGGACTGTCGGGACAAGCGACGGACATCGACATTCACGCCCGGGAAATTCTGCGCATGCGCGAGATTACTAACCAGTTACTATCCAAGCACAGTGGCCAGAAGCTGGATAAAGTGGAGAAAGATGTGGAGCGCGACTTCATTATGAACGCGCAACAAGCGAAGGAATATGGAATCATAGACGATATCATCTATAAGACCGGGAAAGCGGTATGATCGCAGCGTCGCGGCCGTGGTGAAGACTATGCGGCAACGAACGGTGTGGCGGGCTGGAAGTTCTGGGACCAGCCACGCCGGATAAGGTTGAGGGGCAAAGCCGAGTGAAAACCAAGTCGGGTACAGATGAGATACTGCGTTGTTCGTTCTGCCATAAGTCGCAGGACGCGGTAGCCAAGCTGATCTCTTCACCTAGCGATTATCCCCGCGCTTACATTTGCGATGAGTGTGTGGCGGTCTGCAACTCCATTTTGGAAGATGACCGCACGGCAACGCCTCAGTCTGCTACTCCCAACCAGCTGCCCAAGCCGCAAGAAGTCAAGACCTTCCTCGACGAGTACGTCATCGGGCAGGAACAAACCAAGAAAAAGCTGGCAGTCGCTGTCTACAACCACTACAAGCGCATCTACATGAACCGTCAGAAGAGCAGCGACGGCATTGAGCTCAGCAAGTCCAACATTATGCTGATCGGGCCGACCGGCACGGGCAAGACGCTGCTGGCGCAAACCTTGGCCCGCATGCTGGACGTGCCCTTCGCCATCGTCGATGCCACCACGCTTACCGAAGCCGGCTATGTGGGCGAGGATGTGGAGAATATCATCCTCAAGCTGCTGCAGGCAGCTGATGGAGATGTCAGCCGGACGCAGACGGGCATTATCTACATCGATGAAGTCGACAAGATTGGACGCAAGGACGAGAATCCGTCGATTACGCGCGACGTTTCCGGCGAGGGCGTGCAGCAGGCATTGTTGAAGATTCTGGAAGGCACCATTGCCAACGTGCCGCCCCAAGGCGGGCGCAAGCACCCGCACCAGGAATTTACTCCGGTCGATACCACCAACATTCTTTTTATCTGCGGCGGGGCATTCGTCGGGTTGGAGAAAATCATTGGCCGGCGCGTGGGTAAGAAGTCCCTAGGCTTTCGCGCCGGAGAGGATGCGGCAAAAGAAGATGTGGCCGGAGGAGTCGCCCGCAAGCGCAACTATGAATTGCTGAGCGAAATTCAGCCGGAAGACCTGATCAAGTTTGGCCTGATTCCGGAATTTGTCGGCCGTTTGCCGGTGGTTGGCATGCTCGAAGACTTGGACGAAAGCGCATTAATAGAGATACTCACTCGGCCGAAAAACGCTATCATTAAGCAGTACCAGCGGCTTTTCGAGTTTGAGAATGTGCGCTTGAAGTTCAGCGAAGAGGCGTTGCGCGCGGTGGCGCGCCAAGCCATGGCTCGCAAGGTGGGGGCGCGAGGGTTGCGCATGATTCTGGAAGAGCTCATGCTCGATTTGATGTTCCAGTTACCTAGTCAAAAGAAACTGAAAGAGTTCGAGGTAACGCGTGAGATGGTGGAGAAACGCAGTGCTACTCTGGCCATGATGGAAAAGGCCGGGTAACCGGGGCGTAGGTTCGAGCGACGTCTGGGTTTAGGGAATTCGGGAGACAGAGTGACCACAGCCAAGGAAAAATTCGAGACCAAGAAGCTTCCGATGATGCCCATCCGCGACGTGGTCATCTTCCCTTTCATGATGACGCCGTTCGTCGTGGGCCGCGAATCGAGTGTGCGGGCTTTGGAAGAAGCGCTGGCCGCCGACAAGAAGATTTTTTTGGCGACGCAACACGACGCCGGCATTGACGAGCCCAAGGCGAATGAGATCTATCAGGTTGGGACGATCGTCAATATCGTCCAAAGCCTCAAGTTGCCCGACGGAAACATTAAAGTATTGGTTGAAGGCATTGAGCGGGGCAAGATTCTACAAGTCACGGAAGCCGACGGCTACATGCAGGCCTCGGTGCGGGTAGCTCGTTACTCCACCGAACTGAACCAGTCGATCGAAGCCAGCATGCAGCGGGTCACCACCCTGTTTGAGCAGTACGTCAAACTTTGTCAGGCGTTGAACTACGAGACCATGATCTCGGCGGTCCGCATGGAAGATCCGGCCAAGCTGACCGATATCATCGCGGCGAACTTGCAGCTTTCCATCGAAGAAAAACAGGAGTTACTGGAGATTTTTGATCCGGCGGAACGGATGAATCGTATCGCCGACGTGCTCGACATTGAGATCGAAAAGCTGAATGTGGATCGTACCATCCAGTCGCGGGTGAAGCGACAGATGGAGAAGGCGCAAAAAGAGTATTACCTCAACGAAAAGATCAAGGCCATTCAGAAAGAACTGGGCCGGGGCGAAAAGAGCGAATTCGACGAACTGAAAAAGAAGATCGAAGCCGCCGGCATGCCTAAGGACGTGAAAGATAAAGCCGTCCAGGAACTGAAGAAGCTGGAAGCCATGCCGCCCATGTCGGCCGAGTCGACGGTCTCGCGGAATTATCTGGATTGGCTGCTGGCCGTGCCGTGGAAAAAGCGTTCCAAAGAGATTCGCAATATTTCCCGAGCCGAAAAGGTTCTCAACGAAGATCACTACGGGCTGGAGAAGATCAAAGAACGCATCCTCGAATTTCTCGCGGTGCGCCAGTTAGTGAAAAATCCCAAAGGTTCGATTCTTTGTTTCGTCGGACCTCCGGGAGTCGGCAAGACCTCCCTGGGCATGTCCATTGCCAAGGCCACGGGGCGCAAGTTCGTGCGTATGTCATTGGGCGGGGTGCGAGACGAAGCGGAAATCCGTGGTCATCGGCGCACTTACATCGGCGCCCTGCCCGGCCAGATCATTCAGATGATGAAGAAGGCGGGCACCAAGAATCCCGTCTTCATGCTCGATGAAGTGGACAAGATGTCGATGGACTTCCGCGGCGATCCTTCGGCCGCGCTGCTGGAAGTTCTCGATCCCGAGCAGAACTTCATGTTCGTGGATCACTACCTTGACGTCGAGTACGACCTGTCTCAGGTCTTCTTTGTGGCCACCGCCAACGTGCTGCACACCATCCCTCCGGCCTTGCAAGACCGCATGGAAGTGTTGCGACTGCACGGCTACACGGAGCAGGAAAAGGTCGAAATTGCCAAGCAATTCCTGGTCAAGAAACAACTGGCGCAGGCGGGCTTGTCGGACAAGAATGTGAAGTTTACCGACGACGCCATCACTGGACTGATCCGCTCTTATACGCGGGAAGCGGGCGTGCGGAACCTGGAGCGGGAGATCGGCAACGTGTGCCGAAAAGTCGCGCGCAAGGTGGTGAAAGAAGGCGCAGAGTACGCCATTACAGTCACAGCTGAAAACGTGGGCGATTTCCTGGGCGTGATCAAGTTCCGCGATACGCTGGCACACGAGAAGAGCGAGATTGGGTTGGTCACCGGTCTGGCTTGGACCGAAGTCGGCGGCTCGATCCTGAGCACGGAAGCAACTGTGGTCGATGGCAAAGGCAAGCTCACATTGACCGGCAAATTGGGCGATGTAATGCAAGAATCGGCACAGGCGGCCATGTCCTATGTGCGCTCGCGTGCGCATCGCCTAGGCTTGACGCGGGATTTCTACCGCAATCTCGATCTTCACGTACACGTCCCTGAGGGCGCCATTCCGAAGGACGGGCCGTCGGCCGGCATCACCATCGCGACCGCCATCTCCAGTGCGCTGAGCAAGATTCCGGTGCGGCGTGACCTGGCCATGACCGGAGAGATCACATTACGTGGCAAGGTTCTTCCCATCGGCGGACTCAAAGAAAAACTGTTGGCTGCGCACCGGGCGGGACTGTTTGAAGTGATCCTGCCTAAAGAAAATGAGAAAGACGTGGCCGAGGTCCCGGAAAACCTGCGGAACGCCATGAAACTGCACTTCGTGGACACCATGGACCAAGTGCTGCAAATCGCGCTGGAAGGCCCGCTGCCCAAGCTTGAGGACGAGGCGGCGCGGACGATTGCTCCATTGACTTCCACCACCGGCGATAGCCCAACCGCGCATCAGTAGAAGGTCTAATCCAGCAAGAGGGCGCGTCACATCTCTGAAGCCATGAAGAGACACGGGGAACCCTGACGATGTCCACATCCAACCAGAGTCAGATTGCGTTTGAAAATGATCCCGGGTCGCCTGTCGAACAAGCGCAGAGCCGGACCACAGGAATATTCCCCTCGCAGGAAATCAGCAATCTCATCGCCCGTGGAAGCGTAAGCGCCACGCCGGCGATAAGCCCAGACCATATCCAACCGGCGAGTCTCGACTTGCGTCTGGGAGATATCGCTCACCGGATGCGAGCCAGCTTTCTCCCCGGCCCGAATAGCACGGTCGAAGCCAAAATCAAAGAGCTGCGGATGACCCGGGTCGACTTGACGAGCGCAGCGGTTTTTGAGAAAGACTGCGTTTACATCGTGCCTTTGCTCGAGGAAGTGAATTTGCCGGAAGACATTTCGGGCAAGGCAAATCCCAAGAGCACCACGGGGCGCCTGGACGTTTTTACTCGTTTGATCACGGATTACGGCGTCGAATTCGACCGCGTTCCGCCGGGATACAAAGGCAAATTGTATGCGGAAATTGTCTCGCGCACATTCACCGTCGGAATCAGGGCGGGAATGCGGTTGAGTCAACTGCGCTTCGTCCGCGGAAATCCCGACACTCGCGACAGCATGATCAAAAAGCTGGACAGGGCGGAGACGCTCGTCTACATGGACGAAGACAGTCCGGTAAAAGCCTTGCTCGATCGAGGTTTGAGGATCACGATCAATCTGGAAGCGATCGAGAAGGGCGAAGTCATTGCCTACAAGGCGAAGCGCAACGCGCCAGTGATTGAATTGGACAAGATCAATCACTACTCTCCCGAAGAATTTTGGGAATTGCATCATCAGAGCGCCAGTAAGAGCCTGATTCTTCAGCCTGGTGACTTCTATATTCTCGCGTCGCGGGAAAGGGTGCGTGTCCCGCCGGACTTCGCGGCAGAGATGGTTCCCTTTGATCCATCCGACGGGGAGTTCCGGATTCACTACGCCGGGTTCTTCGATCCTGGCTTTGGGTACGGATCGAGCGACATCAAGGGAACGCGCGCGGTGCTTGAAGTTCGCGCCCATGAGGTTCCGTTCTTAATGGAACACGGGCAGCTTGTGGGTCGGCTGAACTATATGCCGCTGTTGTCCCGGCCAGACAAGATCTATGGCACAAATATAGGGTCATCGTACCAACATCAGGCGCTCACTCTGAGCAAGCAGTTTCGTCGCGAAGCGGTTCGCTGAATGGGTACCGGGCGGATCGCCCTCGCGAATCTTTCGTTCTTTCGCCCCACGTTCCTTCGTTCTTTCGCCCACGTTCTTTCGCCCCGCTTGCCAATCTCGCGCAGTTCATAGCACACTGGGGCATGAGGATTCTGGCCCGGTTCCTGGCGGCGGCGACCGACGTGTCGCACTTCCCTGCTCCCAGCCTGCCGGAAGTCGCCTTCCTCGGGCGCTCCAACGTCGGCAAATCGAGCGTGATCAATGCGCTCGTGGGGACGAAATTGGCACGGACCAGTTCGACTCCCGGACGCACTCGCAGTATCAACTTCTTCGAGATACGATGGCCGGGTAAGCCGCGGCCTGAGCTCATCTTCACCGACCTCCCGGGCTACGGTTACGCCAAGCTCTCACGAGAAATTTCCCAGGAATGGCCGAAGTTCATCGAGCCGTACTTAAATGAGCGTCCCAGCCTCGTCTTATGCATCGCGCTGGTGGACGCGAACGTTCCTGCCCAGCAAAGCGACCGGCTGTTGCTGGAATTCCTCAGTGCTTCGGGTCGTGACTTCCTTGTAATCGCCACCAAAAGCGATCGGCTCTCGGGAAATCAACTGCCCACTGCGCTGCGCGCGCTTGAAAAGGAATATCCCACCGCAGGCATTGTCCCTTTCTCAGCCAAAACGGGCGCCGGACAAGAGCATTTGTGGAAAGAGATCCGCCAGGCCGCCCAGCGGGTGCCTGCGGTCGAGTCCCCTTCCTGAACCAGTCCCGAGGCCGCCTTATCGATATCAATCGCCGGAAACATCTCGTGGGCTGATAAACGTTCGGCCTGCGATCTCCGTAATCAGAGCGTAGCGAACCGTATCGCGAAGTGAGTCCGGCAGCAAAGTAGGCACTTGGTCCTTCCTTATGTTGTTAATTCCCTCCGGTTCTCTGCACGTCTGGCGAAACAGGAGGCGGTACTGCATTACTTTGGTTTCGCCCCAAATCGCTATGAAACCGAGCAAAGAAATCATTCCATTCGCTATGATGAAACAATCATGGCTCTTTACCTCATTACAGGCATTGGTGGCTTCATCGGATCGTCCCTGGCGCGTGCTCTCGTTGGAGGTGGCGAGCGGGTTCGCGGGGTGGACAATTTTGCCACCGGGAAGCGCGAAAATCTAACAGATATCCTCGGCCAAATAGACTTTCGAGAAGCAAGCATTCTCGATCTCGATGCCATGAAGAGCATTTGCAACGGCGTCGACTATGTTTTGCATCAAGCCGCGATCCCTTCGGTACCCAAGTCCGTTTTAGACCCCATTGCAAACAACCAGGCCAACGTGGATGGAACAGTAAACGTGCTGGTTGCGGCGAGGGATGCCAAGGTCAGGCGGGTGGTCTATGCGGCCTCGTCATCCGCCTACGGCGACACGCCTACACTGCCCAAACACGAGGAGATGACGCCCAGTCCAATTTCGCCCTATGCTGTGGCTAAGCTGGCCAGCGAACATTACATGACGTCGTTCTACCGCTGCTACGGATTGGAAACCGTGGCGTTGCGTTATTTCAATATTTTCGGGCCACGCCAGGACCCTTCGTCGCCATACTCCGGAGTGCTAGCCAAGTTCATTACGCAGATGCTCTGTGGGGATCGGCCCACAATCTTCGGGGATGGTGAACAGAGCCGTGATTTTACCTTCATCGACAATGCAGTCCAGGCAAACTTGTTGGCTTGCGAAGCGCCCGCCAGCCAAGCCGCCGGACAGGTTTTCAACATTGCAACTGGGCGCCGTGTCACCCTGAACGAAATGTTCAGCGCCCTCGAAAAGCTGACCGGATACTCCGGCACACCTGAGTACGGTCCGGAACGCGGAGGGGACATCAAGCATTCGCTGGCCGATATTTCCAAGGCAGAGAAGCACTTGGGGTACAAGCCAAAAGTCAATTTTGAACGAGGTCTGGGCCTGACCGTGGACTGGTATCGTCAGCAAAGAAACGCGCCGCAAGAAAATAAAAATAAAGAACCAGTTTCCCTTCGCTCTTGAGACTGTCTGCCTCCGCCGCTCCGCCGGAGACTGCTCGGCCTGCAAGTTACGTCGGTGATCTAGGGCGTATTCCCGCGCATCGCTAGATTGTAGACATGACACTTTCTTCGATGGTGGTTTCGCGCGACTGGCAGGAAGTTAGCGTCCTGGAATGCATTCTCGGTAGCCTGCAGATGGATGTTGCTGTTGAAAACGTGCCGGAACGGGCGCTGGCGCGGCTGAATAAAAGCAAGATTGACGCTCTGATCGTAGATTGCGACCTTGACGGAAGCGCACAGTTTTTGCGGGAACTGCAACGGGAGCATCGGCATCCGAACGCTGCGCCCCTGGTCATCATGGGCAGCAGGCATCGCAAGAAGGATCTGGAAGCGACGGGAGCACTCTTCGCCTTCGACAAACCCATTTCGGTAGAACAGGCAGTACACACGCTCTCCGCAGCGCGCAACATGATTCTTGACGGACGCTTGCGCTACCATCGCGCGGGCCTCGAAGTGCCGGTAGCACTGAGCTGCAATCCCCGCAAGCGGGTGGAGGCGCAACTCATCAACCTAAGCCAGGGCGGGCTGCAAGTTCACTCCGACGAACTCTTCGAAACCAACAAACCTCTGCAAGTCTGTTTTGAACTCCCGGGCACGAAGCACGCGATGAAGGCTCAGGCGCAGGTGGCGTGGAGGGATAGCCGGGGAAACCTCGGGATTCGATTCCTGAAGGTCGCGCCACGCTCGCAACGCGTTCTCCAACTGTGGCTGGCCCAGCAGTACTTCGCAAACTAGAAGAAAACAGCTCTCAGTCTCGGTTCTCAGCTCTTAGTTTTCGGCTCTCAGCTGCGGCTGCTGGTTTTTGCCAGCCACCCTTAGCCCGACCTTCGCAGTGCGGGATGATCTTTCCCTGGGTGAAGCCCAGGCGCACTTCGGGCAGAGCATTTGCCTTTGTTTTTGTGTCTTGCGATTTTAATCGCGGCCCGAAGGGCAGCACCCGCCTACTCTGCCTTGTTTCCCCAATCTGTTCGACCCTTTACGCTTGAGGTACCGCGTACTTCTTGGGTCTTGATTGTCAG
>Ga0137377_10001487_pt1 | contig 16464 bp, 17 predicted proteins | sample SagtaG_22_FD_104815 | JGI IMG/M metagenome (GOLD analysis project Ga0137377, IMG submission 104815) | Vadose zone soil microbial communities from Sagehorn Ranch, Mendocino, California, USA - Sage2_L_40_16 metaG | ecosystem: Environmental > Terrestrial > Soil > Vadose zone | place: USA... | reverse complement strand
CCCTCGGCCTAGGTCATTCCTGGTAAAGTCTAAATGCTGACTATTTGCAAATCATGGCAGATTTGAAAGGACAACATTCTTGTCCTATTAGCCATGATCGGTTCGCTGCATGCCACTCTAGGGTAGCTTGAGTCGGGAGGCGAATTTCAGACCAAATTGGAGGCGCATTGAGGCGCGCCAAAATGACATCGCCACGGCGTCATACGCGGATCGGCTGCCGCCGCCGTCAGAAAGCAGAGGAGGGTTCGCTCGGAGCGCGTTGCTCGACGTCCTTTTTCAATTCTGCTCGGCGGTGATCATGTCGCAAGGCAACACGGACATCGCAACAGGAGGCGCGCAGCATGAGCCTATTGAATACGCCATTCGATCCCGCGCGCGAGGCGGCGCTGGTCACCGGTGCGGGAAACGGCATCGGCCGTGCGATCGCGCAAGCTCTGGTCGGCGAAGCTGTGCGAACCGTGTTCGCCGATGTGAACCGCGAGACGGTCGCGGCTGCGGTCAAGGCGTCGCCACGGCCTGATCTGGCCGTGCCTTGGGTTGGCGACCTCTCGAGTTCAGTCGCGCGCGATGCGCTGCTCGCCGATGCGCGATCCGCCGTCGGACGGGTGACGCACTTCGTTCACAGCGCGTCGCCTTCGCGCCGAGAGGCCGATCATGTCTTTGCCGTCGGCGGCGAGACCTGGCAGCAGATGCATGCTGTCAACATCGACGCCGGCTTTCACCTCGCGCGCGAACTTGCGCGGCAACTCATCGCAGCCCGTGAACCGGGCGCGTTCCTGTTTCTGACGTCGCTTCACGCCGGCACGCCGCGCAACCTGCCGCACTATTCAACGGCGAAGGCGGCGCTGGCGATGCTGGTGAAGGAATTGGCCAAGACGCTCGGCCGCTTCGGCATTCGCGTTAACGCGCTGGTGCCTGGCGCCATCGCGGCCGGTGGCTTCGTCGCTGATCCGTCGCTCGCAAGACATATTCCGCTCGGCCGCCTCGGCCAAGCCGAGGACCTCGCGCCAATGGCGCTGGCGGTGCTGTCTAACCGGGTCTCGGCCTACGTCACGGGAGCTGCGATTGTCGTCGACGGCGGCCTCTCGCTGACAAACTGGTTCGAGCCGCCGGCGCTCGATGAGCTCTGAGGGAAGGAGCAACGGTGCGCTGCCGGGGCCATGCGCGACGCCGCGAGAAGATTCAAAGATCGGCGATCGGGGCGTCCTGCGCCTTCAGGATTTGCCCCAGCGCGCGCAGAACGCGTCGACATCGCCGGACTGGAATTCCGGCAGGCGCTGCCAGATGGTTTCGGCAGGCCAGTTCCACCACGCGATCTCCGAAAGCTGCGCCGCGATTTTGCGATTGAAGCGCTCCCTGATCTGTCGCGCCGGGACGCCACCCACGATCGTGTAGGGCGTCACATCGCGGGTGACCACGGCTCCGGCTGCGAGAACTGCCCCGTCGCCGACCCTGACGCCTGGCATCACAATGACCGCATGGCCGATCCAGACGTCATTGCCGATCGCCACGCGATCGGCGCGCCGTTGCCGAAAGAAGGCGTGGTCCCGTTGCGCGTCGGCCGTGTAGTATTCGGGACAATATGTGAATCGATGCTGCGACGGGCGGTCGAGCGGATGATTTGGGGCGCCGATACGCACCTGCGCCGCGATCGCGCAAAACCGGCCAATCTGTGCGTCGGCGATCATGCAGCCCGGACCGAGATAGGAGTAATCGCCGAGGCTGGTGTATTCGATCGCGGTGTCACCCTGAACCTCGCAGCAACGGCCGATTGTCGCCTCCCGCAACTTGACCGTGGGTTCGATGACGGTTTCGGCGAGCTTCGGGCGCCGCGGAGCCGGTTTTTGCATATCGACGGGTCGTCCTCAATCAGGCAGCCGGGCGCTGCCGGCGGCCTCATCTATCACGGCGCGCAGGCGAGGGAGAGTGAGCGCTGGGACTGGCAAGCATGCGCCGGGCGCAAGCGCCCGAGGCGGCTGCGCGCCGCGGTCGTGGCCGGCGGCGGCCTGGCGCTGACGAACGGGTTCGATTCGCCGGTCGTCAATGGCCATAAAAAAGCCGGGTAAAAACGTCCGCGCCGCTTTAAGCCGCAATGTTATCCAAGTTTCCGACTAATTTCGAAGCGTTAGATTTGTGAAGTGATTCGGCGGAGGACCGCGATCCCAAAGGATTTCGCTATGGCACTTTTCAAGCGTGAGCTCAGCCCGGTCGAGCGCTTTGAGCGCGCGCTAAAGGAGAAGCAGGCGGCCCGGCAGAAGCTGACCGACCGGTTGGGCGTCGCGGAAGCGGCACTTTTGGAGAAACGCACCGAGGCCGAACGCTTGGCGGTGGCCGGCGCTACCAATGCCAAGCTCGCGCGTGCCGAGGCCGGGATGCGCCTCGTCGAGGATCGCGCCAAGACGCTCCGCGCCGCATTGGTCGAGTTCGACGAACAGGTCGTCGCAACCGAGCGCGCGTTGGCCGACGCCAGGGCACAGCGCGACCGCGACAAGGCGGCCGACGAGATCGAGGCGCTGGCCGCGGCGATCGAGCAGGCCGGCCCGCGATTCGAGGCCGGTGCGGCTGCGCTGGTGGAGGCCGTCACAAAAGGCACGGCGTCGGTGCCGGAAGCGACCAGGTTCGCAACCAGCGTGGACGAGATGCGCCGTGAGGTTCTCTCGGCCGCGGACTTGATCTGCTGGGAATTGCGATCGACCGCGGTGCGCACGCGCGCGGGCAACGCCAATGTCGCGCTGCTCGCGCCGCCCGAGCCGAAGCAGCTGCCGGCACCGGAGATCGAGCGGCAATTGATTTACACGCTCAATCCGCTGCGTTGGCAGGAGGGTAGCGAGGTGCGTCGGGTTCCGGCGTTCACGATGGTCGGACTGCCAAAGACGCTGCTGCCGGTCGCGCTGCGGAATCAGCATGTCGACTATCTCAACGCCCGGCGCGTGCAGACCCTGATGCACGTCCATGGCAGCGGACGGCTGCTCGGCGAGCCAGCTCCGGACGATCCGCATCTCGTCGATCTCGACGCGCTTGCCACAGAGGAAGCGGAAAGCCCGGCTGCCGATGTGGCGTGACGCGTGACGGGCGATCGCCTGCCGTGAGAACACAATAGCCTGCGGGTGCGCGAATTCGGCCCCCCGACGGCTCCCTATGTTGCGCCGGCGGGCTTGCACCTTCAGGGGCCCCGTGGTTCTTCCGGAGATGCCAACGGGTCGCGCGAATGCGCACCCGATGACAGGCTCCGCATGTCCGGGGACAGGCGGCGTCACCGCGCTCCTCACGATGCGGGTCTGCGGTCGTGCGACATGTGATGACCCGATCTCAGGGAGCAGCGGGCAAGCGTCCTCAGGGATGGGTCGCGATGGAAGCGGTCACGCGCGTCCGTATTCCCGTAAACGCAAAGGCCCCGCGTTGCTGCAAGACGCAGGTCCATCACAAAGCAGTCATGTGGCCCGCATGAGCGCAGCGACGATCCGCTTGAGTTGCAAACATGGCGGCAATCGTGCTTGAGGAGGCGCTCCGCGGATGTCTTTTCCTTGAGAAAGTCAGACACGCGGCGGCGGTAGCGCAATATAGTTCTGCTCTTTTTCGACCAAACATTCGAAGTTTGTTCGCCGGCCCGGAATTGCGCTATGCTGTCCGATTATTAGCGGTGAATGAGAAGTCAGGAGTTGGCGCGAGGTCAGCGAAGCGGAGCAGTATGCATGATGACTTTACCGGAGCTGGCGGCAGATGCCTTGGAAGAATTTCTCCGCTCGTATATGCGCCGCCGGTTCCCATCTTCGCAGGCGCTCGGAGAGATCGTGCCGTCGGCCGCGCGCATCGCGCTCGAATGCATTGGAAACAGCGACGCTCTCTACCACAATGTCGAGCACACGCTGCTGGTGACGCTTGCGGGACACGACATCCTCCGCGGGTGCGCGCTGAACAACAACTTGACCGCGGATGGCTACGCGCATGTCATCATCGCCTGCCTTCTTCACGACATTGGTTATGTGCGCGGCCTGTTCGGGGATGACGACGAGGATGGCTTTGTGATCGATCAGGCAGGCAGAAAGGTGAGCTTGCCGCGCGGCTCATCGGACGCCGGCCTGATGCCTCACCATGTCGACCGATCGAAGCTCTACGTGATGAGGCGGATCGAAGGCTTGGCTCCACTCAACAGGCAGCGGATTGCCGATGCGATCGAGGGCACCAGATTTCCTCCCCACGAGGGTCAGGAACACGATGAGGAGGCCTCGATCGTTCGCGCGGCGGATCTCATCGGACAGCTCGGAGATCCCAACTACATCAGGAAAGCGAACGCCCTCTACCACGAGTTTGAAGAGGTCGGCATGAACCGCCAGCTTGGCTACGAGTCCCCCGCCGACATCGTCAATCGCTATCCGCAATTCTACTGGAACAGCGTGGCGCCTCATATTCAGAACGAAATACGCCATCTCAACATGACGTCGAGCGGACGCCAGTGGATTGGGAGCCTTTATGGCAATGTCTTCCGCGCCGAGCGCGAGATCCCGCTGTCAGGCCCACAAACGTAAACCCATGGTCTTCGCGACCCGCCATTGATGGGTCTCGCGTCCCATCACTCATCTGCGTGACTCATCCTGCGTGCCGGCTCGATCCTCTGGCGCCGCAAAATGTGGCGCAATCGCCACACTCAGGTGAAATCGCCTGGCTGATGGCGTGTCCGGCCTGTTCTCGCCACGGATCCGCCCTGATTAGGCTCCGCCTTGATGGCTGTCGAATTTCGGTTTGGGTTGGGGGCCCAGGTTGAGGATACGACATGTCTTCCATCAACTGTGCCGGAACGTCATGCGTCGATATTAAAGCAAGCTATATTCATCCTGACGCACTCTTAGTCTCGTCCGCTGCTGTCAGGCGCGTCATTCATTTATTTGCCGTCGTTCTCGGCGCGGCGTCGCTTGCGGCCTGTGCCCAGTCCTCCATCGTGAGCAAGAGATCGGCAGCTTTTGCTCCCAGCCAGCAAGCCTTGCTGGACCACGATCGAACGACACCGGTCGTGACGAGCAGGCATGTGGCGGTCGCGCATGCCCCGTTCGCCACGCACGAAAATGCGGCGGGGACAAAAATGGCCTCGCAAGGAGTCGCCAGCTTCTACACCGAGGGAACGCGGACCGCGAGCGGCGAGAAGTTCGATACGAACGAGTTGACTGCCGCTCATCCGACGCTGCCGTTCGGCACCAGGTTGCGCGTGACCAATGTCTCGAACGGGCAGTCCGTGACCGTTCGGGTCAACGACCGCGGTCCGTACGTTCCCGGACGCGTCGTCGACGTCTCCTATTCCGCCGCCCGAACGCTTGGAATGGTTGGAGGGGGTGTCGCGAAGGTCAAGCTCGACGTGGTGCAATAGTCTGAGTGTCGCAGCACGTAGAACGACGTGCTGCGACGAACAACGAAACCGTAAGCCCGTTACCCCGTCTACGCCCTCCGCGCCAAAAGCCTGCCTTTCATAAGAGGATTTGCGCGTCCGTCATACGTCGTTCTTGGGAATGTATTTGCCCATGACGCACTTGTACCTCTGCAACTTCCACTCATGATACGGACCATTGGCAAGCCACTCGGCAATCCCAATTTGTCCATTGACCTGACAGGCAGTCATGGTGATGCCCGACTGCTCACTGGTGGTAACGACTTTTTCCAAACAGAGCTGGCTGTTGCAGAGAACAGCGACAAGAGTAACAAGCATGGTGACCTTCATTAATTAGGAACAACCCGGTCAATTGGGCCCATGCAGAGTTCGTGCCATCATTGGTGCGCGCCGTGCACCGACGATGCGAAAAACAAAAAAAGGCGGCCTCTCGGCCGCCCGTTTTTATACGGGGATGTACCGATTTTTACGCTCTAGCCTTCGTTGGTTATCCACGGGATTGGGCAAGCGCACAGGTGCGGGCCGCAGGGGTCCAGCCAATTTATTCAGTTCGACGGCAGCTTCAGATCCTCAGCCTCGAAATTAAACCGGTCCCGCAAGTTCTTCCGCTGTTCCAGAATGTCTTTCAAAAACGCGCGATCGGTCTCGTTTGCCATCATTGGCGCGATCAGGTCGAGCTGGTTCATCGCGACGAGCTGAAGGATCTCGGTCCGCGGCTTGCCGTCGGCATTGCGCGGCAGGGCGTGCACCACTTGAATATGCTCGGGCGGTTTGGGTCCCTTGGCAGCGGCGAGTTCACTGCGCAGTTGCGTCTCCAGCGCGCTCTTGTCGGCCTCGACAAAGGCATAGAGCCCGACGCCGGTCCGCCGGTCCGCGAACGCGACGATCGCGGTGTCGCGGACATCGGGATTGCGCCGGATCAGATCGATCAGCACCGGCGCGTCGTTCACCAGCCGCCGTCCGCCGCCTTCACGGTCGGTGAAATTGAACAGGCCGCGGGTGATGGCGCGATAGACCCTCTTGCCCGTCATCAGCCAGACCCGTGCGACCAGCGATTTGCGCGCGAGAATTTTGCGTTCCTTCGGCGTCAGCGCTTCGGCCGCGTAGCTGCGCTTGTGCTTGAGGAGATGACGGAGATCCTCGTAGGCCGCGATGCGGAACATAGGGCTGCGCGTCTTGAAACAGGCCGCAAGCTGGAAGTCGGTGAGATAGGCGCGGCCATTGCTGCCGCGTAGCCAGTTCTGCTCCTTGGCGAGATCGTTGTGGCAGATGCCGGCGCGATGCAGCCGGCGTAGCGCGGCCTTCGCGGATCGAAAATAGGCAACGTCGCCATGGGGTCTGGCGAGATGAAGCGCGACGCCATCGATGAAGCCGCGCACCAGCGCGCGTTGACCGCCCCATAACAGTTCGGGGCCGACATCGAGGCCCTTGGCCAGCGTCAACGCCTTTCGTTCGCGCGCGAACAGATGGCGCGCCAGCACGAACGACCACCACGGCACCTGATCGAGGCGGCGCAGCACGGCGTCGACCTCGCCGCCGTCGCTTCGGAAGCGCCCGCGCTCCACCGTCGAGAACACGTCGCGCTTCAACAGCACGCCTTCGATCCAGCGCGCCGACAACAGCGCGGCGTCATCCTTGGGGAACCTCATGAGACGCTCACGCCGCCGCTGCGATACGCAAATTGTCGGCGATCCAGCGGTCGAGATCGGCCAGCGCCCGCGCGCTGATCGCCTGCTTCTTGGCCACCGTCTTCTCGTTGCCGCGCAGCCGCGTGCCGTCCGCCTTTTTCGTTGGCGGGTTGGCGAGCGGCGGAAACAGTCCGAAATTGATGTTCATCGGCTGGAACGAGCGGCTGCCGGGCTCGATGGTCTCGATATGGCCGCCCGTGATATGGCCGAGCAGCGCGCCCAGCGCCGTGGTCGCGGGTGGTGGCGCAAGCGATCTTGCTCGGACGTCCGCCGCCGCATAGAGGCCGGCGATCAATCCGACGCTGGCGGATTCCACATAGCCCTCGCAGCCGGTCATCTGGCCGGCGAAGCGCAGCCGCGGCGCGGCGCGAAGCCGCAATTGGCCGTCCAGGAGTCTTGGCGAATTGAGAAACGTGTTGCGGTGAAGCCCGCCGAGCCGCGCGAACTCGGCGTTTTCCAGTCCGGGGATGGTGCGGAAGACGCGCTGCTGCGCGCCGTATTTCAACTTGGTCTGAAAACCGACCATGTTGTAGAGCGTGCCGAGCTTGTTGTCCTGGCGGAGTTGAACGATGGCATAAGGCTTTGTCGCGGGATCGTGCGGATTGGTCAGCCCAACCGGCTTCATCGGCCCATGCCGCAGCGTCTCGTGGCCACGCTCAGCCATCACCTCGATCGGCAGGCAGCCGTCGAAATAGGGCGTGTCGGTCTCCCACGCCTTGAACTCGGTCTTCTCACCCGCCAAAAGTGCGTCGACGAAGCCGTCATACTGCTCTTTCGTCATCGGGCAATTGATGTAATCGGCGCCGGTGCCGCCGGGGCCGGCCTTGTCGTAGCGCGATTGAAACCACGCCATCGACATGTCGATGCTGTCCTTGTGGACGATCGGCGCGATCGCATCGAAAAAGGCGAGCGCGGTCTCCTCGGTCAGCGCGCGGATGGCGTCCGCCAGCGGCGCCGAGGTGAGGGGCCCGGTCGCAACGATGACGTTGCCCCAGTCGGCGGGTGGCAGGCCCGCGATCTCGCCGCGGCGAATCTCGATTCGGGGATGTTCGTGCAGCGTCTTGGAGACGGCATCGGAAAATCCGTCGCGGTCGACCGCGAGCGCGCCTCCGGCCGGCACCTGGTTGGCGTCGGCCGCGCGCATGATCAGCGAATCGAGCCGGCGCATTTCGGCGTGCAGCAGCCCGACGGCATTGTTGGCGGCATCATCGGAACGGAAGGAATTGGAGCAGACAAGCTCGGCGAGGCCATCGGTGCGGTGGGCCTCCGTCATGCGGTCGGGGCGCATTTCGTGCAGGACTACGCGAATACCTGCCTGTGCGGCCTGCCAAGCCGCCTCGGAGCCCGCGAGGCCGCCGCCAATGACATGCACGGTATCGGAAGGAGATGATGTCCCAGTCATGGGCGCAGGGTTAGCGCGTTTTCAGCGAAAGCGCACCTGCGTCAGCCGCGTCTTTTATGAGGAAAGGCGACCTTCACCCACGTCAACATTCACCCACGTCAACATTCACCTACACAGGGCATACGACAACGCCCGCAACGAGGCGGGCGCTATCCGTCAGTTCAGTCGGCCGAAAACGGATCAGCCGTTATAATTTCCGGCTGCAACGCGCGGGATGTCCGAACGATCGAGGCCAATGTCGGCCAGTTCGCGATCGCTCAGTTGCGACAGCTCGTTGACGTTGCGCTGATAATCCCGGAACGCCTGGATCATGCGGATGAGCGAGAGCAGCATAGGTATTCTCCTGTATTTCGATTCAGCTCTTGTGGGAGGAGCGTGATCGTTGAAATGAATATAGAACGTATTTGTGCAGTGCAGAAGTTCTGATGTTGCGATGCAGCTAATCACAAATCGCATAACTCGAGTAAGGGACGGTTAAGCTTTCGGCATAGCTGCCAATAAACCGGCCACGATTATTCAAAAATCCGTAAAAATACCGTGAAATCACAAACTTGCGAACGGAGTGAGGGAAGGACGCCTAGCCAAAAATGGGGTTGCGTATCGATCTATTCAAGGCTGGAATCTGTTGACGAGCATCGTCGGCTTGTCATCTTTCATGCGCGATTCGCATGCGGGGCGCTTGTAATACTGAACATAAAATCATTTTTTGTTAACCGGAAACGACCGCTAACAGTGAATTCCGTTCCCAGCCGTTCCGTGAGTTCGGGGAGCGATCATCGTTGGCGCTCCGCCGGGTTGTGCCCCGCCGGACCCCACCAAACCTCGCAGGCTCATCTCATCGTCAATTCTGCGCGCAGCGTTGAGTCCACGCGCGGCTGACCGCGATGCTTACGAAGAGGCAAGCGCCGATCGATTTCGAAACGGCGAATGACGCCGGCGGTCGCGTCGTGGCGAGATGATGCAACGCGGTGAGCGGGATCGATCCGTGAGCGCGCGCAATCGATCGATCGATCGCGCGCGCGATGCATTCATCGAAGATGGAGAAGCGCCGTTGTCCTTACCGAGCTGTAATGAAAACGTGCCGTTCTGCATGAGGCTCTGCGGCGTACGCCGATCACCTCGCGCGGAATTCATTCCGTAACTTTGGGTTGATCGGAGAAAAAATCATTTCACAGAATCCGGCAATGACGCTGGATCTGTGAAAACAAAAGGGAAACTAACATGCTTAAAAAGTTAGTCGGAGCCGCCGCGATGGCTGCCGTCGCGTTTGCTGTCGTTCCGGCGCATGCCGCAAAGATGGGAGGCGGCTGCTCTAGCGCGAACCTGGAGAAGACCGAAACCACCATCGATACCATGGCCGATGGTCCAACCAAGATCGCGGCGCAGAAGGAAGTGGCGATGGCGCAGGACGCCATGCTCAGCGGCAAGATGGGCGCGTGCGGCATGCACCTCGCCAAGGCGATGCAGGCTGAAATGGGCAAGTAAGACTTGACTTAGGGTCAGGGGGCCGGTCGCGCACGCGGTCGGCCCTTGTCGTTCAGCACCGCTTGGATTCAGGCACATTTGGAATCAAGTAAGTTCGGGCGAGGTTCACGGCGCGTGCGAAAGCTGCGTCGCAAAATAGGCGATTGTCCGCGCATAGACCTCGCTCTTGTTCCATTGCTGGAGCACCGGGAAATTGGGGCTGCCGGGCTGCCAGTCCTTGCCGCGCTTCCAGCCGTAACCGGCCAGATAGTTCGCAGTGGAGGCCAGCACGTCGGGCGCGCTGCGTATGAGATCGCGCCGGCCATTGCCGTCGAAATCGACGGCGAACTTGATCCAGGACGACGGCATGAACTGCGTCTGTCCGATTTCGCCGGCCCAGGCGCCGCGCATTTCCGAGGGTGTGAGATCGCCGCGGTCGACGATCCGCAGCGCGTCCATCAATTCGGCACGGAATTGATCCGAGCGCCGGCAATCATAGGCCAGCGTCGCCAGTGAGCGGAGCGTTGGAAATTTGCCGGTGTTGACGCCAAAATCCGTCTCCAGTCCCCAGATGGCCACCAGCACCTCGCCCGGCACGCCATAGGTCTCCTCGATCCGGGAAAGCACCGAGCCATATTGCTTCATCAGATTGGAGCCGCGCGTCATCCGTGGAGGCACCATGCGGCCGGAAAATTCCTCAAAGCTCTGAGCGAACACCTTTTGCGAACGGTCGCGCGACAGCACGCTCTGATCGAGCGTCACGCCATTCAGGCCGGCATTGATCGAGGCTGAGGAAATTCCCTTGCCCGCCGCCTCGTTCTTGAAGTCGCCAAGCCAGGCCTCGAAGCTGCCGCTGCCGCAAGCCGCCGCGAATGCTGGGAATCCCGGCAGAGTCAGGACGGCGCCAAGCATCAGGATCTTCAGGAGGCGAAGGGTCATAAAAATCACCACTAGCGAGACCGATTCCGAGGGATGACCGACGATATCGAATCTCGCCACCGGCCGCGATCAAAACAAGGCTAGAGCATGATTCGGAAAAGCCTGCTCTGAAAGCACGCCTTGGGGCTACGACCCGATGGGTGGGCACCGGCTTTCCGAAAAGATCATGCTCAAACAATAAGCTAGAGCGCGATCACGCTTTATCGTGAATCATCGTGCTCCAGTCTCTCACGAAGAGGGAACCCGTGACGAGTCGATGTGTGATCAATTTGCGGAGAATGGAGCATACGAAACCGCCGGCCAGGCGCTTTTGCGCGCCGACCGGCGGTCTTACGGGGCGCGTTCCTTATCCGTTATGTGTCGTCCCGGTGCCGCCACGGAAACAGATTGGCGGGGAAATCCGCGGCTGGCCGCCGTTGGCGCGGCGGGCGCGGGGGAATCGGGCGCGCATTGGGGTCGATGGCAACGACCTCGCGATAAAGATGCCAGGTGGCATGCCCGAGCAGCGGGAGGACGACGGCCAACCCCAAGAAGAACGGTAGCGAGCCAAGGACCAACAGCGCCGCCACGATCAAGCCCCAGGCCGCGATTGTGACCGGGTTCTTCGCCGCCACGCGGATCGAGGTGACCATCGCCTCTCCGGCGCTGGCATGACGGTCGAGCATCATCGGAAACGCCACCACGCTGATGCACAGCGCGACCAGCGCAAACAGGAAGCCGATGCCGCAGCCGACGACGATCAGCCACCATCCCTGCGGCGTGGTGAGCACCCGCTGGAGAAAGTCGGACACATCTGATGCGCCCTGATAGCCGAACACCTCGATGTAGATCGCCTGCGCGGTCGCGACCCAGGTGACGAACAGCGCCAGCAACAGCGTGCCGAGCCCAAGCATCGCGCCGAAGGAGGGCGATCGCAGCACATCGAGCGCATCCCATGCCGAAGGCTCCTCGCCGCGCTCGCGGCGGCTGCTCAGTTCGTAAAGGCCGAGCGCCGCGAAGGGACCGAGCAGGGCAAAGCCCGCGGCCAGCGGAAACAACAATGGCAGCACGGCATAGCCGGACACCGCGCGCGCCAGCATCAGTCCAAGGATCGGATAGATCACGCAGAGAATGACGGCGTGGCTGGGAACAGCCTTGAAATCTTCCCAACCGAGCCGGAGTGCCCGGCGCAGATCGGAAAGGCCGATGGTCCGGATTAAGGGTCCAGCCGCGGGGTCTTGCGCCGGCTGACCCTGTGACGTGACATTGCCTTGATATGGTGTGGCCATAGCCGCTAGCTTCCTCCGTCGGTTTCCTTGCCGCAACCGCCTTCGCTGCGCCGGGCGAGGGCACAGGCGGCCGTCTTACCGAAACGATCACGATCACGCCAGACGCGAAAACCTGTTCTGGCCAAGTCGCGAACTGATGACATCAGCATACTCCCAAAGCGCACCACGGTGACTCACGCCTCGGTGAAAATTATTGCCGCAGCGCAAACGCGCTCCTGTTCCGCCGTTACGTCATTTCGTCGTCACTTCGCCTCGGCTAAGCTTCGGGTCTTGGTTGGCGTTGGCAAGCGCAGGGCATATGGCTAGGTTTGGCTGCGGCGTCGCCTTAAATAAGAACCGTTCCGGGCCCTTTCACACGACCTCGTATCCATTGGGAGCAAACGATGAGTATTTTCGGAAAAATCATGAGCGCGATTTTCGGCCATGCTGCTGGCGCCACTCCCGCAGGCGGCAGCGCTGCTTCCGCCGGCGCGGCGGCTGGCGGAGCTGCATCATCGGCAGCCTCATCGGCCGCGCCGGCGCAGACGGTGGATGTCGCGCCGATCCTCGACAAGGCGGTTGCCGCGCACAAGGAAAAACTGGAATGGCGGACGTCGATCGTCGACCTGATGAAGGCGCTCGATATCGACTCAAGCCTCGCCGCGCGCAAGGAGCTCGCCAAGGAGCTCGGCTATACCGGCGACACCAACGATTCCGCGAGCATGAATGTCTGGCTGCACAAGCAGGTGATGGCCAAGCTCGCAGCCAACGGCGGCAAGCTGCCGCCGGAGATCAAGCATTAATCTGCTCGGATGCGAGCGGAAAAACGCAAAGACCCGCCGCATCGGCGGGCCTTTTGTCGATCGGGAACTGCTTGTCAGGAACGAAGCGGCGAATACGCGGTTCCACGCTTGATCTGCGCCCAAGCGGCCGCGCTCAACTCTCCGCGGCTCGATCCGATGTCGTGCAGGATGCGTACGGATCATAGGATGGGTCGCTCACCCCACCAGATCCGCCTCCTCCGGATGCTTGCGCAGATAGTCGACCACGAAACCGCAGCCGGCGATGACCTTACGTCCGTCGGCGCGGATCAGCGCGAGCGCGCCCTCGACCAGTTCGGACGCGATGCCGCGGCCGCGTAAGGCGGCCGGCGTCTCGGTGTGGGTGATGATGACCGCCTGCGGCGTCAGCCGGTAGTTGGCGAAAGCCACGCCACCATCGACATCGAGCTCGAAGCGGCTTTTGGCCTTGTTGTCGCGAACCGCGCCTGTCGTCATTCCCGGGCCTTTCCATCACGCGATGAAGCCTGACGTAAGCCGTCGGACGCTGTCGTGCAAATGCGGGAGCAGAAGATGCGGCTAGGTCTTCAAGAGGTCCCTGTATTCGGCAGCTCTTGCGGGGTGTCCTTGGATGGCGATAAACAGGATCGGAAAGCTCGTCATCAAGGCGAGCGTGGTCTTGTGTCCCCGTGATCTGAGGAAACCCCATGAAGCTCGTGCTGACCGTGCTCGGCGTCATTCTGCTTGTCGTCGCCGCTGTGTATGCTCTGGTTCCCGCGGACCAGTTGCCGGGCTTCTTTCCAGGCCATGAGGACAGCGTGACGCGGGTGCACATGAAGCACGCGATCGCATCGGGGGTAGCCGGCGTCGTCCTGCTCGCGGCCGGCGTTTGGCTCGGACGCAAATGAGCGGCGAGATGACCGGCGATCACGCCGCGCCGTGCGGCGGGCTCGCGCGGATGTCGCACCGCGTGATGAACCTCGGCTATTTGTTGACGCAGAATGCGCGCCGGCATGGCGGTCGCGCCGGTTTCGTCTGGGGCGGCAAATCCTGGACTTGGCGCGAAATCGACGCCGCGGTCTCGGCGCTCGCCGCCGCGCTCGCGGCACGCGGCATCGTCAAGGGCGACCGCGTCCTCGTGCATTCGAAGAATTGCGAGGAGATGTTCTTCTCGATGTTCGCGGCTTTTCGGTTGGGCGCGGTCTGGGTGCCCACCAATTTCCGGTTGATGCCGGACGAAGTCGCCTATCTGGCCACCGCTTCGGCTGCGAAGGCGTTTCTGTGCCACGGCGATTTCCCGGAGCACGCGAAGGCCGTCTCCGGGCCCGCCTTCACCTGGCGGAGCGGCGACGAGGGCGCGTTCGGCGAGCGTTCGGTTCGCGAAGCGATCGCAGCGCATGCGGGCGCAACAATCGAAAACGCCGCGGTCGAGCATGACGATCCCTGCTGGTTCTTCTTCACCTCGGGAACGACCGGCCGCTCCAAGGCCGCGGTCTTGACCCACGGCCAGATGGCCTTTGTCATCACCAATCATCTCGCCGATCTCACGCCCGGCACCACCGAGCGCGATGCTTCGCTCGTGGTGGCGCCACTGTCGCATGGCGCCGGCGTGCATCAGTTGATGCAGACCGCGCGCGGCGCCAAGACCGTGCTGCTGCCGACCGAAAAATTCGACATCGCCGAGGCGTTCCGGCTGATCGAAACGCATCGGGTCTCCAATCTCTTCACGGTGCCGACGATCCTGAAGATGATGGTCGAGCATCCCGCGGTCGACAAATTCGACCATTCCTCGCTGCGCCACGTCATCTATGCCGGCGCGCCGATGTATCGCGAGGACCAGAAGACTGCGCTCAAGAAGCTCGGCAAGGTGATCGTGCAGTATTTCGGACTCGGCGAGGTCACCGGCAACATCACCGTGCTGCCGGCGGCACTGCACGAGGAGGAGGATGGGCCGGCGGCGCGGACCGGCACCTGCGGCTTCGAGCGCACGGGCATGCAGGTCCAGATCCAGGACGATGCGGGCCGCGCGCTCAGGGCTTTCGAGACCGGCGAGATCTGCGTGATCGGACCCGCGGTGTTCGCGGGCTATTACGACAACCCCGAGGCCAACGCCAAAGCCTTCCGCGACGGCTGGTTCCGCACCGGCGATCTTGGCCACATGGACGAGGAGGGCTTCGTCTACATCACCGGGCGGGCGTCGGACATGTATATCTCCGGCGGCTCCAACATCTATCCGCGCGAGGTCGAGGAGAAGATCCTGACCCATCCCGCGATCGGTGAGGTTGCCGTGCTCGGCGTGCCGGATCCGGTCTGGGGCGAAGTGGGCGTCGCCGTCTGCGTAGCGCGCGAGGGCGCGGGCGTGACGGAAGCGGAGATGGCCGCGTTCCTCGCGCCAAAGGTGCCGCGCTACAAGATGCCAAGGCGTTTCTTCTTCTGGGACGCGTTGCCGAAATCCGGCTATGGCAAGATCCCGAAGCGGCTGGTGCGCGACGAGCTTGAGACGCGCGGGCTGCTCGATCTCAACACGAAACAGACGGGTTAGCGAGCTGTGCGCGCAATCGTTCAGCCCGGGCCGCCCGTTGCCGAGCGCATCCAGTGGGTCGAGGCACGCGGCCGCGCCTTTTCCTTCACGATGGAGGCCGGCCTGCCGCTGTTGGAAGCCGCGGGCCGCGGCTTTGCCGCGCAAGGTTTTGCCGGCGGCGCGCTGAACATCAGGGGCGGGGCGCTCGGGCCGTTCGCCTATGTGATGCCGGCGCTGTCGAAGACCCGCGAACATGCGGCCTTCTACAGCGGGACATTTCGGCCGCAGGGCGTCACGCGGCTGAAGCTCGCGACCATGACGCTCGGCGTTCGCGACGGCGCGCCATTCTTCCATTGTCATGGCCTGTGGACGGAAGCCGATGGTCGCATCAATGGCGGGCATATGCTGCCCGAGGAGACGTTTGTCGCCGAGCCGCTCGCGGTCGAAGCGTTCGGCATCGACGGCGCCGTCTTTGCCGCCGAGCCCGATCCGGAGACGAACTTCAAGTTGTTCGGACCGGTCGTGAGCGAGGCCGGCGGCGCCAAGACCACCGGCCGGGCCTTTGCCTTGCGGCTGCGGCCGAACCAGGATTTTGCCGGAGCTCTTGAGGCTTTCTGCCGGGAGCAGGGCATCTCGCGTGCGAAAATTCACGGCGGCGTCGGCTCGACCATCGGCGCGTGCTTCACCGATGGTCGCGTCGTCGATCCCTTCGCGACCGAGCTTGCGATCACCGCCGGCAGCATCGCGTCCGGCGCCAGCGGCGCGCTGGAAGCCGAACTCGACATCGCGCTCGCCGACTATGCAGGCGGCATCGCGGAAGGGCGGCTCGTCCGTGGCGACAACCCCGTGCTGATGACCATGGAGCTGGTTCTCGAACCGCTCTGACATCAGCGAGCCCCTCGCCGTCGCCGTTTCCGCACCTGGACGTTGATGTCGAGATCGATCTCGCTCACGCACGTCTGCTCCGTGCGGTGCGAGCCGCCTTCATGCCAGCGGCCGTTGCGCGCATGCGCATCTCGGACGTTGGCCAATCGCAGGCATCGCCAT
>Ga0137377_10001486_pt1 | contig 16493 bp, 27 predicted proteins | sample SagtaG_22_FD_104815 | JGI IMG/M metagenome (GOLD analysis project Ga0137377, IMG submission 104815) | Vadose zone soil microbial communities from Sagehorn Ranch, Mendocino, California, USA - Sage2_L_40_16 metaG | ecosystem: Environmental > Terrestrial > Soil > Vadose zone | place: USA... | reverse complement strand
GAACCGCTACCGCGACGAGCACCACCTCGCCCGCTACGACCCCGCCAGCGCCGAAGACCTCACCCTCACCGCATGACCGGAACGCCCGGAAATGACACACCTCCCAGAAAGACGCACCCCCTGGCGGGCCCTTGCGTGCTCGGGTATCTTTGCGGATGGCTCAGGGAACGAGCGCTCCCGTTGATCCGGAACTGGTAGCCGTGCGGCGCGCCTTCGGTGCCACCTACCGGCGCATGGTTGAGTGCAGCAACCTCGAGGAGCTACCTGACGAGCTGAGTAATATGCTCCATCATCTTTACCGCTTGGGTGAGCTGCGAAAGAGAAGATGGAAAGTCGCTATCCAGGGCTTCACGGAGAAGGACTTCGTTGCACGCGCGGGCCAGGTGCACGGCGCGCTGGGTGCCATCTGGATTCGTACTTTTGATACGCACGAGATAGCGACCGTGGCCGACATTGGCGATAAATATGCGGATGTCTACACCGCGATATATGGCGTCCTAGTCTGGAGACAGCCCGCTGCTATGCCTTTCCTTATCCTGCCAAACGAGATTGCGCGCTTTAATGACTATCAGACTCACCTTGCAGATCGGGTAGTACTCAAGACCCTACGAGCGGCGTTCGACGGTCTGAGTGCTCTACCCTGATACCCCGGCAGTAATTTTAGATCTCGCAGCGTGGCAGTGGATGACAGGTTAGCGACGATCGCAGGCGCACCCAAGGGGTAGCGCCGAAGCCATGTCAACCTTGGCGTCCTGGAGGAGAACCTGAGCCACGTCGAAGAGGCCCGCGCCTAGCATGCCAAGGCGATCGACAGCGGCCAACCTACGCCAGCAGACGTTGACGGACAGCGCGAGCAGGTGGCCGCAAGCTAAGCACCGACTATCTGCCCGACGACAGGGGAGGTTTCTCACAAATCCGTTAACGGACAGCCCGCGAGTCAAGGGGTGCGGGGTCCATCCAGCTTTGCGGAGGATCACGGCGGGTACACCGGTCTAAGCACGCGGAGCGTCAAATAATCGTTCATCTACCGAAAATCGAAAGGACAGCAGGGGGATGAGGAAGATCCTCGCAGCTGCTTTGCTGGCTGCCCTGGCAGCATCAGGGTGCACCAGCGCTTCCGGCACAAACCCTGCTGGCAGCCAATTTACCGCAAGCGTTACAGCTTCATCACCGTCACCTTATGCTCCATCGTCGTCTTCTGTTCCACCACCGTCACCTTCTGCGAGGACCAGTACCACGGCGGTAGCGCTTGCCACACCGCCTTCGCGGTGGGGAAGCCTGCCTACCCGAAGCGTCACACCTGGCGCTGGGGGATTGAGCCTTGCCGCCATCTGCCCGAGCGTCAGTGCGGCGCTGGAGGCACGTCGCCCCAGCACGGCCATAAAGGCTGAGGTGTATGCCGAGTACGGCATCGCGGCGGGGCAGCGTTACCGCTACCGCATCGACCATCTCGTGCCCCTGGAACTGGACGGCAGCAACTCAATCCGGAACCTGTGGCCGCAGCCTACCGGGGCGTCCGAGGCGAAGGACCGTCTTGAGGACACGCTGCACTCGATGGTATGTGCTGGCGAGATGACGCTGGCGGTCGCGCAGTATGCGATCAGGACGAACTGGGTGCGCGCCTATCACCGGTATGTGAGCCGGCCGGCGGTGCCGAGCGCAGCTCCTGCCCCGGCTCCGTCATCAGCCGCACCGCCGCCTGCCTCCTGCTACCCCAAGACCAACAGCGGCAACTGCTACGAGCCTGGCGAGTTCTGCCGCAAGGCGGACCACGGCATGAGCGGGGTAGCTGGAGATGGCAAGGCCATCGTCTGTGAGGACAACAACGGCTGGCGCTGGGAACCGGCTTAACTTGACCCCTGGCCCCAGGACGGACGAACGGTCAGTCTCATTCTTAGTCTCATTCATGTTCGTATACCTGCATCCATCACCGGTTACTATCTGGCGCCGAGCAGGCTCGAAAACCAAGACGGCCAGAGGGGCCCTGAACAGTCATCCTTAATCCATTAGCGGAAGGTCGGAGCCGTGCTTCGCGGCGCGGTCGGCCCGGCGTCAGCGGCAGGCTTGGCCTTGGCGGGCCGCCCGCCGCACGCCGGGCCACAGGACAGGCGCAGATGTCAGCTGCGCCATGGCAGGCCGTTGTTCTTGCTAACGCGGTTGCTAACAACGAGTCTGGACGAGCGCGGACGAGGCTGGAACTGCCAAGGTCACCACGGGGCGTCCCAGCGGGCTATATGGACAAGGACGGCCGCATCTGGACGAACCTGATCTTGCTACGGATCAGAAGGTTGGGGGTTCGAGTCCCTCCGAGCGCGCTCGGTAATCCGCAGGTCAGGGGCCACATTCTCGGGCGTGAGAGGTGGCCTTCTCGCTTGCTGGGGGCCATGCCTCTCACAATCTCTCACAGGAGTTAGGCGATCTTGTGAATCTTGGCCAGCGCCTGACGTCCTTGCTTCAGGTCGTCGTCGCTGGCGTGGACGTAGGTCCTCATCGTGAACGCGGCGTCATAGTGGCCTGCCCACTTGCTGACGATGGAGATCGGGACGCCGGCCTTCTCCATGAGGCTGAGGGTCGTGTGACGCGAGTCGTGCAGCCTGATCTTGGGCAGGCCAGCACGCCTCAGCAGGCGGGTGAACTCGTCGGAGTACGCCTCCGGGTGAAGCGGGATACCGAGTTCGTCAGTCACGACGTACTCATCTCCCGCTGTGTACCAGTCAAGGTCTTCGAGCCCCGCGCGGTAGGCGTGTCCCGCGGTCTCGCTCTCCCTGGCCCGGCGCTTGCGTAGGTCGGTCAGAGCTGACACAAGCTCGTCGTCGAATGGCAGGGTCCGCTTGCCGTTACGGCTCTTGGGTAGTTCGATGCGGACCTTGTAGTCCACGAGCACGCGTGCCTGGCTGACGGTCAGGGTCTTGGCCCGAAGGTCTATGTCTGACCAGCGCAGGCCAAGGACTTCCCCGCGGCGTAGGCCGTACAGGCTCAGTCGCCACGCCGCGTGGAGCCTGTCTTTGGTGGCCACCCGCAGGAACCTGCGAACCTCGGTCCTCGACCAGGTCGCTCGCTCTCCCGGTGTGTACTCAGGAGGTGTGACGAGCTTGACGACGTTGCGGACGAGTCGGCCTTCGTCTACGGCCATCTCGAACGCAGCCTTGAGCCTGAGCCGTACCGATCGGGGGCCAAGAGCAGTGCCGACCTGGCCGCCACGCCTGCGGCCAGACGTGAGCATCCAGTCCACCAGGCTCTCGATGTCCGCTTTGCTGACGGACTGGAGCGCACGCGCGCCGAGCCGCTCCCGAACGGGCCGGAAGGCATCTCGGTAGGAGACCTTCGTGGATTCACGTCGGCCACGCGTGGCCCCGACGAGGTACTCGTCCAAGTACTCGCTCACCGTGATCTCGGACGGCTTGACGTACGTTCCTTGGTCCGTCTCGTGGCGGATGCGTGACAGCTCGGCTCGCGCATCCTTGAGCTTGTCGAAGGTACGAGTGATCTGCTGGCGCTTGCCGTTCTCGTCGCGGCCGATATCCACCACGAGCCGGTATCTGACCGCTCCGCCCTTCAGCTCGATCTTGCGGATGGGTTCTCTCACTTGGCTGTTTCTCCCTTCGCCCAGTTCTCGATGCCTTGCTTATGCATCGCTTTCCGATGCAGACTAGTCTGCGTGAGTATGCATCGGAAGTCAAGGCAGTCCGGCGACGAGCTGTTCGACGTCCTGGGACGGCGATGGGCGCTCCGGTTGGTGTGGGAGATGGGCGACGCCGCTCTGACGTATCGTGAGCTGGCGTCGAGGGTGCCGGAGATGTCGACCAGCGTGCTTACCGACCGCTTGCGTGAGCTTCGAGCGGCACGCCTAGTCGAGCATGCGAATGGGTACCGGCTGACCCCTGTCGGGCGGGAACTGCGGACCCAACTAGGCAGCATGCGGGACTGGGCCGAGCGCGTCGGATTCGCAGTGGACTCATGACCGGGCGCTAGCGTCATGCTGCGGGTGGCGGTGCTGGCTGCTCGCCGAGATCGATGCCGAGGACCCGGAGAAGATCGGCGGTCGGAACGCGGTACGAGCTGCCGATCCGCAGGACGCGGCAGGGAAACTCATCTCGCCTCGCCAGCTCGTACGCGGTCGAACGGCCCAGACCGAGGGCTCGGGCAGCCGTCGTGATGTCGATTACGACGGGAAACGCGAGCAGCTCGGCCCGTGTCAAGCTGTCGTTCGGACGGCCGGTGCTTTCAGATGTCGTGGTGTCCATCTGCGAGCGCACCGCGCCGTGGCCCATGGCCTTCTGGGTCGGCCGCTGGGTAGCGGCGATGAGGTTGACGGCGACCGCGCGTCCGCGCCGTGCGATGGAGTCGGCATGCCTGACCGCATCGGGGGCATCGTCGCCGAGCTCGGCGTACTCATCGATGATGATCACCATCGCGGGCATGTGGGGCGTCGGCTCCCACACGCGCTGTCCGCGTGCCGTGAGCAGCGCGGCGCGGGCCTCGAGGATGACGACGGCGTCGGCCAGCAGGGCGCGGGCCTCCTCGGGCGTGGTGGCCAGCCGGTCAAGGCAGGATGCCCACGGCGCCAGTTCCATGCCCTTCTTCAGGTCGATGCCCCAGATGACAACGTCGTCGCAGGCCACCAGGTTGCCCATGAGCACGTTGAGCCAGCCGCTCTTGCCCGCCCCGGTCGCTCCTCCGGCCAGCCCATGTCGGCGCAGGAACAGCACGCGGCACGGCATGGCATCCTCGAACGGGCCGAGATCGATTGGCTCGGTTATCGACGTGACGGACGGCCCGGGCCAGATGATGGCGTCAGCGTGTGGATCGGCGTCAAGCACACGTAGCTCGAAGCGGTTGGCCAGGTCGTCGGGAGTGGGGTGGACGCGGACGGCGCCCCGGAAGGTACCCAGGCCCGATTCGATGGCCGGTATCTTCGCGATCACGTCGCGGATGGTCTGACCGCGCGCCAGACGGAAACGAGCCCGCCAGCCCCACACGTCCACGGTGGCGGACATGACCTGCGATCCGGCCAGGCCGATGGCCGTCGCGATCTCGGGCCACGATTCGAGCTTGCGGTCTACGCGAACCTTGGCGCGGCGCCGGTGACTCACCCACCACGGGAGCGCGCAGATCACGGTGAGACCTACCACGAGGGCGAGCATGGGTGTCCTGGTCGGGCCGAGCGCGGTCGCCGCGGTCAGCCATCCGCCCGTTGCCACGGTCGCGACACTGGCGTAGATCCGTTCGGCAGGCCGGTCCATGACCGACCACGCCTTTCGCAGCCAGGCAGGCGCGGGGATGGCTTGAATTGCCGTGCTTGCCATCGTGCCGAGGGCCAGCCACGGCCATGATCCGGGATGGGAGCGATGCAGAATCAGGGCTACGGCCACGATGACGAGCGCGAGTGCGATGGGCGCGAGTTCGGAGCGGTACCGCCGTAGGGCGCGGCCGATGGCTACGGCAGCGGTCTCAGGTAGCTGGTCACCCTGGCCGAAGACCATCATCGGCTGGAAGCCGTCGCGGCGGAGCCTGCGGGCCTGCCGGCGGAGCCGGTGGCGGGAGGTCATGGCTGCTCCCGGTGCTGGGGCGGGATCTGGCCCTGGGCGTCGAGTTCGTCGCGCAGGTAGTACATGGGATCGGGCTCGCCGTCCGCATCGGCGCCGAGAGTGGCCCGCGCGGCTGCGACGAGGTTGTGAAGGTCGGTGAGCGTGCGAGCCAGCCGCGCACGGAGCCGGCCGATCTCGGCACACAGGAGCGGAATCGTGTCCAGCGCCCTGGCGAGCATGCCCATGGCCGAAGCGGCGCTGTCGTGGCGGCGAGCTACCTCCTCAAGATCAGCGTCCGGGTAGTGCTTGGGTTCGGTCGTGATGATCACCTCCTCTGGTCGCGGGCGTCAGCCCTGGCCCGTGAGGGCGTGGATGATGGCGGTCAGGGTGGTGCGGATCTCCGGCGCAAGCGTGCTGGTGGCCAGGTAGAAGCCGAACAGCACGCAGATCACGCCGTGCCAGACCTTCAGTCCGGCGTATTTGTGCAGCACCCAGACCGCGATGCCGAGCACCAGGACGAGCGAGAGCGATATGGCCATGGACGCTCACTGCCCTTCCGCGCCGTGTCCGGCAGGGCATGGATCTGGTTGGCTATCGGCGGGCTCGGTGTCTGGCCTGCGGACGTATACGCCGGTCAGGCGGCGCGCTATGGCGCTGATCAAGCTCGGCGCCTGGCTGCCCAGCTCGGTGCGCGCCTCGTTCCTGATGCCAGTCACCACGACGGCGAGCAGGATCAGGACGAGTCCGCCGATGGCGAAAACGATGACGATCACGGCAGAAAGCATCAGTCCTCAACTCCCTTACCGGGAGTGCGGAGCGGCAGTGCCATCGCGCTGGCGAGTATCCGGGTACCTTCGTTCGCCTGGCGTCCGGCGAGTCGGCGAGCGGTGCGCCGGCTCGTCCGCGTGGTCTTGCGCCGCCAGGCCATGCGGGCGTGGCACTTGCGGCACAGCCGGTCGAGTTGCTCGGCGACCGCGCCGCACGGGCACTGGCGGCGCCGATCGTCGGCGAGCGCCGCGATGAGATGGGGATGGTCCATGGAAACTCCTTCCACTCGGGCGATTCAGCCGCCTTGATGGGCGCTGAATCTGCGGTAGTGGATGGCAGAATGCGCCAGAGTGTCAGGACGCAGTCACTACGCGGCAGGACGGCGACTAGATTTCGTGGGACGTCCCCGCTAGGGTGAAGCCGTCCTTTGACGTCCTGCGGGCTTGGGTGGAATGCCGAACGAGAGGCTGCGAGCGCTCTTGCTGGAGCAGCGGGTCACGCCCGCCAAGCTCGCCGAAGCCGTGGACGTAGACCCCAAGACCATCGAGCGCTGGATCGTCGGCGGCCGCGTTCCCTACCGGCGCCACCGCTTCAACGTCGCCGCGTTCTTCGGCGTCGATGAGTCCTACATCTGGCCCGATGCGCTAGATCGCGACGAGATCGTCGCGGCCTCCGAGAGCGAGATCATCGCCGTCTACCCGCACCGCTGGGCGATGCCCAGGGACGCGTGGGGACATCTCTTCGGGCAAGCCAGGGAAGAGATCGGCATCCTGATGTACGCGGGCATCTTCATGGCCGAGGACGCCGGCCTTAAGCACCTGCTCGCCGACAAGGCGAAGTCGGGCGTCCGCGTGCGCATCCTGCTCGGCGATCCCGAAAGCCCTTACGTCGCCGAGCGTGGCCAGGCCGAGGGCATCGATGATGCGATCGTGGCCAAGGTCCGCAGCGCGATCGTGCTGTTCAGGCCGCTGCTAGCCAGTGAGAACGTCGAGATCCGGCTGCATGGCACGATCTTGTACAACTCGATCTACCGCGCCGACGAACAGCTCCTGGTCAACACCCACATCTACGGCATGGCCGCCAGCAATGCGCCGGTCTTTCACCTGCGCAAGATACCGGGCGGCGACATGGCCAGCAGCTACATCGAAAGCTTCGAGCGCGTCTGGGACAGCGCGACGCCATGCGAGGGGATGTGACGGTGAGCCGCAGGATCGACTATCACGACGATCCCGACGCGCCGAAGCCCAACAGCATGGTGCCCTCCGTGAACGTCGTCGTGGTCAACGACGCAGGCGAGATCTTGCTCATCCGCCGTTCGGACAACGACAACTGGGCGCTCCCAGGCGGCGGGATAGACCTTGGCGAGTCCGTTGCTCAGGCCGCGATCCGCGAGACCAAGGAAGAGACCGGCATCGACTGCGAGATCACCGGGCTCGTCGGCATCTACTCCGACCCGAAGCACATCATCCTCTACACCAGCAACGGCGAAGCCCGACAGGAGTTCTCGATAGTCCTGACCGCTCGTCGCATTGGCGGACGCCCCACGCCGAGCACTGAATCAACTGAGGTCCGCTGGATCGCGCCGGATGAGATCCGGTACCACCACATGGATGCTTCGATGCGACTCCGGATAGGGCACTACCTGGACCGGAGAGACTCGCCCGTCATTACGTAGCCAAAGGAAGCAAACGGGAGCTAGTCCGTTCCACGCTTGCGACGAGGCACGGCTCGGCGTTGCGTGTGAATCGAGTAACAATGCTGTCCGGGCCGTACCGCTCCCGTATCTCAGCTAGGCGATCATGCACTGAGACCATGTTTCCGCTCGGGTCTGTCGTCATGTCGCAGTAGGCCAGCGCATCGTTAAGGACGGTGCTGGTAGCGGGAAACTCATGGCACAGCTCGCGAGCCAGGCCGCGGTCCTCGGCTTCGATGACAGCGCTGGAGTGATGCGCAACCAGGCTGCAGAGGATCGGGTTGGCGAAGTGGACGTCGCGCAGGTACCGGGCGCCGTCCAACGGATGAAAGCCGGTCTCGACCAGCTCGGGCAAGTAGCCGACGTCATGCAGCCACGCGGCGGCTTCGAGCAGGTCGGCATCCTCGCCGAGGATCGGGGCAAGGGCTCGGGCTCGCGCGGCAACCCCCTGAACATGTGCCCAGCGGCGGGGGAGGGGGACTTCGAGGTGTTTGCGCGCGAGTTCCTCGGCCCAGTCAGCTTGATTCATGCGATCAAGGTAACCGCCCGCGTGAGGGACGTTCACGGACGCGGCATGCCGTCTTCGGACGTCCCGCGTAACGGGTTTGAGCAGTGCCGTCCCTGAACTCGCGCTCGCTGATCTCGGGAACGTCACAGGTAACGTCCGCGAACCCAGCGCCAGAACAGACCCGGCCAGTCGAGCCAGGCGGCGCGGCTAAGCCGGTTGCGTAGCGCCCGGCAGCGGCTACGCGGGCAGGCCAACAGTTCACCTGTGCGCCGGTCGGTCGGCGAGTGAGCAACGAACGAGTAATCGCAGCAACGCTTGGTCATAATGCTCCCGGCTCTACAGGCTTCCTAGGTAGCCGGGGACCGAGCGTCGGTCGAGTTCGGCCGTGACCGCACTCAGGTGCGCCAGGATCGGCCCGCGCATGGCGGAATCCGGCCGGGCCAGGGCCAAGCTGGCAGCCAGCTCGCGGCGGGCCACCTCAAGCTCACGACTCGTCAGGGCGGTCACGTCGTGGTCACGCACCAGCCAGCCTCCCTACGTCGCGCCGGAGAACGTCACGCATTTCGCCGGGATCGCTGGTTATAACTGCGTAGGTGCCCTCGTGAGCTGCACCGTCACGGCAGACGGCAACCAACGAGACACCGCTGTACGTCCGCTGCGTGCCGAAGTCGTACGCAGGAAACTCAGCGGCAAGCCGCGGGAGTAGGTTGCCGAGTCCTGGCGCACGCTCGCGGCTGAGCGCATCAAGGACGCGAGCCGACCATCCGGCGGTCATGACGCCTCATCCCCTCCTGACGTGGCACCTGGCGAGATTCAGCCCGGCGGTGCCTGACTTCGGTTATGTGATCAGCCTGGCGCGGAGGAAGGAACTTCTGAACAACGCCTAGGGACTTCTAGGGACGTCTTCTGGTAGCGTCGGGGTGTCCCGCGTTACGGGAGGCACGGAGATTGAACGAGCCGCTAAGGCGAGCGCTGCTACGAGCGCGGTTGCGTGAAGACGACGTAGCCGCACACCTGGGGGTCGATCCCAAGACGGTCCGACGCTGGTTGAACGGGCGCGTCCCTTATGGGAACAACCGGGCGGCACTAGCCGACCTTGTCGGCGCGGAAGAAGCCGAGCTATGGCCTGACGCCGGAGGACCGCTCACGGCGCGGACGCGACCGGAAGAACTCGAAGCCGTCTATCCGCATCGGTGGTCGGTTCCCCGCGGGGTATGGACGCGGTTCTTCGAATCCGCTACTCAAGAGATCGGCATCCTCGCCTACAGCGCCTTGTTCCTCGCCGAAGATGCAGGCATCGTCGGCATGCTGGCTGAGAAGGGCCGCGCTGGCGTCACGGTCAGGATTGCGCTCGGAGACCCCGATAGCGCACAGGTCATCCAGCGCGGCCAGGACGAAGGCATCGGCGATGCCATGTCAGCCAAGATCCGTAACGCGCTTACGCTGTACGGTTCAGTGCTCGCGGTGGAGAACATCGAGATCCGGCTGCACCAGAGCGTTCTGTACAACTCGATCTATCGTGCTGACGGTCGACTCTTCGTCAACCAGCATGCATACGGCATCCCCGCCGCTCATGCCCCCGTGTTCTGCTTCCACGAGTCCGGGAGCGGCGACATGGTCGCCGCTTACCTTGCCAGCTTCGAGAGGGTCTGGGCTACGGCCGAGCCAATCAGCACGTGGTAGAAGGATCAAGCCCGAATCGTCATCTGCGGACGCCACGTCCGCTCTGGGGTGCTGATCAAAGAGCATCACGCGCAGGCACGCCACCTGTTCGACCGTCAGCCCCGCGCGCACGCCGGGCCACTACTACGCGTGGCGCGCGTAGTTCAAGGCGACTTATAGTGCGCTGGCTGCGCGCATAGCGCTCTACCGTCATCCTGACTTTGGTTGTCCAGCTCGCCCCGATTACCTGCGTCGATGGCTGGCCCTCGGGACTGCCAATCGTTGAGACCCTCCCTGAAATGCCGGGAATGCCTATTCGTCGTCCGCCTCTTCGTCTTCGTCGGAAGCCTGATATCCTGAGGCAGACATTAGCTCTTCTGACGAGGGAAGAGACTTGAGAGGCCCATCTTCCTGCCGCCGAGGCGCGTCATACTCAATACCTCGGAGGAAGGCATCCAAGGCGCCCAATCGCAGTCGCCGACTGTTGAGGTCGCTTGAATTTCGCACACCTCTCGCGTAGGCCAAGGCCGCCTTTGAAACGCTGGCGGTATTTCGATCCTCCTCCCTCATACTAAGGAGGCTAGATACCAGGGCAGAAAATTGCGTCAGACGCTCCCTGACGATATCGCGTTCTTGCCGATCGAACGGCATTTCTTCCACGCGACTTCCGAGGACCAGAAACAAAGTGTAGAAATCTACTTTCCTTGACCATCTGAGCGAAGTCGGCCAGTCTAGTAGCGCAGTCAGTTCCGCAAGAACCGTAATAAACGCTCTCTCAACACGTTCCCTATCAGGGAATTCCTGCTCGAAGCTCGCATAGTATTCGTCCAGTCGCGCTTTCTTGTTCTGCGGACCGAAGAGCAACCCTACAGCCAACTCGCTAATGTACTCGATATCGAGCATCCTGCGAATATCATTAGTCGTGAAGAGTCCCGAATTAACCCAGAATGACAACTGGCTCAAATCGGTCATACTGGTTATGAACTCGCCCCAGTATGTCGCCTTGCGCAACTCCTGGCGATTAAGAGCCATGTTATTTCGGTTGAGCCTACCGAATATCTCTCGGACCTCGACCTCATCCAGTTCAGGCAGCATCCTGACCACGAATCTGTACTGGAAGATCTGCTTTTTTACATTCTCGTCCAGTTCATCGAAAGACAAGCCAGCGTATTTTTCTGACTCGTCGCTCAACGTGAATTCGTTATCGATGAACTCTAGACAAGCTCGAACGCGCTGTTGCCCATCAACTATGGTGTGTTGTTCCACCCCCTGGCCAGTCACCCTCGTTTGAAGGTAGAGTTCTGGCACCGGATAGCCGCGAAGGATTGTGTCGATCAAATAGGCTTTCTGTGTTTCTTGCCAGACCGGATTTCGTTGATAGGGTGGCCGCATATTGAGCGTCCCCTCTCTCAACCGACCCCAGAACCATGCGACTGTCGAAGTCGTGGCATCAAGAAACCGCTGCGGTGTCTCTGATGAACCAATCTCACTCATAATACCGTTTCCTCACCCTCGACGCGATATTCTTGATCGTCTTCCTTCATCCGAGGAAGGCTTCTGGGGGAAGTATCAGCTTCTTCGGCTATAAGTTCAAGCTTCAAATTACGAATATTGGTCACATGGTACTTGCGCAATGATTCAAAATCGCGATAAATTCTGACATTTATCTTCCGTCCCACAGTTGGTTCCTGATTGCCTGCATGCCCCAGAGCCGACATCCATCTATCCCCAAATGGCAATCTCGGCAGCAATTTTTCTGTAGCGATGGCCCCATCAAAGACCAAGTTGCGCCTATGCCATCTAAACATCTCCTGTTCTAGCTCATCCCTCTCAGGCAAGTTTTCTGGGCCAAGATCCCTCAACCATCTCCATGCCTCATCAAAGTACCGTTCACTAACAGCCGCAACGTCAATGTCAGATCGAGACCCGAACTCAGTAAACCGCTTGAAAGGAGACAGGCTGAAACCGAGGCATGCGCTTCCGACTACCAGCAACATATATGGATCCAATTCAAGTTCAAGTGCCAAACTGGTTTTCCAGTCAATGTACTGGCGACGGTCCGAAAATAGCCATGGTACTCGGTCGAGCACAAGTCGGCTGGCGAAATCATCCGCTGAGAGTTCCCTGAGCTGCGCAACCAGGACATCTCTGGCAGCAGGGTACGGTGTCTCACTAACAGTCGCCATAGACCACCTATATTGCCAGAATGCCCGGTCGCTTCGGTAGAAGCTTGGTCTCTTCAAGCCGCGCCAGGTCCAGGACCTTCCGAGCGCTGAGGGCGATCGAGCACCCAGATTCGCCTGGCGCATTGCTGATCGCCTCGGCCGTCTCGCCGGAGCCCTCCGGCCATCTGCCGTCATGGAAATGCAGGACGCTTACTATGGCCGCCATCGTAACCGTCCAACGGCACTGGACTCGGAGCGTCTTCCACGGGTTGCTCGCTAGACCCGGACTTGCGGAAACAGAATCCAGCACGCTGGCGGGCCGCCGTGTACGCGGCCACGGAGGAGAAGGTTGGGGGTTTGAGTCGCTCGGAGCGCGCAGCAGCTTCGTCCGCAGGTCATCCCTGAAGGAGGGGCTTCCTGGTGGTATCTGGGCAGACAGACGTGGGCCCACGGCCAAGCCCACGCCTAGCGCAGGTCCTGGTTTCTCCACGTGGCTTCCCGCTGCAGTGGAAGAACAGCGTTCGGCTGATGCCGACGCTGCCCGCGGAGGGCAGAGATACGTGGGCGGGGTGTTGAGGTCATGTTCTAGTCTCACCTGAAGCGGCCCCGACAACCTTCACTTGTCGGGGCCGTCCGTCCTCGACAGGATCTAGCTTCGTAGTGGTTCTTCCGCTGATGCCGGGCTTATGCTGGCCTGTCGTGCCAGGCTGCTGATGAAGGTCGACAAGCGATCCGCCTCTTCCTTGGTGACGTCACGGGGGAGCGCGAGCCAGGCATCGACGGTGTCCCGCAGGGGGAATGGGAAGCGCATCAGCGGTACGGCGCTAGATGCCGAGCGTGGGGCTGTGCCATGCTCATCCTCTTCGAAGGCGACGCCGGGGACCGGACGGGCAACACTCGCGGCTCCTGACGACGATTTCTTGACGGGCTTCCCTCCGTTGGATGGTGTCTTGGAAGGACTGCTGGCGCGGACGGTAGGACCGTACGCCTTCCAGCCTGGGTCGTCGTCGAGCCGGGCGACGTACATCTTGAGCGCCTGCTCGAACCTGTTCTTGTACTTGCGCATGGAGTCGTCGCTGTACGCATTCCGCTTGAGATTGCGGAAGCGCTCGAACAGACTGTCGACATCCAGACTACGGATGTCCGTAGTCGCCCAGCCGCTCTCGACCTCGAAGATCTTTAGCGTTGCTGTCCGTAGCGCTTTGACGCTTGCTACGTTGAACCAGCCCTTCTCGATTGCTGCATCGAGGAATTCGATGAGCCCGGCACCTGTGTCCGGATCTGCGGGCGCCACTGTAGTGGTATCGGTCACGGTCCCTCCAGGAACCATCTGGGATGGCCTCCATACCATCCGCGGGGGTTACGACGGTGTCGGCGAGCGGATGTCAAGCAACGAGACAGCGTGTTCGTCCGCGTGTCGCAGACGATGGGCACGGGTGAGTCGCTGCTAGACGCAGCCAACAGCTACTAGTCTGATGCACGCATGTACCGCGCAAATTGTGCGCACATATCGCGAGCGTGTCGTGCCTTCCTAGGTGGCGTGACACGGTGCCAGCATCCCCACTACGTGCGGCTTCGTCGGTTAAGATCGTCTGTAATTACGCGCACAATAACGCGTGGAGGTGCCGTGGAGGCTGCGAGGTTGAGGGCGGACGTCGCCAGCCGCGCGGAGCGCATCGAAGAGGCCGAAAGCCTGCTCGACTACTGCGCACGCCCACAGTGCCGGACGGAGTTCCGGCGCACGGTTGGACCAGGTCGTAAGCAGGCATACTGCTCTGACCCCTGCCGCAGGTTGGCCCACAGTGAACTGCGGCAAAAGCAGGCTCGCCTGGCTCACTTCGAGCGGATCGTAGAGATGTTCCGAAGGGATATCGCCACTTTCGGGAAGACCGACTTTGATGCGGCAGACAGCGAGAGTCAGTCTCTCGACGTTCGACGCACGGCCGAAGATGCGGTACGCCGTGCGGCTGGCGTTCTTACTTTCGCAAACCCTGATGAGCCTGCCGTGCAAGAGCTTAAGAGGCTATACGACGCGATGGTTCCCCTCGTTCTACCTAGCTGAGACAGGTCTCTCACAGTCCTCTCACACACTGGTGAGACGGTGCTGGACTCAAGCGCTACGGCTGGACAGCGAGTGGACCTTGACCTGCGTCGACGGACTCCGTCAGAATGACCGGACATCCGGCACGAGACTACGGATCAGAAGGTTGGGGGTTCGAGTCCCTCCGAGCGCGCCCAGCTCAGCGGCCGGTTCCGATCTTGGGACCGGCCTTTTGCATGCTGCGTACAGCAGCAAAGTACAGCAACGCTGACCGCAACGGCGGTTCATCGGCGGGCCTCGTCGCCCTGGTCCCCGTCATGGTCAAGCCAGTCGCTCAGTCGCCGGAGTGCATCCCTGGTCACCTTGTCGGGGACCTGGGTGTAGATCTCCATCGTGAGCGCGATCCGGCTATGCCGGAGGATGGCCATCGCGATGCGTGGGTGAACGTCGAGCGCGGCCAGGAGCGAGCCGCAGGTACGGCGGGTGTCGTGGAGCGTGATGCGGCGGACCCCGTAGCGAGTGCACCGGACGTCGAAGGCCCGGTTGATGTTGCGGGGTTCGATCGGGCGACCGGTACGAGTTGGCTTGGATCGCCCAGGAAACCGCATCTGACGAACGGCTGATCGAATAGGCCTCGCTGTGCCTAGCGTCACTTGATCCTTAACGGGATTGGTTTCGCTTGATAGTTGACACGGCCGACATGCCCTAACGAGCTGGACGGGCCCTGGGATACGGACCTTCGCCGACCGCGAGATGCCGGTCAAGGTGCGCCGACTCGGCCCACACCCTCCGGTCAGTGAGTGCCGCAGCGTGTCCCAAGCGCGGCGCACTCAGGTTTCTGCTAGCTGGGATGGGGACGGGCGGCCCGGCACATCCCCGGGACGCCCGTCCTCGTGCCCCTAGTCAATAGCGTTGAAGCTGATGCCTGCTACATAGACGTGGGCGGGGGTGTGGGTCACGCCAGTCGTGGCGGTGACCGCCACGACTGCCATCAGCCCCGATGCGGCGGCGATCAGGACCGCTGCCACCCACAGTCGCATACGCCGGGTCATGGCGACCTCCTTTCTCGATCAGGTTTCTGCCGGCTGGATCAGGACGGGCGGCCCGGCACATCCCGGGACGCCCGTCCTCGCGGCCCTAGTCAATGCCGTTGAAGGCGATGCCTGCCAGGTAGACGTGGGCGGGGGTGTGGGTCACGCCCGTGGTGGCGGTGACCGCCACGGCGGCCATCAGCCCCGATGCGGCGGCGATCAGGACCGCTGCCACCCACAGTCGTACGCGCCCGGTCATGGCGACCTCCTTTGCTCGATGCGACCTGCGGTGCGAGGTCATCGGTGGTTCGGCGCTGCGACGGCGGCGGATTGGTGCCGCATCGCCGGGCCGGGCAAAGGCCCGCCAGCAGGCCGGAGCCGATCTGCCGAGGGCAGGCGCAGGACGGACACGGCAAGTCCGGCGCTAGGCCGGAATCCCGCGGCGGCAGCCCGATGGCGGCGCTCGCGCCCATCGGTCACCTTCAGCTCCCACAGCATGAGCGAGAGTGTCACGCATCAAGCGGAGCCAACGTGTCAAGCATCAAGCGGGACAGCACATCAGGGGCCATCAGGGGCCATCAGGGGCCATCAGAGGCCATCAGAAGCCGTGACAATTTTCTCTACGGCTTCAAGGGCGCGCCTGCGGCGCGCCAGCCGTCCGGCCTGCGGCCGGACCGGCCGCGCGGGATCGCGAAGCCACGCGGGGAGCGTGTTGACCTGGACCGCGATGACCGCCAGAGCCAGGGCGGGGACGGCAGGGGACGCGCCTTACTCCGGGGCGGCTTTAGGCCGCGACCTGCGGTGCGGTAGCCCTCCGGTCGCGGCACGCCGCCGGTCGGCACCCCCGCACCCGCAAGCAGGCGGTTCCGCGGGCAACGCTCCCCGGTGGCCGCGCCGCGCGAGCTGGGCCGGGCCGTCCTCCACGCGCCGGGCATCCTGTCACCGCGCAAAGATCACAGTCAAGGGCGCTCGCTGCGCTCACGTCGCTACCGCGATCAAAGCCGCGAAGTTAAAGGCCGGGCGGGTTTGTCGAGGGGGTGCCTGGCGGCGTGTTGAGTTGGTAGGTGCCGAAGCCGGTGCGGGTGAAGAAGCCCAGG
>Ga0137377_10001473_pt1 | contig 16558 bp, 14 predicted proteins | sample SagtaG_22_FD_104815 | JGI IMG/M metagenome (GOLD analysis project Ga0137377, IMG submission 104815) | Vadose zone soil microbial communities from Sagehorn Ranch, Mendocino, California, USA - Sage2_L_40_16 metaG | ecosystem: Environmental > Terrestrial > Soil > Vadose zone | place: USA... | reverse complement strand
CCGAGCGCGCCCTCGATGTCACCGAGATGCGCCTCGTCGAGCACGGCTGCCGGGGCGGTGAGCACCCTCTTGGCAGCCCCCGACTGCCGGCCGGGCGCAGCCCGGTTCGCCGTGCCGGATGCTCGCTGTGCCGGTCGCGGGCCCTGGTCGCCCGGGCCGCTCATGTTTCCTCCTGGCGCGGCGGGCCGGGCGGGCTCTGCAGCCGCGGCCCCGTATCAACGGGCAGGTCGCGTTTGGCCTCATCGTCGCCTTCATGCGTGCCGCCGCGGTGCGCATCGGGTGGCATCGCGGCCTCACGGCGCCTCCAGTCCTCGGGCAGGGTGACCTCGAGCACGTCATCCACTGTGATCAGGCCGAGCATCCGGCACTCGTCGTCGACGACGGGGATCGTGATCAGGTTGTAGTCGGTCATCAGGACGGCGACATCCATCACATCGGTGTCGGGCCCCACCCGCACCGGGTCGGTGTCGCTGACATCTATCAGCCGCGCGGCGGGATCGGATTGCAGCAGCGTGACCAGGCGGGCCACGCCGAGCAGGCGGCCGTCCTTGTTCACCGCGTGCACACTGGTCAGCGCCTCCGGCTGCAGGTTGCCCGACAGGCTGACCGCCGCCAGCGCCTCACTGACCATGACCTTTCGCGACAGGGCGAGGAATTCGACGCCCATCAAGCCACCGGCGCTCGTCGGGTTGAAGCCCATCAGCGTCAGCACCTTCGTGCGCTGCCCGGCCGGGAGGAGGTCGAGCACGGGCTGGCGGCGGCGCTGTGGCAGTTCGGCGACGGCGTCCGCGGCGTCGTCCGCCCGCATCCGGGCGAGCACGCCGGCGATCTCCGCGTCCGTCCTGGCACCGAGCAGCCGCGACGCGAGCTCCTCGTCGAGCTCCTCGAACACGTCCGCCTCGAGCTCGGGGTCGGCGTGCACATGGCCGAGGATCTCGGTTTCCTCCTCCTTCGAGGCTTCTTCGAGCAGGTCGGCGATCTGCGCGGGCTTGAGCCTGCGGATTCGTGCGAACGGCCCGCGCAGCACCGCGCTGCTCTTGTGGCCGATGAGCGGCTCGAACTCCTTCCAGTCCCTGGCCTCGTGCTGCTGGCCGTCACGGCTGAAGAATCCGAGCAGCCGGCGCGGCCGCCAGCGGGAGTCGACCGCCGCGAGCACCCAGTTGCCGTCCACGCGGGCAAGCTGGAGGTCGCCCGCGCGCACCAGGCGCGCACGGCCGACGTCGATGAGCCGGTGCCCGAGCACGTCCGCGCGCAGCAGCACCTCGCCCTCGCGGCGCTCGAACCTGCGCAGGTCCAGTCTGGCGCTCGTCAGCTTCAGCACCTCACCGTCGAACGAGCCGACCTGCTCGATGGGCACATAGACCTCCCGGCCGCCGACCGCGGCGACCAGGCCCGTGACCAGCGGGTAGTCGGCGCCACGCAGCCGCACGATGACATCGGAAAGCCGTCCGAGCGGCTGGCCGCTGCGGTCCGCGAGCGGCCTGCCGAGCAACGTGGACAGGTAGATGCTTGCGGTGGCCGCCGCTTGCGGCGCCGGCGCGGCCGGCGGTGTCGTGGTCATGGCCTGTGCCTCCTCGGACGGGTGGCCCGGCCGGGACCGGCCGGATCACCGTTTACCGGTTACACCGGTACCAGACAACCGGACGGGTGCAGCGGAGGGCAAGGCGGCCCCCACCGGGGCGCCGCGGTCGGCCCACTCCTCGAGCTGCGCCACGAAGGCCCGCGCGAAGACCGGCCAGTCCAGCGTCTCGAGCGCCGCCCGGTGCCCGCGCTGGCCCATGTCCGCCCGGAGCCGGCTGTCGCCGCGGAGCCTGAGCACGGCGTCGGCCGCGAGCGCGGGCTCGCGGAACGGCACGACGAAGCCGCAGCCATGCCGGGTGACCAGGCCGGCCGCCGGCCCGGTCGGGCTGGTGACGACGGGGACTCCACGGGCCATGTACTCCACGACCTTGGTGGGCAGGCAGTGCCGGTAGTTCGGCTCGTCGTGCAGCAGTGACAGCCCGGCGAGCGCCCCGTCCACCATGCGCAGCGCCTGGCTGTTGGGCACGAAGCCGAACCAGCGCACCAGGCCCGTGGCCTGGGCCTGCCCGAGTTGCGCGCGGACCGGCCGGTCCGCGTCGCCGATGAGCTCGACGGCGACGCCGTGCGGCCGCAGCAGCCTGGCCAGCTCGACCATGTCCGCGGCGCCGCGCGCCGCGGACAGCTGGCCCAGGTAGACCACCCGGTCGTGACCCGGCGGCTCGGGTGGCCGCAGCGGGACATACGTCGTGTTCGGCACCACCGGATGCGGCCGGCGGAACCGCTGCTGGTAGTCGTGTGACGTCATGGCCGGCGTCGAGCAAGGCGCGGATCTGCCGGTGCAGAATGCGCGCATCGGCCGGGTTGTGAACGACGGTGCACACGAGTACGCGCATTTGGACTCCAGACTTTCACCGGCCCAGATGCGAAAACCTTAAGAGATCGTCTGCCGGAAAACGTCAGGTGTCACAGGCTTTTCCGGCAGTGTTAACGTCTCGGTCCTACCAGGTTTCTGCTCCTTCGGAGCGGCGTGAATGCGAGTGCCGCGGCCAGGAGCGCGAAAGGCAGCACGGGCAGCAGGTAGCGGTAGCTGAAGTCCGCGGCCGCGATCGGGAACAGCAGCAGCGTGACCGCGGCGGCCCAGGGGAAGATCACCGCGCCACCGAGCCGCCGGCGGAACCTGGCCAGCCCGTACAGGCCGGCGAGCACGGCGGCGCCGAGCACCGGCCCCGGCGTGAACACATACTTCTGGTACGCGCGCAGGACGCGGGCCACCGGCCGCCGCACCGCGCTGGGATCGGCCCGGCCGTAGGCGCGGGCGTCCTGCCCGGCGTCGCAGGCGACGGCCCACAGGTAGGCGCCCGGCTGCGCCTCGATCGCCCGGACCGCGAAATCGCGCATCAGCGCGTTGCTCCGCGGCGCGGGCGGCGGATCGCGGGCCAGGTGGCGGCCGAGGGCAAGTTCGACGGGCGGCTGTGGGCCTACCGGATCCTCGAATACCTGCGCAGCATGCCGGGTCTCGACGTCAGGCTGGATGGGGTCCGAGTAGCGAGCGGGAAATTTTGGTCGGATATCGCTGAACAGCGCTTATGTGCGTTCGGCGGACGGGTACTGATCGCGGCCACTGCGGTTCGTACGGTTTTGCCCGTGCGTGGTGGGGGTGGTCGCGGTGGCGGCGCGGATGTTCTCCGATGAGCAGATCCGGAGGTGCTGAAGGGATACGGGCGCCGTTCGCATACCCGCAGCGATCACCTGCTGCTGGTAGCGAAGTACCTGAGCTGGAAGAGCGCGCCTGCCGGTGGCGGGGAGATGAAGGAGGTGGAACAGTTCCTGCCGGACCGGGCGATGGAGCATGACGCGCCAGCGCTGCTGTTCAACCTGGCGACCGAGTTCCTGATGTCGGTGAAGACGATCCGGCCTCCAGACTTCATCGCTCGTGCCAGCAATGAGGTCGTAGTGCGTGACCGTGCCTGGGTGCTCCTTCAGGTATGCGATGACGGCGGCGAGCGGATTGCCGATGGTCCTGCCGGCCACGTTGGTAGGCGCTGTCTGGCCGACCTCGCAGGCCTCGTGTTCATCCATCGTGCCCATCTCTCCTGTCGCGGCCGCAGTGCCTTGATGATGTCAGTTCCCTCCTCACCGAATACCGGGCAGCGCTGGATGCCGCACGCGAAGTGCGGCGCTGGCAGCAGCTCAGCGACCTGCTCCACCGCTGGCGCCTGCGCGCCACCGCCTACGCCGACCCGCAGTTCGAAGCCTCAGCGCAGGCCGCCCGCAATGCCCGCCCCGAGGACCTGACCCCGGTTCCCGGCTGGGCGGATCGGCGGTGAGCTACCGGCCGGCCCTGATCGGGCGGGCCCCCGCGCAGTTCAGTGACCTCATGGGCGACAAGGCCATCTATGACCCGCTCATGGAACGGATCATTCAGCTGGCCGATGCGCCATGGGACGCCTGGCCGGTGTACCCGGGCGGGGACGAGCCGGAGTTCCCGCGAGACCCAGTTTGGCGAGCACGGGCTCCTGTCGTTCCGCGTTGACGAGAGCGCCGAAATCCTGATCATCTTCAACATCCTCTGGACCGGATAGCCCGACACCGAGGCGGTGTCCCGCCCTCCACGCGCCCCCCACCCCCGGCATCCCCCGGGAGATCCGGTGGTGGCCGGTCGGTGGCGACGGTGAGGATTGTGAGATGACTCGCAGCCGGTTCGCTCCGGTGGTGCCCGAAGCCAAGATGAATCGGCGCTTTCGGGATATTCGGGACACAAGGGCCTTTGCTGCGGCCCGGCAGCTTATGGACGAGGTCTTCGCCGACTTTCCCGACGTCGACCACAACTTCGTCCGCGAGTTCCAGACGGGGGGATTCACGCCTCGAGTACTCGAGTTGGCCGTGTTCGCCTACCTGAAGGAACAGGGATACGACCTGGATCGGACCAGCCCCACCCCGGACTTCGCCGTCACCGGGGATGCGCCGGTGGCGATCGAGGTCACGACCTCGAACCCGCCTGAGGACGCAGATCCCGACGATGTTGATCCGTCGGTCGGCCTGCGACGTCTCGTCCCCTATGACCTGCCCGCAGCCGGACGGGAGTTCGTCCTCCAGGCAGGTAAAGCACTACGGCGCAAGCTCCTCAAGCGGGACGCTGCGGGCCGTCAGACCCCAGGCAAACGGTACGAACCGTAGCGGTGGTGATCAGCGAGGCCGGCACCGCCCCACGATGACCCCATAAAGGGATATCCGACCAAATTTCCCCAGAACTACGGGGACCCCTGTACGGCTTCGCGCCGGGCTCGTCGCTTCGTTCGGTGGCAAGCAGCGCCCACCTTGTCGGCGAGATGTAGACCGCCGCCGGGTTCGCCGCGAGCGCTTTCTGCACGGCGTGCGGCATGCCGACGGCGATGACGCTCACGCTGTACATGACGCCGCAGAAGTACCGCCAGGTGCGCAGCAGGAAGGGAAGTAGCTGGCTGACCTCACGCGCCTGGGCGCCCAGCCGGGCCATGGCGAGGCCGCCCCCGAGGTTGAACACGGTCTGCAGCAGCAGGGCGGGCCGCGGCAAGCGGCCAGTACCAGGTCACGGGCTCGCCGGTGGCGAGCACGATGCCGAAGAGCACGGCCATGGAAAGCAGCATCTGCTGCAGTTCCACGATGACGTAGCTGAGCGGCAGGCAGGCCCGGGGGAACTGCAGGGCCGTTACCTGCGGCGGGCCCACGGGTGCATTCACCGGGCCAGTTCCGCGGTAAGCTCCTCCGGCTGCCTGGCCGCGGGCTCGCGACCGCGCAGCGGCACCTCCTTGATGAACCACCCGGTCACGAACAGGATCGCGGCGAACGGCACCGCCCACAAGAACACGTAGTGGGTTGCCTGCGCGATGGCGTAAAGGACGTCGCCACGCAGGGCCGGCGGCATGCGGAGGATGACCCGGGGATCGAACTGGCCGCCGCTGGCGTTCATGTGCAGGCCGGGTGCCCGGGCGCGCAGCGTGCCCTGCAGGTGGTTCGCGAAGATCGCACCGAACAGCGACACGCCGAAGGACCCGCCGATCTGCTGGAAGAACGTCCTGGAACTGCTCGCCACGCCCATGTCGCGCGGCTCCACGCTGTTTTGCGCGATCGTCGTGGTGATCTGCATCAGCAGGCCCATGCCGATGCCGAGCACCGCCATATAGAGCCCGGAGGTGACGCGGCTGGTGCCGACCCCGAGCAGGGACAGCAGGTACATCCCCACGGTCATCGCCGCGCCGCCGAGGATCGGGAACATCTTGTACCGGCCCGTCTTCGTCATCACCTGGCCGGAGACAAGCGACGTGACCATGGCACCGCCCATCATCGGCAAGAGCAGCAGGCCGCTGTTGGTGGCGGAGGCGCCCTGCACGGTCTGCTGGAACAGCGGCAGGAAAGTGATCGCGCCGAACATCGCGAACCCGGTCAGGAAGATCATTACCGAGACGATCGAGAAATTGCTGTTGCGGAACAGGTGCAGCGGCAGCAGCGGTTCGGGGGCACGTGCCTCCGCCCAGATGAACGCGGCCGAGGCCAGCACGCCGACTACGCCGAGACCGAAGATCTGCGGCGAGGACCAGGCGTACTGCGTGCCGCCCCAGCTCGCGAGCAGGACCAGCGCGGTCGCCGCGACGGCGAGCAGCGCGGCGCCGAGGTAGTCGATCTTGTGCTTGACGGCGCTGCGCGGTGTGTGCAGCACGATCGCCAGATAGACGAGCGCGACGCCGCCCACCGGCAGGTTGATGTAGAAGATCCAGCGCCAGGAGAAGTTGTCCGTGATGGTCCCGCCGATCAATGGACCGGCGATCATGGAGACCATCATCACCGCCATCATGTAGCCCACGTACTGGCCGCGTTCCCGCGGCGGCACCAGATCGCCGATGGTCGCGATCACGCCGACCATCAGGCCGCCCGCGCCGAGTCCCTGCACCGCGCGGAACGAGATCAGCTCCGCCATCGAATGCGACTGGCCGGCCAGCACCGAGCCGACCAGGAAGATCACGATCGCGGCGACGAGGAACTTCTTGCGGCCGTACAGGTCGCCGAGCTTGCCGTACAGGGGCGTGGTGATCGTCGATGCGAGCACGTACGCGGTCACGACCCACGACAGGTGCGCCACGCCGCCCAGGTCGCCGACGATGCGTGGCATCGCCGTGCCCACGATCAGCTGGTCGAGCATGGCGAGTGTCATGGCGAGCATCAGCGCGGGCAGGACCAGGAGGATCTCCCTGCGCGACGCCGCAGAGCCATTGACGGCGGTGCTGTCGGCCATGGCAGCTCCTCGGTGTTCCACGGGTTTGGTCACTTACTTGCCGTACGGTAAGCTACCGCCAAGACGGCCGTCAAGTCGATATCGGGGCCGGCGAGGCAAGTGGAGCACGCGAGGACAATGGCTGAGGACAGACACGGCACACGTGGCCGGATCCAGGTGGTCGCCCTGGAGTTGTTCGCAGAGCGGGGCTATGACACGACCTCGCTCCGCGAGATCGCCGAGCGGCTCGGCGTGACCAAGGCGGCGCTCTACTACCATTTCAAGTCGAAGGAAGACATCGTCCGCAGCCTGTTCGAGGACTACGCCCGCGAGGTCGACGAGCTCATCGACTGGGGCAGGCGGCAGCCGCGGACCGCCGCGACCAGGCGTGGGCTGCTCGACCGCTATCTCGACATCGTCGTCAGGCGAACTGGCATCTTCCGCCTCCTCGAAAACAACCAGGCGGCGCTGCGCAACCTCGAGTCCGAGGGAACGAAGGAAGTCTTCCGCGAGCGCATGCGCGCTCTCATCGACCTGACCCGCGCGCCCGACGCGTCGCTGCCCGAGCGGATGCGGGCCAGCCTGGCGTTCACGGCGGTGCACATGGGCTGGCTGTTCTTCCAGGATGAACCGGTCAGCAAGGACGAGCTGCGCGGGGTCGTCTACGACATCGCCTGCGACCTGGCCATGGCGCCCGCAGAAGCGGAGCTGTCCAGGCCGGGCAGCCGGTAAGGCCCTCCGGATCCCCCGCGGTCAGGCCACCAGGCCCTCCGGATCCCCCGCGGCCAGGCCCTCAGGCCACCAGGCCCCGATGACGCGCCAGGGCGATCGCCTCGCGCCGCGACCGCACGCCGAGCTTGCGGTAGGCGGAACGCAGATGCGTCTTGACCGTGTTGACGGAAAGAAACAGCGCCTCACCGATCTCCTCGTTCGTCAGGTGGGACGGCAGGAAGCGCAGGACGGCGAGCTCGCTCTCGCTCAGCGGGAGGGTGCCGGGCTCTGGCGCATCCGATCCGGGCGGTACCTGGGCGTCGAGCCGCCGCAGAATCTTGCCGGCGAACCCGGCGCTGCGGCTCGTCGGCGGAATCAGGACGGTCAGCACGGAACGCACCGCGGGCCCGCCGTCGACGAATGGCCGGAAGGCATTCTCGGGCTCGGCGATCAGCAGCGCCTGCTCGAGCAGTGCCGCGGCGCGTTCCGGCGCCTTGAGGCGGCGGTGGGCGACCGCGGACACGAGCAGCGCGCCGATCCGCTCATGCAGCTTCACGTCCTCGGCACAGGCCTCGGCACACGGCTGCGCGGCGGTGAGCGCGCCATCCGGATCCGCGGACGCGAGCAGCAGCCAGGCGAGCGTCAGCCGATCGCCGGCCAGGCCGGGGCCGGCTTCGCCGGCCGTCAGCCGGGCGATGACCTTGCGTCCGAGATCGTCGTCACCTGACCGCAGCGCGATCTCGCCGTCGAACCGGGACGCGACGCCTGCGGCTCGGGGGCTGTGCCCGCCGGACTCGCGGCCGAGCTGCGTCAGCAGGATGCGGGCACCGGTCGTGTCACCCTGGGCAATCAGCGTGCGCGCGCGCATCAGGCCCGCCGCGCGGGCGATCGACGGCTCGCCAGGTATCGCGGCGTGCTTCGCGCAGTCGATCTGGTCGAGGAGGCGGTGGACGGCTGCCAGTTCGTCCCGCATCAAAGCGACGAGGGCAAGCGCGAGGCGCGCGATATGGCCGGCCGCCGCCGCGGCGGCCGGTTTCGCGTTGAGCACCGCCGCGGCGGCGGCCTGCGCAGTGGTCAGGTTGCCGTGCCACGCCTCGCCGAGCGCCCACCACGCACGGGCGCGCGCCTGCAGTTGCGCGAAGTCTCCGGCAGCGAGCTCGCGATCGGCCACGCGCAGGGCCTTGCGCGCGGGCGGCAGCTGCGATCCGCCCAGCTTCGCGACTCCGAGCGCCCACCACAAGATGCCCGCGCCGCGATGTTCCGCCTGGGTGCCCGCGCTGCGCGCCGCCTGCTCGGCGTGCGCCCACGCCCGGGCGAGCAGGCCGGCGCCGGCGTCGGCGCGGCAGTTCGCCCGCAGCACCGCGAGCGCCATGAGCTTGGCATCCATGGCGCGCCGGATCGGCGCCGCCGAGCGGTCGGCAGCGGCTTCCGCCGCCTTGAGGTGTGCCTGCGCGCCGTCGGGATCGTCGCGCCACAGCCGGGCCGCCGCCCAGGCCGCGGCCACGGCGATGTCGCCGGCCGCCAGCTCGGGAGGGATCGGGGCGAGCGCCTGCTCGAGCTCGGCCGGCCCATGCGTGAGCAGGATGGCGATGTCGCTCGTGGCGAGGACCTGCGCCGCGTAGTCCCAGTCCTGCGCCTCGACACAGCTGCGCAGCGCTTCGGCGCACCTGCCGTGCTGGCTGTACCAGCGGGCCGCGCGGCGCAGCAGGATGGGAATCTCGTGCGGCATCTCCCGCCGCAGGTCGGCGAGCAGTAGTTCCCGCAGCAACGGATGGTAGCGGTACCAGGTCCGCTCGCTGTCCAGCGCACCGACGAAGCTGTTCTCCCTGCTGAGGCGGTCCAGACGGCGCGCGCCGCCGGCGGAGCCCGTGAGCGCGTCCGCGAGCTTGCCGGTCAGGTTCTCGACGAGGCTCGTGCGCAGCAGGAACACCCGGGTCTGCGGATCTTGCCCGGTGAGCACCTCGTCGCGGAGGTAGTCGGTGACGATGGGGTCGTCACCTGCGATCTCGGTGACGGCGGCGCCGCCCGGCGCCGCCTGGGCACGCAGTGCCGCGAGCCGGATGCCGGCCATCCAGCCCTGGGTGTGCCGCAGCAGTTCGTCACGGTCGCTGCGGCCGACGCGCAGGCCGAGCAGCGCGAAGTAGGAATCGGCTTCCTCCGGGGTGCAGGCGAGGGCCGCCGCGCTGATGTCGGCGAGGTCGCCCGACACACGCAGCCGGGCGAGCGGCAGCGGCGGGGTTCTGCGGCCCGACAGGATCAGCCGCAGCATCGGCGGCGCGTACCTGACGAGCTGATCGAGCCAGCCAAGCACCAGCGGGCCGGAAAGCTCGTGGACGTCGTCGAGAATGATGATTAACGGCTCCGTGAAGCGTTCCGCCGCCTTGATCAGCGGCACCGGGAAGTCGGCGGCCGGGCACTGCGCCATCACGGCCGCCGTGTCCTTCAGGGCGGGTTCGGCCCGCAGCAGTGCGGCCAGCAGGTAGGAGCGGAACCCCGCGGGGTCGTTGTCGCCGCTGTCCAGGCTGAGCCAGGCGATTCTGGTCGTGTCGAGCCTGCCTCGCGCCCAGGAAGCGCACGAGGTGGTCTTTCCCGATCCGGCCGGCGCGCAGACCAGGGTGACGCGGTGCTGCGCGGTCAGGTCGAGCAGGCTGGCGAGCCGCGTGCGCCGGAGCAGGCGGAAGACGGGCCGCGGCATGGCCAGCTTGGCCTCGAGCAGGCGGCTGTCGGCGGCCTCGCCGTGGGGGTGCTGCGCTCCGTTCCCCTGCTCGGCGGTCAATCGTCTGGCCGGTACAGTCGCCATCGGTCCCCCAAGACCCGGTCCCCGCGCCCGGGTGCGGCATGCCACCTGGATCCGGCCGCCAGGACCGGGCCCCCCGTGCTCGTCCCGATCGGCCGGATATGTCATCCAGCAGGCATGGGCATCCTTTCCGCTGGTGGCGGCGCTCGCGCGGGCCACCCAGATGCGCCGTTTTGCCTCACCTTTACCCGCCGCGGGGGAACGGTGTTAGGGCCAAAGGTCCCGGAGGCCAATGGAGCCATCGGGCAGTGACCTCCTCAGCGTCCTTGGCGCTCAGGTCTCATGAGTCTCATGCTTGTCGCGGACGAGCAGGTTGAGCAGCCAGCCGACCACGCCAACGATGATCGCTCCCCAGAAGGCGGCCCAGAACCCGCTCACATGGAAGGGCACACTCAGCTGGCCCGCGATCCAGCTCGTGAGCCACAGCAGCAGCCCGTTCACGACGAGCCCGATCAGCCCGAGCGTGAGGATGTAGAAGAGGCAGCCGATCGTCTTGACGATGGGCTTGAGCACCGCGTTGACGACGCCGAAGATCAGTGCTACGACGATCAGGGTGCCGGCCCTGGCCAGCCCGCTGCCCGCCGTGATCGAGATGCCAGCCACGAGGGCCGTCGCGACCGCGAGCGCGGCGGCGGAGATCACCACCCGGATGAGGATTCGCATGGTACTGATCCTGGCATCCGCCGCTCCCCAGGGCCGGTGATCCCGGGGAGCGGCGGACGGCCGAGTTAGTTACCCGAGTTGGTGAAGTAGAACTTCTGGTTCCACCCGCCGTTGTAGGGCCACTGGTCGATGGTGCCGCCCCGGTAGGGCGGGGCGCCCGCGACGTCGATCACCATTCCGCTGCTCGCGCTGGTGATCACGTGGTCTTGCCAGGTGTTGAAGGTGCCGATGTACCAGAGCTGGTCCCAGCCGCCGAAGCAGGGGTACTGCACGAGCTGCTGGCCCTGGTACGGTGAGTTGTTGCCGACCGACAGGCACTGCCCGCTGCCCCGGTTGACGAGCTCGTACCAGCCCGGGTACTGGGCCGGCACGAAGCCCCAGTCCTGGTTGTAGCCGTTGTTCCAGGTCCAGTCGATGACCGGTGCGTTGGGTGCCTGCGACCCGCCCGACACGTCCAGCACAAGCGCCCCGTAGGGATCGTCCACCCAGATATCGAAGTAGCTGGAGTTGAGCGCGCCGAACAGGGTCTCGAGCGAGCTCAGCACGGCCGTGCCGTTCAGCCCCATGCTGTCCAGCGTGTTGAGGATGTCCGACGCCTGGTACCCGGCGTTCTGGAGAATCTGGACGATCTGGTTGACCGAGACACCCCGGTTCACGAAGAACTGGGCGATCTGGTTGATCGAGTTCAGCACGTTCTGCCAGTTGAACGCGCCGGGCACCGACACGCTGAAGTTCACACCCGGCAGTTCGGCGCCCCCCGCGGTGAAGCCGCCCGATCCGTACGCGGTGAAGTGGGGGCCGGTGGAGTCGACACCGATGATGCCGGTCAGATTGCCGTCGACCTCCAGGTACCACGGCACGCCGCCGGTGACGGCGAGCGAGCGCCGGCGTCGCCACCGGGGTGGCGGCCGCCGCTTTAGGCATACCGCGGTCCCCGGGCGAGGATACTGCCGCGACCGTCTGCCGCCATTTGCGCGGCAGCCGCGCGCTGCTGGTGTTCGACAACTGTGAGCAGGTCGCGGGCGACTGTGCCGCGCTGATCGACGGCCTGCTCAGGTTCCGGGTCGAGGGCCTGCGCCTGCCGGTCGAGGGCACCAACGTCACCGACGCGGAAGCGGTGCAGCTTTTCATCGAGCGCATGCGGGCGGCGGGAGGCCGAGCGCCTCACCATCGTGCCGCTGTGCCCGATGGATGTCACCGACGAGGTGCCGCTGGCCCGGATCGCGATGGCGGCCGGCGACGGCGAGCTCGCGGCCTGCGCGGTGGCCACTGCCCGGGAGCGTCGTCGGCTGAACCCGGCCGTCGCCTCGATCGCCGGCACCGCCGCGCACGCACAGGGCCTGGTCACGGGCGACCCCGGTCACCTCGCCGCCGCGGTCACGTGCTTCGAAGACGGACCGCGGCCACTCGCCCTGGCCTCCGCGCTCGAGGACGCCGGGAAGGTCCTGACCGGGCGCGGCGACCGGGAGGAAGGCGTCGCCCTGCTAGGCCGGGCGCTTGAGCTGTATGCACGTGCAGGTGCGTCCTGGGACGCGGCCCGGGTCCGGCGACGGCTTCGCGCCCTCGGTGTCCGCCGCCGCCTCACCGCGATGGCCCCGCCGCGAAACGGATGGTCAGGGCTGACCGAATCCGAACTTCACGTCGCGCGCCTGGTCGCCCAGGGGCTGACGAACCGGCAGGTCGCCGAGCGGCTGTTCCTGTCACAGCACACCGTCAGCAACCATCTCCGGCACGCCTTCGCCAAGCTCGACGTCACCTCACGCGTCGAACTCGCCCGCCTCGCCGCCATACACGACAACACGGCCGGATGAACCGGTGAGTTGCCGAGCGCTGCTGAGCGGCCGGAGGCCGGCGAAGCGGATCTGGCTGCCGGGCCGCGTTCGTGTTGACGTTGCATAACGAAGGTGCATACAGTCTGCACGATTCATCAAAGCGGTTGAGGCTACCGTGGACGCGTTGCGATGGCTGGGATCGCACCGGCAAACGGGACCAGGCGTGGGGGCGTTACGTGCGTGTGGCCAGTTGAACCGCCGAGTGTGTGGGTAGGGCGGCAGCGGGAGCTCGCGGCCGTTCAGGCGGCAGTCGACTCGGTCGGCCGCGGCGAGGGCCGCGTCGTGTGGGTCGAGGGCGAGCCGGGCATCGGCAAGTCAGCCCTCGTGGCAGCAGGTGTGCAGGCCGCCCGCGACGCGGGCTGGAACGTGTTCTGGGGCACGGCGGATCAGCTGTCCCAGCGGCTTCCACTTCGCGTTGTGCTCGATTGCCTTCAGATACGGCACGAATCACCTGATCGGCAAAGGGCGGCGATCGCCGGTTACCTGCGGCACCACCGGCCCGGCCTCCTCGCCGTCGACGATGTCGTGTACACGGCGGCCGAGATGCTGCTTGCGCTGGTGGACGAGCTGTGTGCCGCATCCCCCACGGTGATCGTCGTCGACGACCTGCACTGGGCCGACGAGGCGTCGCTGACGGTGTGGCACCGGCTGATGCTCGCGGCCGGTCAGCTGCCGTTGCTGCTGATCGGCACGTGCCATCTGGCCCCGCGCCGGCCCGGTATGCGAGAGCTGCGCGCGATCGCGCTGCGACGCGGCGGCACTGTGATCCCGGTTGGGCCGCTCACCGAGGCCGAGGTCGGCGCACTGGTGACGGGCATGGTCGGAGTCGCGCCGCATGGGCCGGTGGTTCGGCTGGTGGCCAGCGCGATGGGCAACCCGCTGTACCTGCGCGAGCTGGTCGTCGCGCTCGGCCGTGAGCGGATCCTCGCGGCCGGATCGGCGAACACGGACACCTCCGCCGGCCTGCTCACCAGAACCCCGCCGTCGTTCGCGGCCGCGTTGAGCGACCGGCTGAGCTTCATACCGGCCGCGACGATGGAGATACTGCGTGCCGCGACGCTGCTCGGCCGCGAGTTCGCGGCCACAGATCTGGCGGTGCTCCTTCGCCGGCCGGCCTTAGAGCTCACCACCGAAGTGCAGGACGCGCTGGCTGCCGGGATCATCGCCGGCGCGGGCCCGCACCTGGCGTTCCGCCATCCGCTGATCCGCCAGATCCTCTACGACAGCGTGCCCCTGGCAATGCGAGCTGCGCTGCACCAGGACGCGGCGCAGTCCCTGGCCGCGGCGAACGCGGAGCCGCTGGTGGTGGCGCAGCAACTCTTAGCCGCCGGCCGGCCCGGAGGTGGCTGGGCCCGGCGCTGGCTCATCGACGCCGCCCCGGCGCTGGCGGCGCGGGCGCCGGAGCTTGCCGTGGAACTGCTGCAACGGGAACTGGACGGCGCGCAGACCCGCGACCGTGAGTGGGAGTTGCTGACAGTGACCCTCGCGCGGATGCTGCTCGCGCTGGGCCGCAACGCCGAGGGCGTGCTGCGGGCGCGCCAGGCACTCGCCGTGAAAGCCGAACCAGCGAGCCGAGCCGAGATCGGATGGTTGCTGGCCCGCTCGCTGTCCGGTATGGGAAGCAACGAAGAGGCGGTGGAGACCGTCGGACGTGCGCTCCGCCAGGCCGGGCTCCCGGGGGTGTGGCGGGCGCGGCTGCTGGCGTCGCTGGCGATGTTCCAGCGCGCCAGCACCGGTGACCTCGACGCGGCCGACGCCACCGCCCGGCAGGCGCTGCAGGCCGGCCAGGAGGCCGCGGACACGTTCGCGATCGCGTATGCGCTGGTATCGCTGTGGTTGAGCAACTCCGTCCGGCGTGACCACCGCACCGCGCTCGACTGCATCGACCGGGCGCTGGGCGCGCTCGGCAAGGGCGCTGACCATGCCGATCTGCGGACCTTCATCCTCGACGGCCGGATATTCACGATGCAGAACCTCGACCGTTGGCCGGAAGCGGAAGCGACCCTGCTGCAAGCCCGGGGGCTGGCCCAGCGTGAGGGGCCGCGCACCGCGGCGCCGAGCATCACCGCCGCCGTGCTCATGTACTGGCTCGGCCGCTGGGACGACGCGCTGGCCGAGCTGAGCGCGGTCGACGAGGACCTCGCCGAGATCACCTACTCCGGTCTTCGCGAACGAGGGCCGGCGCTGCTGTGGCACGGGGTCACCGCGCTCATCGCCGCCCGCCGCGACGATCGTCAACTGGCCGCGCACTCCCTCGGCGCCGGGCTGGCCCTTCCCGTCCTGACCGCGGCCGACCGGGAGAACAGCGACTTCCTCATCGTGGCACACGCGCTCGCCACGGAGCAGAACGGTGATCCACTTCAGGCCCTGTCGATTCTGTCGGCGCTCCTGCGGCGGCGGCCCGGGGAGATGACGCTGGCCCACCAATGGCTGCCCGACATCGTCCGGCTCGCGCTCGCCGTCGGGGACCACCCGGCCGCCCTGGCCGCGTTGCGGACCTGCCAGGCGGAAGCCGCGGCCGAGAGCAAGCCGGCGAGAGCCACCGCGGCCGCCGGCCGCTGCGCGGGATTGTTCAATCGTGACCCGGCCGAGCTGCGTCAGGCCGTCGCGCACTACCGGGCGGTTGGACCGGTGGTGGACCTGGCCGGCGCACTCGAGGATCTCGCGGTAGTTCTCGCCGACCGCGGCCAGGCCGACGAAGCCAGGAACGTCCTGAACGAGGCGGCCGGCGGCTACGACAGCCTCGGCGCCGCCTGGGACATCAGCCGAGCCGAACGCCGGCTTCGCGCCCTCGGCATCCGGCGCGGCGTCCACGGGCGACGGCCACGCCGCGCCGCCTTCGGGTGGGAGGCGCTCACACCTACCGAACTCAAGATCGCGGATCACATAGCCCAGGGTCAGTCAACGCCGAAGATCGCCGAGGGCATGTTCCTGTCCCGGCGCACCGTGCAAACCCACATCTCACACATCCTCAACAAGCTCGGCGTGCACAGCCGGGTGGACATCGCACGGGAGGCGTTCCGCCGGGGGGCGGGCAGGGTACCGCGGGAAGCGGATTGACCGCATGACGGATCGCCGGAGCCGGGGAGACTGTCGGGTCACTCGCCCTTGGCATTTTCGCCCGCTGACGAACCCGCTGACGCGGCCGTGACGGCGCGCGGCAGCCGTTCGGGATAAATATCCTTAACGGCTGCGCGGGGGTGCGCCGGCTTCAGGTGCGGACCGGGCGGGCGGCGTCGGCGGGGCTCCGGGAGGTCACGGTTGGTGTCGCCGATCCGATCGCAGCTCTGATGGCGGATGCGGGTCCAGACGGGCAGGATGAACCACCAGGTGACGAACCACGCCAGGGTGCCGGTGGTCAGGACCATGGCGGGATACATGCCGATCACGACGTCGAAGATCAGCAGCAGCGCGGAGCCCATGGTGGCGAGCAGGAGCAGCAGGCCGAACAGCGCGAGCCGGTTGGCGATGCGGACGAGTTGCTGCTTGAGCCGCCTGCGGTAGATCATCCGGTGGAACGCGGCGGGCGCGATCAGCAGCAAGGTTGCCGTCCACCTCGGCCGCATCAGGAAGGGTGGTGAGTTGCCGAGTCTTGGGCATCGCGTCTCCGGTGCGGTAGGCGAACCGTGGGCGGTTCCTGGTGTGAGGCCAGCATCAGACCTTGCCGAGCGACCAACTGCCAGGCGACTGCGTATCAGTGCTGAGGCAGAAGTCGAGCATCAAGCCGGTGTACTTCTTTTTAGGGATTTCACTGTCGTCGGAGATCATGTGCTGAATCGTCTGGGT
>Ga0137377_10001460_pt1 | contig 16604 bp, 20 predicted proteins | sample SagtaG_22_FD_104815 | JGI IMG/M metagenome (GOLD analysis project Ga0137377, IMG submission 104815) | Vadose zone soil microbial communities from Sagehorn Ranch, Mendocino, California, USA - Sage2_L_40_16 metaG | ecosystem: Environmental > Terrestrial > Soil > Vadose zone | place: USA... | reverse complement strand
GCGACCCTGACCCTCTCGGACGTCGTCATGGGCTTTCCCTTCGCTCAGTACCCGGCCGCGCGGTCGTAGACGTTGCGTAGCGGACGCCCGGCCAGCCATCGTTGCAGGTTGTCGGTGAACAGCTCGGTGAGCAGGCGGTTCTCGGCCGCGGCCGTGGACGCCGAGTGCGGCGAGATGATCACGTTGTCCAGCTGCCATAGCGGCGAGGAGGCCGGCAGCGGCTCGGTCTCGAACACGTCCAGGCAGGCGCCGCCCAGGTGGCCGGAGCTCAGGGCGGCGATCAGCGCGTCCTCGTCGACGACCTGGCCCCGGCTGATGTTCACCAGCACCGCGCCGGGACGCATGCGCGCCAGCTCGCGGGCGGAGATGAGGTGCCGGGTCTGCTCGGTTAGCGGGCAAGCCAGGACGAGCGCGTCCACGGCGGGCAGTACCTGGCCGATCTGGTCCGGGGTGACGAACGAAGCCACCCCCGGTGCGTCCCGGTGGCGCGGGGTGCGAGCCGCCCCGGTTACCTCGACCCCCGCCGCGGCCAGGAGCCGGGCCACCGCCCGGCCCACCCCGCCCAGGCCGATCAGCAGCACGCGGCGGCCCGCCAGCTGGCCGACCGCGTACCGCTGCCAGTGCCGCTGCCGCTGCCAGCGGCCGAGCGCAGGCAGGTCCTTGGCGAAGTACAGCAGCCCTAGCAGGGCGAACTCGGCCAGCGGGGTGGCGTGCACGCCCGCAGCCGTCGTGAACACCAGCGGCGTGCCCGCCAGGCCGGTGCGCTCGAGGAAGCCGCCGATGCCCGCGCTGGTGCCCTGGACCCAGCGCAGCCGCGGGCAGTTGGCCGCCATGTCGGCCGGCGCCTGCCAGTCGAAGTCGAAGCTGACGTCGGCCCGCTGCCGCAGCGCGGCCCAGCGGTCCAGGTCGGCAGCTGACAGCGGCGGGGGTACGCCGATGTGGTCGCACGGGTACCGGGGCACCGGGAGCAGGTCCGGCTCGTACAGCACCGACACCCGCGGGCCGGCGGCCTCGATCCGGGCGGCGTGCTCCGGCTCCAGCGGCGACGCCACCAGAACGTTAACCCTGTCCGACGCCATCCGCCCTCGTTCGCTGAGCTGTCCGGGCTAAACCGAACCGATTGTCGACAATCGACGATTTTCCTCGAATCGACGCGTCCCGTCAAGGCCCAGGCGGACCGAGGGCAGGCCGGATGACCGCGACACTTACGCGTCTGCCAGTAAAAATAATGTAACGGACCATGCCCGGAGGATTGACGGCCCGGCGGCACATTTTTAGAGTTAGGCAAAGTTGTCGACAATCGACGAAAGGGGCGCCACCATGTCCCTAGCCACCCGGTCCCGGATGCTCAGCGCGGGCCTGGCCGCCCTGGCGATCGGGGTGGTCGCTGCCTGCAGCGGCCCGTCCACGCCGGCCGGCACCGGCGGCGGCGCCGGCACCTCGTCCGGGCCGAGCGTCGATATGCTGGTGATCGCCAACGCGGTCAAGGTCGACACGCTGGATCCCGAGGCGAACTCGGTGAACGAGTCCATCTGGCTGGACCAGAACCTCTACAGCCGGCTGCTGCAGCCGAACGCGACCGGGACCGCCCTGCTGCCGGACCTGGCCACGTCCTGGGACATCTCGGCCAACGGCCTCAGCTACACCTTCCACCTGCGGCCGGACGCCAAGTTCTCCAACGGCAGCCCGGTGACCGCGGCGGACGTCGTGTACTCGATCGAGCGGTCCCGCAAGTTCTCCGGCGGCTGGGGGTTCCTGCTGACCGCGGTGAAGACCATCACCGCGCCCGACACACACACGGTCGTCATCACCCTGTCGCAGCCGCACGCCCCGCTGCTGGCCGATCTGGCCATGTACGCCTACTCCGTGGTCCCTGAGAATCTGGTCAAGTCCCAGGGCACCTCCTTCTTCCAGCACCCGGTGGGCAGCGGGCCGTTCATGGTCAGCTCGTTCAGCGCCGACAGCGAGGTCGACCTGGCCCGTAACCCGTACTTCTACGGGACCAAGCCGAAGATCAGCAAGGTCCGGATGCTGATCGTGCCGGACGACAACAGCCGGGTGCTGATGCTGGAGAGCAAGAAGGCCGATGTCATCGAGAACCCGCCCGGCAACCTGGTCACCCAGATCAACAAGACGCCCGGCCTCAGCGTGCAGCTGTTTCCGTCGACCAGGGTCGATTTCATCCAGCTCGACCAGCACTTCAAGCCGTTCAAGAGCCAGCTGGTCCGGGAGGCGCTGAACTACGCGATCGACCGGAACGCGATCGTGCGGCTGGCCTACCAGGGCCACGCGACCCCCGGCGCTTCGTTCATGCCGTACAAGATGGAGTTCTTCGACTCCGGGCTGCAGCCCTACAAGTACGACCCGGCCAAGGCCAAGCAGCTGCTGGCCCAGGCCGGCTACCCGCACGGCTTCAACACGTTCCTGATCACTGTCAGCGGTGACGTCGCCGGGCAAGCCGAGGCGGTCGTGGTCAAGTCCGAGCTCGCCGCGGTCGGCATCAACGTGAGCATCCAGTCCTACGAGCTGCTCACCGCCTACGACAAGGAGGACAACGGTCACTCGCAGATGGGCGAGCGGTACTGGACCAACGACATCATCGACCCCGACGAGGTGGCCACGTTCGGCGCCGACTGCAAGGGCGGCGCCAATGCGTTCAACAGCTACTGGTGCGACAGCCAGGCCACGTCGCTGGTCAATCAGGCGCGCGCCGAGCGCAGCAACGCCACGCGGCAGCAGATGTACGGCCAGATCCAGCAGATCATCTACCAGCAGTCGCCGTTCGTGGTCATCGACTACAGCCCCTACCGGTACGGCGTCGGCAACTGGGTCCACGGGTTCCACGTGACCCCGCTGGGCAACTACCAGCTGTCCCTGGAGACGCTCACGGTGAGCTCGCACTGAGGCGGCCGACGTGAGCCGCTTCGGGACGCTGCCCCGGCGCCTGGCCCACCTGGTCATCGTGCTGTTCGGGATCACGCTGGTCACGTTCCTGCTGCTCCGGCTGATCCCGGGCGACCCGGCCCTGGCCATCCTGGGCAGCAGCTACACGCACGAACGCGCCGTAGCCATCGACAACTTCCTGGGCCTGAACCGGCCCATCTGGACCCAGTATGGCCTGTTCATGGGGCGGCTATTTCGCGGCAACCTGGGCTTCTCGTTCTTTTACAACCTGCCGGCCGGCACGGTGATCGGCCGGCACATCGCGCCCACACTGTTCCTGATCTGCTACAGCGCCGTGCTGGCCGCGGCGATATCGTTCCCGATCGGCTTCCGGGCCGGCCTGCGCCGGGGCGGCGCGCTCGACCAGTCGGCCCGGGTCTTCTTCACGCTCAGCTTCGCCATGCCGGCCTTCTGGCTCGGCATCATCCTGATCATCGTGTTCAGCGTCCACCTGCACGTGTTCCCGCTGAACGGGTTCGGCTCGGGCTTCATCGGCCATCTGTACAACCTGTTCCTGCCGGCCCTGACGATCGCGCTGGGGTTCTCGACCGTGCTGGTCCGAAGCCTGCGCGCCGCCACCATCACCACCCTGCAGGCCGAGTTCGTGGACACCGCCCAGATGAAGGGCATCCCGTGGTCGCAGGTGCTGTGGCGGCACGTGTTCCGCAACGCGGTGCTCGCGGTGGTGGCGGTCTACGGCGTCAACCTCGCCTACCTGATCAGCGGAACCGTCCTGGTGGAGAACGTGTTCTCGCTGCCCGGCCTGGGCACCCTGCTGGTCAGCTCGGTCGCCGACCGCGACTACCCGGTGGTGCAGGGCGTGACGCTGCTGTTCGCGGTGCTGATCGTGGCCATCAACCTGCTCACCGACATCGTGCAGGCCGCGCTGGACCCGCGAGTGGGACAGGAGATCGGCGAGTGAGCACGATGTGGGCGGCCAGCCCGTCCGAGCTGCTGATGCAGGCCGCGACCAGGACGGCCGGGCGGCGCCGCAGCGTGGCCCGGCGGCGGATGACGCTCATCGCCGGCCTGGTCATGCTGGGCCTCGCGATCGCCGCAGTGCTGCTGGCGCCGGTGCTGGTCAGCTACTCCCCCACCGCCATCGACCCGCTGCACCCGCTCGCCCCGCCGGGCACCGGCGGCCACCTGTTCGGTTCCGACCAGTACGGCCGGGACCTGCTGGCCCGCATCCTGTACGGCGGCCGGATCGACCTGGCCATCGCGTTCGGCGCGACCGGCGTGACCCTGGTCGGCGGGACGATCATCGGCCTGGTCGCGGGCTACGCCGGCGGGAAGCTGGACAGCTTCCTGATGCGCCTGGTCGACCTGTTCTTCGCGTTCCCGTTCCTGGTCCTGATCATCGCGATCGTGGCCATGCTGGGGCCCAGCATCTTCAACATGTTCCTGGCGATCTGGATCACCAGCTGGGTGAGCTACGCCCGGATCATGCGGGCGCAGACCGTGGTGGCCAAGAAACAGCAGTACGTGCTGGCCGCCCGGGCTCTCGGGTACAGCCCGCTGCGGATCATGTTCCGGCACATCCTGCCCACCACCGCCTCGTCGGTGATCCTGTTCTCGATGGTGGACGCGGTGGGAAACATCATCCTGGCCGCGTCGCTCGGTTTCCTCGGGCTCGGCGCCCAGCCGCCGTCCCCGGAATGGGGGGCGATGATCGCCGACGGCCAGAACTACATCCTGACGTCCTGGTGGCTGGCCACCATCCCCGGCCTGGCCGTGGTGTTCGTCGGCGTGGCGTTCAGCCTGATCGGCGACGGGCTGGCCGACCTGTTGCGGGCAGGCGACCGGTGAGCGCACCCGGCCCGCCGCTGCTCACGGTCCGGGACCTGCGCAGCTACCTGGCCACCAGCCAGGGCGTGGTCCGCGCGGTCGACGGGGTATCGCTCACCGTGCACGAGGCCGAGGTGCTCGGCATCGTCGGCGAGAGCGGCTGCGGGAAGACGGTGACCTGCCGCACGATCATGGGCCTGATGGCGGCCAGCAGCCTGCACGCCAGCGGGGAGGTCATCTATCACCCGCACGGGGAGCGGAGCATACTGAACGCCCCGGCGTCCGAGCTACGGGCATTGCGGGGCGCGCACCTGGCGATGATCTTCCAGGACCCGATGACCGCCCTGAACCCGGTACGCAGCATCGGCGACCAGCTGCTGGAGGCGGTCAGGGCGCACACCGCCCTGACCCGGGCCCAGGCCCGGGAGCGGGCCATAAGCCTGCTGGAGCGCGTCGGCATTCCGGCGCCAGCCCGTCGTATGCGCGACTACCCGTTCCAGTTCAGCGGCGGGATGCTGCAGCGGGTGCTGATCGCGATCGCGCTGGCCTCCTCGCCCCGGCTGCTGCTGGCCGACGAGCCCACGACGTCCCTGGACGTGATCATCCAGGACCAGATCCTCAGCCTGCTGCTCGAGCTGCAGGAAGACACCGGCATGAGCATGATCCTGGTCAGCCACGACCTAGCGGTCATCACCGAGGTCTGCGACCGGATCGTAGTGATGTACGCGGGCCAGGTGGTGGAGGAAGGCGCCACGGCTGACATCATCACCGATCCCCGGCACCCGTATACCCGGGCGCTGCTGGACGCGCTCCCGCAGGAAGGCCAGCGCGGACCGCTGCGCAGCATCGGCGGATCACCGCCCAGTCTGATCGACGTGCCCGAGGGCTGCCGGTTCGCACCCCGTTGCCGGCACGTGGTGGCCAAGTGCAGGTCCTGGGACACCGAGCTCCTCCAGACAGGCCAGCGCCAGCAGGCCGCCCGGTGCTGGCGGCAGGAAGAGATAGGGCACGAGATCGGGAGGTCGCAGGCATGACCGCGGGACACAGGCTCGGCATCGGCGTCGTGGGCGCGGGACGGTGGGCGGGCCTGGCCCACCTGCCCGGCTGGGCCCGCGACGAGCGGTGCCGGATTGTCGGGATCTGTGACCGCGAGCCGGAGCGCGCCGCCGCCGCGGCCGATCAGTATGGCGCCACCGTGATCACCGACGATTACCGGGTGCTGCTGGACTGCGACGACATCGACATCATCGACGTGGTCACCCACGACGGCGAGCACTTCGGTGTCAACCTGGCCGCGGTCGAGGCGGGCAAGCACGTGCTCAGCGAGAAGCCAGTCGCGCACGACCATCACGACGTCCGCCGGCTCGCCGGGCTGGCCCGGGCCAACGGGCTGAAGACCAAGGTCGGCTTCACGTTCCGGTACAGCCCGGCGGTCAGTTACCTGAAGGACCTGCTCACCCGCGGTGACCTCGGCACCCCTTACATCTACAACGCCTACGAGCAGAACTCCCAGTGGCTTAGCCCGCGGTCCCCGCTGCGCAACTCCGAGCGGGTCAACAGCGGACGGATCCAGGTGGCCTCGCTCGAAGGCTACGGGGCGCCGGTCATCGACATCGGTCACTGGTTCATGGAGTCGGACCTGACCGCGGTGGTGGGCGTGCTGCGCAACTTCGTCCCAGAGCGGATGATCGCGGCCACCGGGGCCATGGCCCGCACCAACATCGACGATGGTGACATCTTCATCGGCGAGTTCGCCAGCGGCGCGATCTGCTCGGTGCAGAGCAGCTTCGTCACGGTGGGGAACTACCCCGGGATCGAGGTCCGGGTGTACGGCAGCGAGGGGGCGGCGATCGCGCGGCTGGTCGAGGAGTTCGGTATCTGCGAGACGCTGACGTTGGCCAGGCCGGATGATGTGGAGTTCCGCGAGGTGGAGGTGCCGGCCCGGTACTATCCGCCCGGTGGCAACCCGCGCGAGTCGTGGCGGACCCTGTACTACGCCAACCTCACCGCGAACTTCGCCAGCGAGGTGCTCGGCGAGGTTGACGGCAACGAGGGGAACTTCGACGACGGCCTGCGGGTCCAGGAGGTCATCAACGCGGTGGAGATCTCACACCACGAACGCCGCTGGGTCAGCCTGCCCCTGGACGAAGAAGGCGGGGGCGCGCGATGACCGGCGCGGCCCAGGTGCGCTGGGGCATCATCGGCACCGCGAACATTGCCCGGGCGGTGTTCCTGCCCGGCCTGCGGCAGGCCGGCGGCGACGCGGCCGCGGTGGCCGGCCGGCAGGCCAGCCGGGCCGAGCAGTTCGCCCGCGACAACGGGATCGGCCGCGGCGTGGCGGGCTACCAGGCCTTGATCGATGACCCGGACATCGACGCGCTGTACATCCCGCTGCCCAACTCGCTGCACGCGGAATGGACCATCCGCGCGCTGGAGGCGGGCAAGCCCGTGCTGTGCGAGAAACCACTGTGCGGCACGCTGCCGGACACCGAACGGACGCTCAAGGCGGCCCGCCAGACCGGGACCCTGCTCTGGGAGGCGTTCGCGTTCCCGTTCCACACGCAGCTGACCCAGCTCAGGCAGCTCATCGCCGACGGCGCTATCGGCGAGCTGATGGAGATCAAATCCAACTTCCACTTCTCGGTGACCCGGCCGGACAACATCCGCTACTCACGGGACCTGCAAGGCGGTGCGCTCCTCGACGTCGGCTGCTACCCCATCCGGCTGGCCGCCGAGTTGTTCGCCGCGGCCCACGAGTCGGCGTGGGCGACGGCCAGCTGGGGCGGCCAGGGCGTGGATGTCGACATCTGGGGGGTGCTTGGCTACCCGGCGGGGCACCGGCTGCTGCTGTCGTGCGGGTTCGGTCGTAGCTACGACGCGTTCACCACGCTCGAAGGCACCGCAGGACAGATCCACGTGACCAATCCGTTCCATCCCGGTCCGGGCGACAGCTACACGGTCAGGGCCGGGCGCGACGAGCCGCGCCGCTACCCGGCCGCGCCGGAGGAACTGTCGTTCACCGCCCTGACCCGGCACATCAACGCCGTGCTGCGCGGTGAGGAGGAGCCGCGGCGGCTGGCGGTCGACACGGCGCTGCCGGTCGCACAGGGGCTGCACGACCTGGCCGAGGCGGCTGAGCAGATCCGGTGAGCCGGGATGGCGACCTCAGCTGGGGTGAGGGCTGGCCCGGCTCGGGCCGGAACGGCGGCCACACGTTCCGCAACGGGTGCACCGCCGAGGCCGCCTTCGGTGCCTGGCCGCGTTCGCCGCCTCGCCACGGGGGAAGAAGTACCCGCAGGCCGCCCGGGTCTGGGAGGACGCCTGGGATGCCTTCACTCCGTTCCTGGCCTTCAGCCCGGCCGTGCGCAAGCTGCTCTACACCACCAACGCGAGAGCCTGAACTATCAGCTCCGTAAGGTCACCAAGGCCCGCGGCCACTTCCCCAGCGACGACGCCGTGGTCAAGCTGCTGTGGCTGGACATCATCAACATCGAGGACAAGCGCGCCCGCGAGCGCCTCGCCCGCCGCCAGCAGGCCGGCAAGCGATCCGACCAGCCCGCCCGCCTCGTCGAAGGGCAGCGGGTCATGGGCTGGCGCGAGGCCCTCAACGAACTCGGCAGCGCCTACCCGGGCCGCCTAAGATAAAAGCTCAAGAAAATAATTCAAAAAAGTTTACACCTGAGATTACAGGCTCATCCGGACGCGCGGTAGTGCCCGGCTACTTCGGTGATGAAGCTGCGGGCAGTGCCGGCCCACAGTGCGGAGCCGCCGAAGAAGCTGGCCAGGGCGTGGTAGTGGTCGATGTCCTTGGGGTCCCGGAGCACGAGCTGGCCGGTGAACAGCTCGATGGTGACGATGTGGTCGTCGTAAAGCACGAAGGTGTGGTACGGCCCGTCGCAAACGGGCGTGCTGAGCGGCAGGACACCAATGCGGATGTTCGGCAGCCAGGACAGTGACACCAGCCGGTCAAGCTGCACGGCCATGATGGATGGCTCGCAGAGCTGCCAGCGGAGCGCTGATTCAGTCAGCAGGAACTCGAACCGCTTGGATTTGTCGTGCAAGATGGCCTGGCGTTCGAGCTTGAGGGCGATGGCGGTGGCGGTATCACCGGCCGCTGGCTCGACCGGCGTGTCCATCGCCGCTCGCATGTACTCGGGTATTTGCAGCAGGCCGGTGATGAGGGTCGGCAGGAAGTGCCGCATCTCCTTGGCGTCAGCTTCGAGGGCGGCCAGCTCCCGCTGCCGATGATGCAGGCCACGGCGCACTGAGGCCCGGACATCCTGGTACTCGGTGTTGGCGATACGGGCCAGCGCCAGCAGTTCGCCGCTGGTGGCCTGGTCCACGCCCAGGGCGCGCAGCATGCGGTCCACGTCAACGACGCTGGGCAGCAGCCGGCCGTTCTCGATCCGGCTGACCTTGGACTGCGACATGTGGCAGCGCCGGGCCAGGCGCTCCCCGGACAGGCCGGAGGCACGGCGGAGGTCACGCAGGGCCTCGGCGAGGCTCTGCCGGTCGTGGCCTGCCTGCTCGGGGTCGAGTCTCACTCCAGTAGTTTCACGTACTCCGCAAACGGCTGGGCATGGGCGAGAGCGATGCGCTGCCACTTGACGTACGGGGCCGGATCGGCGTCTTCGAGCAGCTCGCGGCCGAGCTGGGTGCCGTGCTCGTCGTAGTACATGCGCACGACGGATGTGTCGTCGAAGAGCCAGAAGTCCTGGCCCGGCAGGCCGGGGTCCGGCTGGCTGGTGAGGTCGAGGATGCTGATGTCCTCACCAGCCGCCACGGTATGGCGGTAGACGGCGAACTCATAGCGAAGATATTCGGTCAGCGGCCTGCGGAGCACGTGAACCCGGCCGACCCAGCGGCCGGTGGCCCGGAAATACCGAAGGCGGGTGAGCCACTGGTCGTCGTCGGGAATGTGCAGGCTGCCGGAGGACAGGAACTGCTCGTACTCCTCGTGTTCGCTGGTGATGTCGTATTCGGGATAGGTTTCGAGGCGGAAGGCGGTGCGCTGGAAGGCGTTGAAGAAGGAACGCCACTGCTCACCATCCAAGCGCACGCACGGCCTCCTTGAGAACCCCTACTGGGATCTCCACGACGGATTCGCCAGCGGGTGTCTTCTTATCCACGTCGTAGCCCTGGATCGCAACGGTGCCGCGATCGGTGGTGAAGACAGTAGGACAGTCATCACGGCCGCAGTCGCCGCCGGCGATGCGGATGAGGCGCGGAGGCGGACTCATAATGGGCGCTGCCTTTCCCTGGGCTGATCTATGCGCGGACATGGCTGTCGCTAAGCAGGATGCCAAGCGGACGTCAAGAGGTATTCACGATGCCGCATAGAGCCCGCAGCAGGCACGCTCAGGGACTCCGGCACTCATTCTCAGTCGCCCGGAATCAGGTCTCCCGAACCTCGGCCGCTAATTCTATGCAAGCGCAGGAATAGCGCTGGCTACCGCCCCGGCCACTGAATAGCGTCAGATGCATGAACATGGCCGCCAGTCATACCAAGGCCGAGAGCACTGATGACGACACGATTCGCTGGGAGGCTGCCGCCCAGGTGCGTCGCGAGCATCCGGGCTGGGTCGTTATCTGGGCGGCATGTAAGGGCGAGTTCCAGGCCCGGCCGCTGTTCCGCGTGCCGCCTGGCACCGTCGCGACCGGCGCCACCCCTGAGGCGCTGACCGCCCAGATGGACGAGATCCAGCAGGCCGCCCGCTCCCGGCGACCAGCACGCGTCTAGCCCCAGCCGCCTGTAACCCCGTTACGTCGATCGGAGATACGTCATGCCCGCGTGCCCTGGCACCGGCTCGCACTCCTTGTCTGGCGCCACGGCGGTACGGCCTGCCGCCTCGGATAGCGAGGCTGTTCCGGCCTCGCGCGCCGACCTTGACCGGCCGCTGGGCTCGGTCCCGTCTCCGGTTACGGTGCTCGATCAGCAGAGCTTCGAGATCGGACTGCCGAATATCGCCCGGATCAACGATGCGCTGCTGGGCGGCAGCTACGATCAGCTCGTCGAAGAGCTTGGCCCGATTTCCCGGCGGCTATGCCCCCCGTGCTCCGCTCAGTCCTGTTCGTGCTCGAACGGCACGAAGCCAAGCTTGTCACCGCAATGACCATCATCGCGGGTGGTGCCCGGTGACCACGCGTGCGGCGACGGCCTGCGTGGACGTCCATGTCAGTTGCGGTTTTGCACCATCCACGCCGCCGTCATCGCGCTGCAGTGGCGGGCGCGGCAGTGGTCGGACACCGCGCCCGCCGAGGAGGCTGCCATGACCGGCGGGGGCTGGCGGCGCGGCGCGTCCGGCATGGTGGAGGACCGGGCGCTCAAGGCGCTCCGCCTGGCGTGGGGAGACGCCTACGACATCGGGCACGAGCACTGCCGGTGGATCGCCACGAGCCGCGCCGACCAGCGCATCGTTGACGACGATACGCGGGACGACCTGAACCGGGCGATCCGGGCTGACTGGGCGCGGGAGGCAGCGCGGTGAGGTTCCGCGATGAGAGGCCGGGCGACGCGGAAAGAGCCCGCGCGGTCGTGGCGGCCTGGCGGGTCGCGAACCCGGCCGGCACCGAGGAGCAACTCCTCGCCGACGTCGGGCCGCAGTTCCGCCCGGAGTGGGCGGTGGTGCTGCGCTGCACGCTGTTCGCCGTCGACCGGCACCGGGCCCGGGTCGTCACCGGGCAGGCCGGGGCTGCGCGGTGAGATCAGGGATGCACCTACTGGCCGCCGAGCCGGGCGACCTGTTCCGGCTGGCGGCGTTCCGGGCCGCGCACCCGGATGTGATCGTCGGGGATGGCGGATTCGGAATGTGGCAGGCCTTGATCCCCGAGGAGAACGGCGAGACCGTCACTACGCGCCGCACACTCCGCGAGCTGTTGGACCGGCTCGGTGAGCTGATCAAGGACCGGCCGTGACCGGGAGGCTGATGCCGCCACCGGGGCCAAAGCTGCCCGGCTCGCAGATGTCCGCTGCCGAGTTGTCCAGGTACCGCCGGGCTCTTGTGCGCTATCTCAGGCGCTGCCCGCAGGATGAGCCGGGGTACGGGGAACAGCGCGCTTGCCTGGCTCAGGTCATGGCTGAGGAAGCGGAGCGCAGGGTGATCAACCGGGCCAGCGATGGTTCATTCCTGGTGCCACGGGTCAGCTTGTGACGCGCCCGTTCCCGATGCCGCGACAAGCGCCCGCCCCAGCCGTGGTGTGCGCCACCACCAGCGCGCCGGAGGCCCCAGTATGGCCGCAGGCGGACCGGCCGATGATCGGGGACACGCTCCCCGGGCGTGTGCCCGGCGAGCACTTGGCGGAGTTCCCCGCGCCGCCCGAGCGGGTGACGGTGCCGCTGGCGGTGCTGGAGAGGGTCCGCGTGGCCCTGGCAGGCGAGCGCGAGGACGGCACCAGGTGATACGCGATGCTGTGGCCGCCGCCGGAGGCCAGGTGCCGCTTGCCGCGGTTCTCAGCGTCGTAGATTTTTAGCTCGCAGACGAGCGGGTCATCGGTGTCCAGGTCGGTGAGCACGTCCGACGCCGTCAGCCTGAGCTTGCCAGCAGGCCCGTTGCCGCGTCGCCATGTCCGCGCCCCCTCGTCAGCTTTCGCGCGGCCGACGCTAACACGGGGCCGGCCGGGTGGATCCGCCTGCGCAGGCTGTTAACACGGCAGTTACACGGCTAACACCGTGGACACACGCAGCTGATTTCATGGACATCTATGTACGCCAAGACCAACCCGGGGGCGGGGCGTCTCTCGCCGCGGCAGAAGCGGATCTTCGCGATCACCGCGGTGGTCGTGGTCGTCCTGTTCGGCGGTCTGGCCGCCTGGGGTGCGACGGCGCACGACACGTACGGGTCTTCGGGGCACGGCTGCGTGAGCGTCACCGTGCCGAACTCCACCGGCGGGGCCGTCCTGCACTACTGCGGGTCGCGGGCGCAGTCGTTCTGCCAGGCCTCGTTCCGGTCCCGCGACCAGGTTTCACTGCGCGCCCGGCCGCAGTGCGTCCTGGCCGGGCTGAGCCCCTCCGCTGGCCCGACCGCAGCCGTGTCCTAGAGGTCGAGGATGATCGTGACGGGGCCGTCGTTGACCAGGGCCACCTTCATGTCGGCGCCGAAGACGCCGGTCTGAACCCGGGCGCCGAGGTCGCGCAGGGCCTGCACCACGGCATCGACCAAGGGCTCGGCCACCGGCCCGGGGGCAGCCGCGGACCAGGACGGACGGCGGCCTTTGGCCAGGTCCGCGTAGAGGGTGAACTGGCTGATCACCAGCAGCGGCGCGCCAATGTCGGAGCAGGACTTCTCGCCGTCGAGGACGCGAAGGCCCCATAGCTTGGCGGCGAGCCTGGCGGCCTGCTCCGGCGTGTCGTCGTGGGTCACGCCGACCAGGACCAGCAGCCCCGGCTCCTCGATCGCGCCGGCTAGCTGACCGTCCACGGCCACGCTGGCCCGGCTCACCCGCTGCACCACTGCTCGCATAGCACCGCAGGCTACCCGGCGCGCCCGGGAACAGGGCACACTGCGTGCATGATGATCTTTTCGGAACACAATGGCGTGAACCCCGTGGTCGCCGAGGTCGTGCGCTCGGGCTTCACCGAGTCGCGGCACCGCGGCGCGGTCGCGGGCCTGGCCGCCGACGGCACCCTGGTGGTCAGCGCGGGAGAGGTGGCAGCGCCGTTCTTCCCCCGATCAGCGAACAAGCCGCTGCAGGCCACGGCCATGCTGCGGGCCGGGCTCGAGCTGGACGGCGAGCTGCTGGCGCTGGCCTCGGCCAGCCATTCGGGCGAGGACTTCCATGTCGACGGGGTCCGGAAGATCTTGTCCGGCGCCGGGCTGACAGAGGCAGACCTGGGCTGCCCGCCGTCCTGGCCGCTTGACCAGGACACGGCGCGCCGGCTGATCGCTCGCGGTGAGGACATGTCCAGGGTCCGGATGAACTGCTCGGGCAAGCACGCGGCCATGCTGGCCACCTGCGTGGTGAACGGCTGGCCGACCGGCAGCTACCTGAACCCGCAGCACCCGCTGCAGCAGGCCATCCTGCGCACCGTCGAGGAGCTGGCCGGCGAGCGGGTGCCCGTCACCGGTGTGGACGGCTGCGGCGCGCCGCTGTTCGCGCTGACGCTGGCCGGGCTGGCGCGCGCCTTCCGGGTGCTGGTGCTGGCGGCGCCCGGAACGCCGGAGCGCCGGGTGGCCGACGCCATGCGCGCCCACCCGGAGTGGACGAGCGGCACCAGCCGGGACGAGCGCAAGCTGATGGACGCGGTACCCGGCCTGCTGATCAAGGGCGGTGCCGAGGGCGTCGACGCGTTCGCGCTGAGCGACGGCAGGGCCGGCACGGTCAAGATCGACGACGGGGCGCACCGGGGCCGGACGCCGGTCACGGTGGCGGTGCTGCGCCTGCTCGGCGCCGACGTCCCCGAGGAGCTCGCCACCGCCCCGGTTATCGGCGGCGGGGGGGAAGTCGGCGTCATCCGCGCGGCCGGAGGACTAGCGCGCCACGGTTAACTATCACGCACCTGGCCGAGGCCACGGCGAGAGTCCCCCGGAATTGTCATAGGCCACTGGTAGGCTCTGGCGCCATGCAGGTCAGGTACCGGTACCGCCTTTATCCCGCGCCACGGCAGCGGCAGGCACTGGCCCGGGCGTTCGGGTGCGCCCGGGTGGTGTACAACGACTGCCTGCGCGTCCGCGACGAAGCGTACGCGGCCGGGGAGAAGATCAGCGATACCGAGGTGCAGCGCCGGGTGATCACGCTGGCCAAGCTCACCCCGGAGCGGGCCTGGCTGGCCGAGGTCGCCTCAGTCGCCCTAGTCCAGGCGTGCCAGGACGCGCGCCGCGCCTACAAGAACTGGTTCGACTCGCTCACGGGCAGGCGGAAGGGACCGAAGATCAGGCACCCGAAGCCGAAGCGCAAGCACGGCCGCCAATCCATCCGGATGACCCGCAACGGGTTCGCCCTGCACGGCGGGCGGCTGTACGTAGCCAAGGTCGGGGACATCAAGGTCGAGTGGTCGCGGGACTTGCCGTCGGTCCCGTCGTCGGTCACGGTGATCCGCGAGCCGGACGGCCGGTACTACGCCTCGTTCGTCGTGGAACGTGAGGCTACCCCGCTGCCCGACTGCGACCGCGAGGTGGGCATCGATCTCGGTCTGACCAGCCTGGTCGTCACCTCGGACGGGGAGGTGGTCACGAACCCCAGGTTCTACCGGGCGGCGCAGCGGCGGCTGCGGCGTGCGCAGCGGGTGGTGTCCCGTAGGAAGAAGGGCTCCGCGAACCGGGTCAAGGCCAGGCACCGGGTCGCGGTGCTGCACCGCCAGGTCCGCGATGCCCGGCTCGATCACGCGCACAAGGCAGCTCTCCGGCTGGTCCGCGACAACCAAGCGGTCTACACCGAGGACCTCGCCGTGTCCGGGCTGGCCAGGACCCGGCTGGCCAAGTCGATCGCCGACGCCGGCTGGTCCCAGCTGATGCGGTGCATTGAGGAGAAGGCGGCCCAGTACGGCCGGACGTTCGCCCGGATCGGCAGGTTCGAGCCGACCAGCCAGATGTGCTCGGCCTGCGGGGTCAAGGACGGCCCGAAGCCGCTCGCCATCCGCACCTGGCAATGCGGCGAGTGCGGCACGGTCCACGACCGGGACGTGAACGCCGCAAGGAACATCTTGGCCGCCGGGCGGGCGGACAAGTCAAACGCCTGTGAAGCCGATGTAAGACCACCAGCCCCGGTGGCAGTTGGTGCTGAAGCAGGAACCCACCGGAGCGCGGCGTGAGCCGCGCTGGAGGGATCCCGTCGTTCACGGCAGGGAGGACGTCAAGCGGTGAGCAAGAAGAACAAGAACAAGGCACGCCGCCGGGCTCCGGCCAGCCAGGCAAAGGCCAGCCAGGGCGGGACCGGCCGGGCCGCTCCGGGCCAGGACGGCGACATCAGCCAGGCCGAGGCGGACGCGTTCGTCCAGGAGGTGCTGACCAGCCTGTGGGAGGGGGTCGCCTCGGGTGACCCGCTGCGGGCCGAACTGGAGACCGCGACCTGCATGGCGTTCCCGTACGTGCTGGGCCAGCGTGACCCGGCCGACATCGAGTCGTTCATCGACACCGTGCTGGTGAAGGGGGCCGTCCGCCGCCGTATCCCGGACGGCGCCGCGCTGCTCCGGCTGCTCATGACGCTGGGCACGCCGGCCACCAGGCGGGCGGCGAGCCGGGCCCTGGCCGAACTGACCGGCGAGGGCATCTACCCGCCGGAGTGGGTGACCGAAATCGGCAAGGCAACTCCGGGCCAGGCCTGGCGCCGCTACGACGTGTTCGGTGACGACGAGGCCATCGCGGTGACGTTCAGCTACGGCGAGGCCGAACACGGCATCGTGGTCCAGGTCGACCTGGCCGGCATCCCGGTCGCCACCACGATCGGCGTGTCCTCCAACGCGGCCAAGCTGATCGAGGCCATCAGCGGAAACAACGAGGAGTTCGACCGGTCCGAGCAGATCAGCCTGGCCGAGGCGCGCGGCAGGATGCTGCGGCCGCTGGACCGGGCCGGCCGGGACGAGAGCCCGAAGCTGTCCCCGAGCAGCATCGCGTACCTGCCGGTGGCCAGGTCCCGGGTCCGCCGCCTCCCGGAAGGCGACGGCGGCACCCGGGCGGTGTACACCGCGGCCGACCGCGCGGCCGCGGTCGAGGAGTTCATGACCAGCCCGGAGGCGGCCGAGGCCGTCGCGGCGGACGAGGCGTCGACCCGGTTCTGGGCCGAGGTGCTCACCGGCTACAGCGGGCGGATCCCCGGCGAGCCGCCGGACCAGGTGGGCCCGCGCAAGCTCGCGCACATCCTGCTCGGCCACGTGCCGAACACCTTCGTCCTGACCCCGGCCCAGCGCGGCCACCTCGAGCCCGCCGTGACCGCCTGGG
>Ga0137377_10001457_pt1 | contig 16619 bp, 15 predicted proteins | sample SagtaG_22_FD_104815 | JGI IMG/M metagenome (GOLD analysis project Ga0137377, IMG submission 104815) | Vadose zone soil microbial communities from Sagehorn Ranch, Mendocino, California, USA - Sage2_L_40_16 metaG | ecosystem: Environmental > Terrestrial > Soil > Vadose zone | place: USA... | reverse complement strand
TCGGAATACACCGTGAACGTCAGTATATTTCCAAGATTTTCCTGGCTACACTATGAGGTCGCCGGAGGGCTCGCGTGCCTGGTCAGGCACGGAAGTGCTACTCGGAGTCCCCGTAACTTCGGCCTAGGCGCGGCGCGACGGCCGGACCGCCGGGAAGGAGCCAGCAGACACCGGCCGCCACCGCGGCCAGCCTCCCAGCACAGTCCCGAGGAGGACACATGACCGACACCACCACCGATCCGGCTGCCGCAGCCGCGGACAGCGACATCGCCGCCGAAGACGCGGCGGCCGCAAGTCCGCTGTGCGTGAGTGATCCGGCGAACCCGGCGTGTGCCCGGCGGATGATCGCCGTGGCCAAGCTGGTTGCGCATCCGGCCAATGTCCGCGAGGACCTGGATCTGACGGCCGAGTTCTGCGCGTCGGTCGCCGAAAACGGGGTCCGCGTCCCGCTCCTGATCACCACGGACGCCGGTGGCGGTTACCGGGTGATCGAGGGACACCGTCGGCTCGCGGCCGCCGTCAAGGCCGGTTTGGCGACCGTTCCGTACGATCTGGACGGGGAGCGGGCCGCCGATGAGGCGGGCCAGTTCCTGGACATGGTGACCGCCAACAGTGCCGCGTATCGCAAGAACTTCACGCCACTCGAAGAAGCCACCGCGCTGTTCGCAGCGCACGAAGCCGGCGCCACCCGCACCCGGATCCGTAAGGCGACCGGCCGCAAGGCCGATCAGGTCAAGACCGCGCTGGCCGCGGGCGGGCTGACTGGCGACACCCGCGAGCAGGTCGGCGGGCTGAACCGGCAGCTCACGCTCGACGAGCTGGCCTTGCTGGCCGAGTTTGAAATCAGCCCGGAGGCCCTTGAGCAGCTCCTGCTCGCGGTGGCCAACGGGTATCCGCTGGAGCACGTGGCCGAGCGGATCCGCCAGCAGCAGGCCGAGGCGGCCGAGCATGAGCGGGTCCGGGCCCAGCTGCAAGCGGCCGGCTGCCCGGTCACGGATCAGATCGTGCCCGGATCGTCGCTGCTGACCAGCCTGGCCCACGACGGCCAGGACCTCACGCCGGACAATCACAGGCAGTGCCCGGGGCATGGGGCGTTCTTCCGCCCCCACGACCGGCGCACCCGGTGTTTTACTGCACCGACCCGGCCGCGCACGGCCACACCTACCGGTGGGCACAACCCACCGCACCCGCACCGGCCACCGCCGACGGCAATGGCAATGGGGCCATCGCGCGCGGGCCGGGCGGGATGGACAGCAGCGGCGGTTCCCCCGCCCGCGATCACGCCCCAGAGCCGATTCCAGATCCCGCCGCGGAGCAAGCGCGGCGGCGGGTGATCGAGGGCAACAACGCGTGGGCCGCAGCCGCCGAAGTGCGCAAGCGGTGGGTCGCGCAGCTGCTGTGGCGGCGCACCGCGCCCAAGGAGGCCCTCCGGTTCGCCGCCGGGCAGCTGCTGACCATGCCTGAGGCGCTGCGCCGCGGGCTGCCCGCCGCGGCCGGGCGGCTGGTGTTCACCGAGCTGACCGGCAAACCTTTGGAAGCGGTGCTGCGGGACTGCGAAACCTACCCGCTGGCGCGGCTGCCGCTGCTGGTGCTGGCCCCGATCGCGGTCGCCTACGAGTCCGAGATGGCTGGTGATGGGGACCGCCGCGGCACCTGGCGCACCGACAAGTGGGCCCCCTGCTCCCGCAAGGACGCCGGGCGGTGGCTGATGTTCCTGGCCACCCTGGGCTACCAGATGTCGGCAATCGAACAGGCCGTGGCCCGCGGCGTGCCCTACGAGGGTGAGGACCCGGCCGGCCAGCCGGACACCGGCCCCACCGGCACGCCGGACACGCCAGCAGCAGACACCGATTCCGCCGGGGCGGGTTCCGGTCAGGCCGGCGCCGATCCCGGGCACCCGGCCGACTCCGGCCAGGCCGCGGGTGGCCCCGAGCAGGCCAACGGCGGTTCCGGGCAGGGCGGTGACCGCACCGGCGCAGGTGCGGCCGATGCCGCGGACGATCCCGGCGCGTACCCGGGCGCGGCCGCCGCCTGAGCACCCACCACATCTATCTGTCTGGGCCGCCGGCCGCCGGGCCGGCGGCCCAGACACGTGACGGCCCCTGCACCGCGCCCGTTCGCGGCCCCGAGCGGCTTCCGGGCCCGCCGGCGCGCGGAACCCCCTCCCCTACAGCCCGGCCTATCCACCGGGCTTTTCCAGCCCTTCCATCACACCTAAGGAGATCAACCATGACCACCTCCTCCTCAGCCCCGGTCCTGACCACCCGGAACGCCACCCTCGCCGATCTGGCCGCGCTGCTGCGCGACCAGCAAAGCCGCAAGCTCGACATGGTCGCCCCCGCGACCGCGCTGCGCTCGGCCGGTGCGCGGCTGGTCATCGGCCAAACCGAACCACAGCTCACCGCGGACGGGGTGACGATGACCACCGGCGCCTACACCCCCACCGAGGTCTGCGACGACGGGCTGGCCGACAAGCTCAACATCCCGGCCGCCTACCTGCGGCGGCTGCGCGCCGAGCACCCCGGCCTGTACGACGCGAACGTCAACGGCTGGCTGGCCCGCACCACCAAGTCCTACCTGGTGCGCTGCCTGCGCGGCGATAGTGGGGGCGGGATCGCGAGGGCGTTCTTGTCCGCCAGCTTCAAAATGATCGACCACCTGAATGTGCTGATGGCCGCCCTGGACGGGCTGCGCCAGGCCGGCGTGCCCGCCGGCATCGACGGCTGCGACCTGACCCCCCGCCGCATGTACGTCCGCGTCGTCAGCCCCGCGATCCGGTCGCTGGCGCCCGGATTGCTGGCCGGGTACCGGTCCCCGTTCACCGGACAATCCGGCGCGGATAACCGGTGGTCTTCGCGGGCTGGGTGCTGAGCAACAGCGAGACCGGCTGTGGCGCGTTCTCGATCACGCCCCGGCTGGTGGTACAGGTCTGCCGGAACGGGATGACGATCACCAAGGACGCGCTGCGCGCCGTGCACCTGGGCGGGCGCCTGGACGACGGGGTGATCCGGTGGAGCGGCGACACCCAGCAGCGCAACCTGGACCTCATCACCGCCCAGGCCCGCGACGCGGTCACCACCTTCCTCGACACCAGCTACGTGGAGAAGAAGATCGCCGAAATGTGCCAGGCGGCGGGCCAGCCGGTCACCGACCCGCAGGAAACCATCGAGATCGTGGCTCAGCGGCTGCGGTTCACCGATGAGCAGCAGAAGACCATCTTGACCCACTTCATCCGCGGCGGCGACCTGACCGCGGGCGGAGTGATGCACGCGGTCACCAGCACCGCCCAGACCCTCACCGACGCCGACACCGCGCACGAGATGGAAGCCCAGGCGCTGCCCGCGCTCGAACTCGCCGCCCACGCCTAAATCCGCCGCCGCTAGCAGGGCCGGGCCGGACAGCCCGGCCCTGTCCTGGCGGCGCAAGGCCGGCTCGCGCGAGGGTGCGCCACCAAGCCCCGCCCGGTCCGGGTGGCGACGGCCAGATGATCACCGATCGTTCCCGCCGCGCCCCAGGGACCACCCGGGTAGCGGCCGGAACAGCCGTGAAGATCCGCCGATCCGGCCTGCCGGGCGACCGCCCGGCAGGCCTTCCCCCTCTCCCCACTCCCCTTCTGGAGGTTGTCATGCCCGACCACAGGGTCATCCCGTTTCCCACCGGGCGCGCCGGTGCCCGCGGCGACAGCGACACCGCCGCGCTGAATGACATCCACGCCATCTTGTGCCGCCCCGGCGGCTGGGATCCGGACACCTTGGACGACGTCGCCCTGGTGCTGGCGCGCTGCGGCCGGCCCGTGGCCGACGTCCGCGACATCGACGCCACCGCCGGGCACACCCCGGCCGGGCTGCCGCAGGCCCGCGTCGATGCCGGCGGCACCAGCATCGAGGTCTACCAGGACCACTCCGGCGGCCTGGCCGTGACGATCACGGCCACCCCGGCCGACGAAACCGGCCTCACGGTCAGCCTCAACGGCCGCCCGCTGCATGCCGCCACCGGGAGCACGCCATGACCGCGCCCGCCGGGGGCCGGGCGCCGCGCCGCACGCTGCCCGGCGCTGCGTCACCACCGCCAGCTCACCGTCTGGCCCACGCTCACCACAGCGCCGGCGCCGACGGCGCTCAGCCGGGCGGCCGTGATGGCGCGCGATCGCCGCAGCGGTGCCTGCGATCTACTGGCGGCCGCCATGGCGTACGCCGAGCGGGGCTGGCACGTGTTCCCGCTGCGCCCCGGTGGCAAGCAGCCCGCCCTGCACGGCCAGGACCGCTGCGCGCGCTCCGGCCCATGCCGCAACGGCCACCAGGGGTGGGAACAGCGCGCCACCACCGACCCGGGCCGGATCCGGGAATGCTGGCGGCACGGCCCATTTAACGTCGGCATCGCCTGCGGCAGATCCGGCCTCGTGGTGATCGACCTGGACACCCCCAAGGGTGGCGCGGCTCCGCCCCCTGAGTGGGCCAAGCGGCGGATCTGCGATGGCGCGGGTGTGCTCGCCTATCTGTGTGAGCGGCACGGCCAGCCGTGGCCGTTCGTGACGTTCGCCGTCGCTACGCCGAGCGGCGGGACGCATCTGTATTTCACTGTCCCGCCGGGGCTGCGGCTGCGCAACACGGCCGGGCGGCTGGGCTGGTGCATCGACACCCGCGCCGCGGGCGGGTACGTCGTCGCCCCGGGCAGCATCATCGCCGGGCGGCCCTACGTGACCGTTACCTCGATCCCGCCGGCGCCGCTGCCGGGCTGGCTGGCCACGCGCCTGGCGGAGCCCCCCGTGTCCTGCCCTGCCGGGCCGCTGTTTGCGCGCGGGGTCGCGCACCCCGGCCGCTACGCCCGGGCGGTCTTGGACCGCGAATGCCGCCGCGTCGCCGAGGCTCGTCACGGGCGGCGCAACGACACCCTCAACCGGGCCGCGTTCGCGCTCGGCCAGCTCACCGCCGCCGGGCTCCTGCCCACCGCGGTCGCCCACGCGGAGCTCTTCGCGGCGGCGTGCCGGGCCGGCCTGGACCATGACCCCGGCTGCGGGCCCCACGGCATCGACCGCACCATCCGCTCCGGGCTGACGGCTGCCGCCCGCACACCTCGCCGCAGCGCAGCGTGAGGGTGTCACAAGCCCGGCGAGGCAGCCCGGAGCCAGTGTGATGATGGCCGTTCCCCTCCAGTTGTGACCGTGCGTGGTTCCGCCTGCCGGTCGTGGTGTCTGCGGCTGTCCCTCCCCTGCTTGCCAGCCTGCGCCGCGCACTCGCGCCCGCAACCGGGCGGCTTCACCCGCGCGGGCACAGATCTTTTGCCCACCCGCGGACTCACGGCTGACCGGCCGCGGCCGGCGGTTGTGCCGTTTTGCGGGGCCGCGGGCAAAACATCTTGCCCACCCGGGCCACCCGGTGGCCGGGCCCTCCCTTTCGCGGCGCGAACGGCCGGACCGCCGGGAAGGACCACCCAGACCCAGGCCCGCCACCAGGCGGCCATCCTCCCGGCACCACCGGCAAGGGAGAAGCGACATGATCAGCATCACCGTCACCGGCAACCTCACCGACGACGCACACACCTTCCAAACGCGCGACACCACCACCGGCTGCGAACTGCGGATCGCCGTCAACCTGCCGCCGCGCACCGGCACCGGCGACCCCATCACCCGGTACCTCAAGATCGTCACCTTCGGCGTGCTGGCCATCCACGCCGCCGCCTCGCTCCGCAAGGGCGACCGGGTCACCGTGCAGGGCCACGACCTGACCAGCGAAGCCTGGCTCGGCGGCGGCAACGAGGCCCGGTCCAAGGTCTGTATCCGCGCCACCGACATCGCCGTCTCGCTGCGCTACGACACCGCCACCACCGGCCGGGCGGTCCGTGCCGCCGAGCAGGCCGCCGCCAAGGCCGAGGATGCGCAGGCGCAGGCCGAGGCCCGCGTCCTTTCCGGCGTCACCACCAGCAAATAGACACCCACTTTGCGGGGGCGAGCCATCACGGTTCGTCCCCGCACAGCGGCCCGGAACCAGGTGCGGCAGCCCATCAGCCGCGTTCTGCGGTGATGCCTGCGCTGGCCCTTGGCGGCGTGCCCAGCCAAGGCGGGGCCGTGGTGTGTTCCGGCTCCGTCAGTCTCGCAGGCGCGGCCGGCAGCGCAACCGGGCGCTCGCTCCGCTCACCCAACCCGTTCAAGATCTTTTGCCACGCCGGGACGGCCCGATAGCACCCGGCTCCGCCGGACGGCCCCCTTGTCTGCCCGCTGGCAAAACATCTTGCCCGGGCCGGGCCGCCCGGTTGCGCTGCCGGCCTATTGCGCCTGCGGGCCTTCCTCCACCGGAACACACCACCCAACCCGGCCCCAAGCCCGGGACCCGGCCCGCAAAGGAGCACACCATGTACACCACCAACCCAGACGAAGTCATCCCGTGCGCGAAGCCCGGCTGCGAGGCGCTCACCACCGTGGGGGAGGGCACCTACATCGACGGCTGCGGCATCATCTGTCCCGGTTGCGAGGGCCCACTGCCCGAGGCGTACCTGGCCGACCCACCCTGGTGACCCAGGCAGGCTGGCACAATCCAGCGGGCTGCCGCGTCCACCGGCAGCCCGCTGCGTCGTTATACACGCCCTGCCGCAACCCTTCGCGCGGGTTCGTTACCTCCGCTAATGAAAGTCCGTTAGCCCTGCTAATGGAAATGCCTGGCTTGGCCTGGCACCGAGCAGCTCGGCCAGCGCCGCGTTCAGCCTGCCCACCTCCTCTGCGCCATGGTGCGCCCTTTCATCACACCGAGCGCGTCCCAATAAGTCCTTTCGCCGGTCAGAAGTTACCGGCAGGTGGCCAGGCATCGCTGTAGCGACGTTAATGCAAGCAGCTGGCCCGCGGTCCGTCATATCGCCTGCGCCGCCCGGTAAATCACCTGATGCGCCGGCGGCATCACCGCCGGCGTGCGCAGCTGCGCACGCCCCCAACGTGCGAGAATCACCAGATGGCGCTGGACGGGCGGGGAGTGTGGTCCGGGTTTGCCCCTCGCTCCGGTGCTGTCGTGTCGCACCAGCGGCTCACGTATCGCCGCCGGGCAGTTGCTGCGAACGTTTAATGGCCTGCGAACTTCGCGATTACCTTGAGCTGACACGGGCGCAGGCCCTGGCTCAGTGGGCGTCGATGTTAGCCCGCCGTCCCATCGAGCACGGCCAGCAGGTCGACTTCGTGCCCGTCGAAACGCTGCTGTGCCTGGCGGCGAGCTTCGTGGTCAGCCATCACCGGTACGGGGGCCGCACGGCGCACCTCGCCCCACAGCCGGTCCCCTCCCTCGCCCGCCTGTTCCGCCGCCCCAACAGCAGCATCCTGGCCAAGATGGCCAACCTCGACGGCAGCCGCCGCAACGGCGCCAAACACGAGATCGACGTCGCGGCCCGGCTGCTCAGCGAGCCCGAGCAGCTCACGGCGCTCTACCAGACCATCCTTGCCGCTGCGCGCGACAGCGGCGTCAACGCCCAAGCCCTGCCCGACTTCCTCGCCCTCGAACAGCCCGGCACGACGCTGCTGCTCCTCGGCCAGGAAGAACTCGCCACCACCGACGTCGAAACAGCCATGGAACCATCAGCCCAACGATGGGCCGCCCAGCGGGCTGACCTGGACGAGAACCTGACCGAGCGGCTCCTGGTCGCCGCGGCCCGGATCGGGCAGCACCGCTTCGCCCACACCGTCCTGGACAATCATGGGCACCGATGTGTGTTCTGCGGCCTCAGCCTGCCCGCCCACAAGACCGCAGGCCGCAGGCTGCTCATCGCCAGCCACATCAAGCCCTGGCGCGCCAGCACCAACTCCGAGCGGCTCGACCACCGCAACGGGCTCGCCGCCTGCCCGACCCACGACGCCGCCTTCGACAGCGGTCTCCTGACGGTCAACGGGGGATTGCGAATCCACCTCGCGCTGTACATCGAACGGTTCGCCGCCACCGATGTGGCGGCGGCCGCCGCATTCGGCCGGCCGCCCCTAGCCGCCCGGCTCATCCTGCCCGCAGGTGCTGATCCGCCCCTTTGCCGCTACCTGGACTGGCACCGCGAAAACGTAGCCGTCAGCTAACGACCACGCGATTGCTTTGGGTGCAAGAGGCCGCGAGTTCGAATCTCGCCAGCCCGGCTCAAACCGCCAGGTCAGAGTTTAGTCCTGGGCCCCATATGAAGACCCGATGATCATTGGACCGTCATTCGACCGTCGCCCTGAACGCGACTGATCGACACCTCGCCGCATAGGGTGGTGTGTTCGCGGCAGGTCAGGTAGCAGACACGGTCATGATCGTTGAACATCCCCCGGGTGCGCAGCGCAGGTGCGGCGATTCGCGACGCAGTTGCGCCTCCTGGCAAGCTGGAGTGCAGACACCGGAGCGTCAGCGCTCAGGTTCACAGAGCAGCGGCTGCCCTCGTCGCGACCGGCTCACCGGACAAGGGGCAGCGGTGTGGCGTTTGAACCTGGTGAGTCCAGGGGTGCGGAACAAATGCTCTAGACGACTGGGACGATCACTATGGCTGAAGGCGAAGGGATGGGATGTGCTGCCGCGTGCGGGCCTGCCCGTCTCTTGCCGCTATGTGCGTTGTGGTGCGCTTCCCGGCCGCGGGTCTCGCTGGTCGGCCGTGGTGGCGGATGGCAGTGGTGAGGTTCGCAGACCTGGAGGATATCCCGTTCCTGCCGGTCGCTGGAGAGCTGTACTGGGTGCGCACTCTCATTCTGTGGAGCGGTGACAAGAAGCCCACGCGCCCGGTCGTGGTCATCGAGGTGCCGGCTACCAGCTTGGGCCGCGTGTCGGTGGTGACCCGGACGACGGACATCAAGAGACGCGGGGTGCGTCACGAAGCGATGCCAGAGATCGGGCTGACGAAGTGCGGCGTATTCGCGGACTTCCGATCTGCTGAAGCAACGCTCTGGACGCCGCGGAATGCGCGCAGACTCGGGATCCTGCCGTCGACCGTCTTTTCTCAAGTGCTGGAGCAGTTCTGGTGAGGGGCGCCTACGACGAACTGGTGTCGACTGGGCGGCTCGGACCGCAGGGCGCTCGGATGCTTTATCGCGCCGTACAGACGGTCGCGATCGCGCGGAATTTCCCGCCGCCAGAGGGCTACACGCGCTGGGACAGTGAAGCGGCGATCGACATCGCGCACGATTTCCTCGATGGGGAACGCGGCCGTAAGCGGATTGCGGATCTGGCAATCCGCTCGACCGACGACGCCAGCCTGCAGAGGTTGCTTCACGCCGCCGTGTTGAACTTCCACCGAGATCGCAGTCGCCGCACAGACGTCGGGGCGCTGATCCGGCGCGTCGGTGAGATCCTCGACCGAAGCGACCTCTTCCAGCATGCGGAAGGCGACCCTTCTCGCTGGCACCTTGTCGGCGGCCCAGCCACGCCGAGTGCCGCGCGCCCGTCCGCGCTCGCGATGGCGGCCGCCGAAGAGCCAGAGGTGAACACGCCGAAGTGGACGAGCGACCACCGCCGCGCTCCCCTGGCGGATTTCGCAAGCTTTGAGCGGCTGTGTCAACGGGTCCTGGAAGCCGCCCGCGGTTCCCTCACGACCAGACAGGTGTACGAGGCGTTTGCCCCACGGTTCGACCCGCGCCGCATTCCGCTGACTGTGGAACTCGATGTATTCGAGCGGCTACCCGACCAAGGGCCGGATGCACAGACTGAGGACCAAGTACTCGGTCGGCTCCATAGCACAGATATGTTCAATCGGCTGTCCGACCGTGAGCGGATCCTCGTCGCAACGTGGGAGCGGCCGGTACGCGACCTCGGGGAGGTTCTCGGTGTGCGGCACAGCCAGGCCAGTACGCTCAAGCAGCGCCTCGCTATGCGCCTCGCTGCGGAGCTTGCGAACGACGACGAGCCGGAGATCGTCGTGAACGAACTCCGCGCGCTTGCCACCGCATGGATGCGAGAGCGGACAACCGGACACACTCCGACGTTTACTTAACAACGATGAGAGACGAGACGCAGATTCAGAGAGTTAGACACGTGACGGAGTCCACCCTGCTCTCGTTCGTCAAAGGGCAGCTCATGGACTCAGCGGCCGCTGACGTGTCAGAGCACCTGGAACGCTGCCTCGCGTGCAGGGTCCTTGCAGCCAGGCTCCGGCACGCCGAAGTGATCGACCCGGACGACTCAGCTATCGCTCGCCTCACTACCGCTGCCCAAGCCATCCCAGAGCCCCTCCGCGATGCGCTCAGCGCAACGCCGACGGAACTCGCCGACATGACGGCCGGTCAGGTATGGCGGGTTGGTGGCGATGAGGCACAGCTTGTGTGGGTTCGCCGTGTCTTCGATGACTCGGCCGCGGTGGTCGCCGTCACTCTCGATGTGGAACTTGCCGATGAGTACACGCTCATCATCCCTGCAAATGACTCGCCACTCAGCCTCGATATCGCGGTGATGACGACTGTCGAGGGGCATGTGGACAATCAAGCCTTCCTTCAGCGCATCGCCGTGCTACCGGTGGACGAGCAGATCACCCAGCTACGTCAGACACGCCGCGACGGTCTCCCACCACCATCCCATCTGCTAACCGGCCCGCCGATCAGCCGAGACGACGACCAGCGGCTCGAATACCGGCAGCTCCTCGCAGATCTCCTGGCCGACCTATCGCCCAGCGCGTACTCAGACAGCGACCTCACAGGGTCTTCGGAAGAGGGAGAGGGAATCGACCTCCACAGGCTGGCGGAGGAACTCAACGGGCTGACATGGCGCCGCGCCGGAACGACGATCCGCATGCTCGACGTCGACCATATAGCGGTTGACCCAGCACATGAGATGCTCATCACTGCGCTCGTCCAGGACCTCGACGCCGCTGTTCTTATCACCGTTCTCACCGGCGCAGACCCCGTCGGCCTCCTCACTGCACCGGCGGTTGCCCATGCATGCGGAGCGCTGCTTGCGAAGCATCCAGACGCTGCCGATGTTGCCGTCGCACTAGCAGACGAGGAGTGGACCGCTGTCGTTATAACTCCCGCATTCGCCGGACGCGCCGTCGAAACGCCCTCCGGAGGCCTTTCCGAACCTCGCGTCGCGACCCAGCCTCTGCCGCTCCTGGACGCACTGCTCAAACACTTCGACGTGCACGCGACACGCTGGAATGAGACGGAACGAGTCCAATTCGACCGTGATCCTGTCGACGTACGAGCACTCGCAGCGGCGGCATCGCGAGCCGCCGTCGACCGGGTCGTCGCAGAGGGCCGCCGCGCCGTCACTCCGGCGAAGAAGTCTGCCTACCAGGCGCTGGACGACCACGCGGTGTCGGCTATCAGGACACTGATTGAGTCAGCCGTCGCTGCGGGTACCTCACCGGCTGACGCTGTGGACACCTTGCTGAACAGGTCAAACCAATGATCCGGCGACTCACCCTGACGAATTGGCGCGCGTACGAATCCGTAGAATTGGATTTGGAGCCCGGAACGACTTTCGTCGTCGCGCGCAACGGAATCGGGAAGTCCTCGCTGATCGAGGGCGCAACCTGGGCACTGTTCGGCGATGCTGGCGGCCGCCCGTCGGACGCCATCCGGCTTGGCACTCCATCCGCATCCGCATCCGCTGTGGTCATCCTTCCCGACAAACGAACTCTGACCGTCACCCGCAGACTCCCACGGCGGCTCGGAAAGAACGCAACGCCACCAGTGTCCGCCACCGTCGACGGGCGCGAGATTTCCGGGGCCCAGGTAGACGCGACCATTCGCGACGCGTTCCGCGCCGACCCGGCATTCCTCGCCCGGCTGACCATGCTCCCAGGACGCGAGCAGCTAGACGCCGACGCGTCCACGCTGAACCTCCGCGACCATCTATGCCGCTTCTTCGGCATCGACGGGCTCCAAGACGCGCTTACAGAGCTGAAGAGCCGACAGAAGCACATCGACCGCCATATCAGGCTCATCAAGCAAACATCCGGCACATCCGCCCGGCAATTGTCCGAGTTCCGCACCCGGCACGAGGCGGCCCTCGAACTCGTAGCAGAGGCAGAGCAGGCACATAAAGCGAGCATCGCATTGGCCCGGGCTGCCGCACAGGCCAAGCGCGATGCCGACGCATATGACGCCTGGCATCAACGTCTCCAGGAGCACGTCACCCAGCTAGCCGCCCTCGGCGACGAGATCTCGTCGCGGTTCGACCTAGCGGTCACTAGCGACGGGGCAAGCGCTGCTCTTGACAGCCTCGAAACCGCGATGACGGCGCAACTCGATGACATCCGACGGCAGCGCGGACTGCTAGAAGGCCAGATCGCCGGAATACGCGCAGCAATGGATCAACTCGACACTACGACCGGCCAATGTCCCGTTTGCCGAAAACCTCTATCCCCCGGCGAGGCGATCACGGCGCGATCGGAGCATGATCGCGAACTTGCCTCACTTGCTGCTGAGCTGCAGCACCTGGACGAGACAACTGCGACGACGGCGCTCACAGCCATCCGCGATTTCCGGCGGCGCCTAGCAGAAGTCGCCCCACAATCCGAGAGACCACCCGTGCCGCCCAGTGCGGCTAGCGAGTTGTCGAAGCGGCACGCCGAACTGGAGGGCACCGTTGACGCGGCGGCTGAGCACCTGATTGAACGCAGATCCGCCGCCATGACCGCTGCAGCCATGATCGAGAACGCAGAATCCGACCAGCGTGCCCATGAAGCCCTCCAAGCGGAGTTCGGTAGTCACGCGCTTATAACGGCAGCGGCAGACGCACTTAACACGACGATCACTACGCTGCTAAACGGGACTATCACTCCGCTAACACGAGAGATCAGCGCCAGGTGGAAACGCCTGTTCGCCGACCGCGGCACGATCACGCTAAGTAGCGACGGCACAGTTTCGCGCGACGTCAACGGAGAGACACTGCCCTTCCCGTCGTTTAGTACCGGCGAGAAAATGGGCGCACACCTTCTGCTGAGACTGCTCGTGCTCGACGCCGCAACACGCGCATCCTTCTGCTGGATTGACGAGCCATTGGAGCACCTAGACCCCGATACCCGCCGACAGGTCGCGTCGTTGCTGGCGGTCGCGCCGTCCACCAGCAACGTGAGGCAGGTGCTGGTTACGACCTACGAGGAGCCCCTGGTCCGACGGATCGCACAACGCCTGCCAGAGCATGTACGCCTCGTGTACGTTCGCGCGGCCTCAGACGCGTGACCGGCAAGTGATTCGCGCGTTCCGTGCCCATCGCGAGCGGCTCGACTTGAGCCGTCAGGGTGAGCACGCGAAGCGGGACGCATGTCCGGTAGAGAACCGGACAACTGATCGCGGTGCGACGTTAGTTCAGGTGGAGCGGAGGCAAAGGCCGCCGAGTGGGCTCGAACACGAAGAGGGTGAATATGTTGGCGAAAAGTCGAAAGACCAGCATCAGGGCGGCCAAAGCAGCCTCCAAAGTGCTACGCGACGGGCGCACGAGCAAGGCATCGAAGACTGCGGCGGGCTCCGCGCTGAGCCAGCGCGCCCCTAAGAAGAAGTGACTATCCGGGTGCTGCACCGGCGACATCGCGGAAGCCACTGCGGTGCGCGTCCAGGGTTGTGCTGTCTAACCTGGCCATGAAGCCCTAAACAACGCCCGCCGTTTTAGACCGGATTCCGGACGCCACCTCTGCTTTTCCTGGAGTGCCTGTCGATGACGATGGAGTTGGGACCCGCAGGTGACCTTGTTCGGGTGCGGTGGGTACACGAGGACCGGCGGTCGTTCATCCTTGAATTCCGCAACGGCCAGACCGCCACCGGGAATAGCGATGGCCCGGTCGACTGGGATCCCGGCAGTGTCCTCCTCATGACGCGCGACGGCGAACGGACCTCCTTCGACCCCGTGCCGGCGGAACTCTGGCCTGAGGAATCCTGGGTCGGTGTAGTGCGACTGCGCCTGCCCGACGTCATCGTTGTCGACTCCGGCGGTCGCCTGCACCTTGTACCCACGAGCAGGGTCGAGTGCGAGGTCGGCAACACCGTCGAAGGGCGGGATGCCACCGGAGTGGTGCGCGTCCTGTCGGAAGACCCAGTCCGTTACCTAGATTTGCCCGACATCGGCGACACGGTCGTCGACCGCTTCATATCGTCCAGCAGCGAGGTGACCTTTGACGACTTTGGCGGCCTCGACAATGTGAAGGCCCGCGCACGCGAACTTATCGAGACACCGCTGCAGCACCACGAGGCCTTGACAACGATTGGCGCCCGCCCGGTCAAGGGAGTCCTCTTCACTGGGCTACCCGGCACTGGTAAGACGATGCTCGCGCGAATCATTGCAAACGCAAGTGACGCAGAATTCTACGAGATCAGCGGACCGGAGATCTTCAGCAAGTGGTATGGCGAGAGCGAGAAGGTTCTGCGAGTAATCTTCGAGCGAGCCGCCAGACAGCCTCGGTCGATCATCTTCTTCGACGAGATCGACAGCATCGCCGGACAACGCTCAGGCGATGCTCACGAAGCATCCAAGCGCGTCGTCGCGCAGCTTCTCACGCTCATGGACGGCTTCGACGCCAAAGACAATATCGTCGTTATCGCCGCCACGAACCGTCCAGACGACATCGATCTGGCATTGCTACGGCCCGGACGGTTCGATTGGGAAATCGCGTTCCCTCTGCCGAATCAACAGGACCGGGAGGCGATTCTGCGGGTTTCGGCGAGACGTCTCGCGACGTCCGGTCACCTCCCGCACGACGTGGTCGCGGCGCAGACGGGATCATGGAGCGGAGCGGAACTGTCGGCCATTTGGAGTGAGGCGGCTCTGCTCGCCGTCGCCGATGGCCGCAGGGCGATCATGGCGGAAGACTATTTTGGCGGCCACGCGCGCGTCGCCGAGCGGCGCAGAGCAAAGGTCGCCAACGAGAAGGGGAGCTCATGAACCTGCATGAGCGGTTTCGGCGTTGGCGGCGGAAACGGCGGCTTCGGCGCGCAGCGCGCAAGCGGGGGGAGGCGACGCTGCGCGAGTTCGTTTACCTGGACGAGGTGAGCGTTTTCAGTCTCATCTCATCACGCCTGGGACCGGTCGCTACAGAATTCACCGCCACTGAATCCAGCTCCCTCACCGGGGATGTGATGGGCACGACTGGCGTCTCGGCTGGCGTGCTCAAGAGCCAGATACAGAGCCGAAGTCAAACCACCCAGACACAGGGCACGCAGGTCTTGCGCAAGGCCACGGTGCAGGCGACGTTCAAGGAACTCTACGAGCATCTAGAAGACGGGTTCCTGCTACGACCGGCAACCGAGACACCGCCCGACGCTCGTGACGCACGGGACCTGGAAACGGCGCTTGAGCGTTGCCGCACGGACGGATGGGCGACACCCACTCACGATCTGGTACGTGGAGAGCTGATCGAAATCGAGGTAGAACTCAACGCCGAGGATATCTTCCGGGTAGGCGCAGTCGTTGGGGCCTTCCTGGAGATGTTCCAGGAAGCTCCCGAACTGCTCGGCCCGGATGTCAGGGAGCAACTTCGCCAGGCACTCTCGATGAACGCGGTGCTCACCAAGCTGCTTGCCGGCCTCGTCCCCGTGCGCGGACAAGCGATCGACTACCTGACGGTTCGGGCGGCAGATCAGGAGTGGGTGATCCACAGGATGGTGCTGCAACAGTTGCGTAAGGGCTGGGTGAAGCACACCCAGCCCTTGGACGTGGTGGCTGTTGCCGAAGCGTCCCTGTTCTGGAAGGACATCCGACGCGTCCTGTTCTCAGGGTCACGCTACTCGCTGCTGTGTCGGATCGGTCGAGACGGTCTGCAAGGCGACTGGACGCCCGTGAAGCTCGTGGACGTGGTCCGCGGGCTCGCCCCTGAAGTTGCCGCGCAAATCAACGCTGCAGGCCAGGATCTTGTCGTCGCCATGAACCGCGGCACGGCGGCTACATCGCAGGGCGGTGACAGCCACGCCAAAATGCTGGAGGCGCTGCAGACGTACGGGCGCACACTCGCCACGCAATACGGCAAGGAGTGGGACCCTGCCCTCCTCGTCGGTGACATCTTGGCCCCAGACCGCCCTCGCGCCTGGGCCACGGTTGAAGAGCAGCGGCCGCCGTTCGAGGCTCTGACGCGTCGGATGCAGGACACCTTCGGTTTTAATCCTGACCGCGAGCTGACTGCAACGCTCCGCTTTCAGGCACTTGCACAGGCCGGACTGGTCCCGTTGGTGGGGCCGGTCGGGGGTCCAAACGACTCCGTGTTGGTTTCGCAACCTGCTGAGTCGCGGTCCCGGATTCTGGACACTGAGCTAATCGCGATCTACTGGTGACATGAGGAGGGTTTTCCAGCACTGCGGGCGCAACGCTACGGCACCGTCATCGGCCCCACGGAGATGCTGCGCGGATCCGAGGACATGCAGCTTCGGACCTTCAAGTGAGCCTGCGTCACTGGCGGCGATCGCCGCCAGGTTGCACGGCTTCACCAATTGAGGTCACGGGATGCCGTGGCCGAATTGTCATCGGATGCGATTCAGCACACGTGGGCTGGAAGACATCGGACCTGATCTGACAGTTGTGGTGAACGCGACTGGTCGGCACGCGCGCTGGCACGGATCTTCGGTCTATGGCACAACCATGCCGGTCACGGTGACGCTCGTTGAACAATTTGCCGTTCGCCGACACCACCTGGCTTTCCCCCTGGATCGTGCTGCAGCGCTGGTGGCAGGCATGGTCGGACAGGCCCCCGCCGCCGCAGCTGCAGGCCCTGAT
>Ga0137377_10001452_pt1 | contig 16660 bp, 12 predicted proteins | sample SagtaG_22_FD_104815 | JGI IMG/M metagenome (GOLD analysis project Ga0137377, IMG submission 104815) | Vadose zone soil microbial communities from Sagehorn Ranch, Mendocino, California, USA - Sage2_L_40_16 metaG | ecosystem: Environmental > Terrestrial > Soil > Vadose zone | place: USA... | reverse complement strand
GGGTGGTGAGGGTTTTCCAGCTGGTGTAGCCGGGTGCGGCCACCTTGACGGTTCCGCCGGCGAGCAGGGCGAGCAGGCGACTGGTGCCCGGTGCGGCGGCCGGCGCGTCGGGAACGTCGGCGACGGCCCCGTCCAGCGGGCCGGTTGATGACCATGCCCGGCCGCCATCGCCGGTTGCGGCCAGCGGGGTGTAGGTGAGGTACTGGCTGGGCCGGAACCCAGTGATCAGCGACGACCCGGCGGGGGCGAGGACAAGGCCGCCGTTGTCGGGCACGCCGGCCGGGGTGACCAGCTTCCAGTGCTGGTTCCCTGCGGGGCGGATGAACAGTTGCCAGAAGTTGTTGTGCGAGGCGGCCGGGCCGCACATGACGGCGACCGCCCAGGTGCCGGCCGGGGTGACGAGGGAGGTGGCCAGGAACGGGGCCCCGGCCGGCGGGGCCTGCGGCGCGGGACCGGCGGTCGCGTGGCCGGCCGGGCTGCTGCCGCACCCTGCTATCAGCGCCGCGGATGCCAGCGCCAGCGCGGCGGGATAGCCGACCCGGGCTGCTTCAGCCGCGCTCGCCGTGCTCCTGCCGCCGGCGCCCGCGCCCGGATGCGCCGGCTCAGCTTCATAACCGGCCTGCTCCACCGCCTCAATGAGCTGCGTCATGGAAACCGATGGCGCCGGGCGGGAACCAGCCGGGAACCGGGGCGCCCACGCGGACGGCTCGCTGGCCTGGCCCGGGCCAGGGCCGCCGGAACGAGGTGCGAGCCAGCCGCCCCGACCGCCGCCCGCCAACCCGCGCCGGAGAGCACCGCGCACAGCGGCTCTTCGAGCCGTCCAGCGCTCGCCCCCACGAACTCTCGCTGGTCACGAGATAGCGCGTCGATACCTGCAGAACGTGCCCACAACCCGCGAACAGCCGGGCACACCGCGGACGGGTCCAGCTCGCCCATCCGGCCCGAGCCGGGATCATGGCCGCGCACACGACGGCGGCAATATCAGTCCTGCCAGGTCGAGCCGATCGGCACTCTGTGCTCGTCGGCTCGGCCTGCATCATGGCCACCCGCAACCGGGCCATTGCGGCCGCCTGGGGAACCACCGGGGGTCAGTCGATGAGCCCGAGCGCCCGAGCCCGGATCACGGCCTCGGCCCGGTTGTGAACTCCCAGTTTCTTGTAGGCGCGCTCGGCTCGCTCCTTCGCCGCCGACCGGGAGATCCCCAGCTTGCCGGCGATGAGCGCGAAGGTCAGCGGCGTGGGCAAGTAGCGCAGGACTCGTGCCTCAGCCAGGGTGATCGACGCTGCCCTGATTGTGGCAGCGTCCTCCGCGACGGCTTCGGCCGCCACTTCATCTGCCGCCCGGACCTCTGCGGCGTCGTCCGCGACGGCTTCGGCCGCCACTTCATCGGCCGCAGCGACGATGAGACCGGCGGCTTTCAGGGCCTCGGCGGCCTCGTGAGCGGCCGCCTCCTCCACGAGGCCGGCGTTGATCAGCGCCCGGACGGCGCCGACAGCGGCGGCGGCGCGGATCGCTTCCGACACTGCGACCGCCTCGGCAGATTCGGATTCTGCCGCCATGGCGCGGAGCGTTGCCCTGGCTTCGGCGGCCTGCGCCGCCGCGATCACCTGAGCCGCCTGCTCCATCGCCGCGACCTCGGCCCCAACAAGCAATCCGGCGTCAGAGGTGAGGAAGCCCTCGCCCAGCAGTGCCCCGCCAGTCTCGGCGATCGCGTCGAACAGGGGCTGCGCCCAGCTGTGCTCGATCAGCAGGAATGCCATCGTCGTCCCCGGCGGCAGGGACTCTGCCAGTGCCCGCGCATCAGCTAGATCGAAGCCCGGCGAGCCGTTATCCGCGGCCGGTTCGGGGAGGTCAGCACCGTCAAGAGGGACGATTCCCGACAGGAGTGCGCCGAAGTCGTCATCTTCGGCGGCGACCAGGCGCTGGATCGCGTCGTCCTCGTTCTTCGCAACGAAGAGCAGGTCGAGCAGCCGGAGCACTCCCCGGCCCTGTAGCCGATCGACTTCGGCCAGGACCTGGCGCTGCAAGCTGACACCAGGACCCAAGCTCACGGCGATTATCTGCAATGGACCCGGCATATGACGACCTCTCCATAGCTACTGGCGCGAATGTACCAGTCGGTGGAGGGACAGATGATGGCTTGCGCCTGGGCAGCGGCCTTGCATCGGCACCCAGCAGAGTCCACGTCAGCGGCGCACGCGCCAGTGACATCGGCCGGGGTCGCTGGATGAGCGGTGAACGGGCGGTCTGGCTTAGCAGTGCGGGTCAGCAAACGACCGCGGCGGCTCAAGGCCGATCACGACGAAGGCCGCCCAGATCGCCATTTCTGCCGGTGTTGCCGGCGATGCGGATGCCGCCAGCTGGTCGGACGGTTTGGCATCCGGATCCCGGCCGTTCCTGAGTGCCCGGGCGACGAGCGGCCCCGGAGCCACTCTGGTGCCGGCGAGCGGCGCGCGGTCCCGCGGGGTTGCTTCTGGCTTGAGTGACGAATCCCTGGCGATGATCCGAACGGCCAGCGTAAGACCCGCCGGCGGCGCAGCTGCCCGCCGAGCCGCACGGCCATGATCCGATTGCCCGCGCTCAACGGCAATCGCCGACAGTACCGTGAGCATCAGCCCGCACCCAGCGATCAGCCAACGGGCCAAAGTCCCGCCGCGGCAGGCCGTTGGTCCACCTGCCGCCTGCCGCGATGCAGGTCGACTTGCCAGCTTCGCGGTGGGGGAGGCTCAGCGGCAATAAGACGGCATGCAGCACCAGGCCGTGAACCTGCCGGCCACATCGGCGCGCAGGAAAGACCCGTCAGTAAGTCGGCGGGCAGGGCAGGCGCATCCTGGCAGTGCCCTCTGGTGTTGTCCGATCTCCATCGCACGGCTGCGACGATGTGGGCCCCGCCGCCTCGGCCGATTGCGGCCCGGCCCCGCGTCAGGGACTCGCTGTAGAGTGTCAGCCGTGACGCCCTCGATGACGGTGTCGCTGCCGGGGTGCCGTCTCCGGAACGGAGAAGCTGAGAGACGGCGGTGACTCAGCGCACAGAGGGAGCGACCATTCGCTTCGACGCCACGCTGTCCACGATCGCCACATCGACGGTGTTGCGGTTGCCTGAGACGGCGAGCAAGAAGCTGCCCTCGCGCGGGCAGGTGGCCGTCCACGGGACGATTAATGGCGTTGAGTTCCAGACGGTGGTCGAACCGGACGGGAATTCTGGCCACTGGATGAGAGTCGATGACGAGTTGCAACGCGCTGCCGGCATCAGTGCGGGTGACACTGCGACGCTCGATATCGAGGTGACCAAGGACTGGCCTGAGCCGAACGCGCCACAGGATCTTGCGACAGCTCTGGCAACGGCCCCGCAGGAGATCCAGGACTTGTGGAACGAGATCACCCCGATGGCGCGCTGGGAATGGGTGCGCTGGGTCAACGCCACGAAGAACCCTGACAAGCGCAGACGACGCGTCGACGTGAGCATCTCGAAGATGCAGAGCGGGAAGAGACGGCCCTGCTGTTTCAACCTCTCCGCATGCACCGACCCGGACCTGTCGAAGAACGGCAGGCTCCTCGAGCCGGGGGACAACCGCCCCTGATCGACGATCCGGCGAGCAGAGTCAGGGACGCTGCGCGCGGCTGATCACCGTCTCCGGCTCACCACCCACAACTGCGCAGCGCCCCAGCCAGCCGGTCGGCGCACGCGGGAATGTAGCGGTCCTGGCAAGGGGCAGCACGGGCCGGCGGTAAGCGGGCGGCAACTCGGACAGGCGCCTAGGGGGCCGATGACCAGCAACGTCCACGGCGTGTTGCCGTGCCAGTCGTCGGCGGCGAGGGCTCGCCGGCAGGTGACGGCCTGACCCTCCTTGATATAGAGCGTGACGCGGGCTGCCGTGCTGCCAGTACTGTCGGGGCGTGCGGTTCGAGCAGCGGCTGCGGGACGGGATCCACTCCGGTGCGATCGTCCTGGCCTTCCGACGCTGGAAGCGCAGCCAGGTCGTGGCGGGCGGCCGCTACCGCACCGGGATCGACATGGTCGAAGTTGAGTCGGTGGAGGTGGTCGAGCCGTCATCGCTGGACGCCGCGCAGGCACGCGAGGCCGGGTACGCGAGCGTCGGTGCATTGCGGGCCGACCTGCGCGGTGATCCGGCATTGCCGGTGTACCGCATCCGCCTGCGCCGAATCGACGGGCCAGACCCCAGGGACGAGTTGGCCCGCTCGGCCAGCCTGACCGAGGCGGACGCCGCCGCGATCGAAGCGAGGCTTGCCCGGATGGATCGGTCAAGCAGCCGCGGGCCGTGGACCGGCGCGGTGCTCGCGCTGATCGCTGACCGGCCTGGCATCGTATCCACGGTCCTGGCCGAAGCCTTGGGCTGGGAGCGGCAGGACTTCAAGCTGCGCGTGAGGCGGCTGAAGGAACTCGGGCTGACCCTCAGCCTCGACGTCGGCTACCGGTTGTCACCGCGCGGCGAGTCGTACCTGAACTATCTGCGGACCAGATGAGCGGTATGAGCGCTGACCGGTAGCCTGCCGCGCCGGCAGCGGCGCCAAGGAGCCTGAGCGTGATCACTGGACGCCTGGCACCGACGAACTTCGGCCATCAGACACACGTGGTGGGTCGCTCGCCGGTCGTAACCTGACCGATGCTGCGGTCCAGCGCCGCCGCGATGAAGGCAAGGCCGTCGGCGCTGCCCGGCAGGCTCAGCAGCCCGGTGAAGCCGTGCATCTGGCCGGCGAACCGCTTGTGCTCGACCGGTACTCCCGCCTGGACCAGCCGCATCGCGTACAGCTCCCCCTCGTCCCTGACCACGTCGTGCTCGGCGGTCAGGACGATGGCGGGCGGCAGGCCGGTCAGGAAGACGGCCCGCAGCGGCGAGGCGTCCGGGTGCCGGCGCGCGGCGGTGTCGGGGGCGTACATGTCCCAGAACCACATCATGGCGTCGCGGTCCACCAGCAGCTGGCTGGCGGTGTCGGCGTACGACAGCGAATCGAAGTCGCAGTCGGTGACCGGGCAGATGAGGACCTGCGCGCCGACGGCGGGTCCGTTGCGCTCGAACGACCAGCGGGCCACCACGGCGGCGAGGGTTCCGCCGGCGCCCTCGCCCGCGACGATCAGCGGCACGCGAGCGCCAGCGATGCCACTGAGGTTGCCGGCCGCCCATTCGAGCGCCCCCCAGGCGTCCTGCACCGCGGTCGGGTACCGGTACTCGGGCGCGAGCCGGTAACCAGCGCAGACCACGGCGCAGCCGGTGCGGGTGGCGAGCGCCGCGCCGAGTGCTCCTGACTCGGCGATGCCGCCGAGCGCCCAGCCGCCGCCGTGGTAGAAGACGATGACGCCGCGGGGACTGGTGCCTGGCGCGGTAGCCGGCGCGAACACACGGACCGGGATGGACCCGCCCGCGCACGGGACCCGCTTGTCCCTGACGGCGGCGAGCGCCGGATGATGCCCGCCTGCGAGGGCCCCGCCGAGCTCGCGCGCCTCGGCCACGCTCATATGGTGCAGCCGCCTGCCCCACCCCGACCTCGTCCTGGCGGCGAACGCGGCCGTCGCGTCATCGAGCGCCAAGGCCGGCCTCCTGGCGCGCGGGCGCGTTCGCGCCGTCGAAGACGAACCCTGGGTACCCGGCGGCCGCGATGTCGTCGCACTTGCGCCGGTACACGTCGAGCCCGCCGATGTAGGGCAGGAACACCCTGGCCTTGCCCGGGATGTTCGCGCCCATGTACCAGCTGTCGGCGATGGGATAGAGGGTCTCGCTGGCGACGTCCTGGACGTGCTTGGTCCACGCGCTGGTCGCGTCCTGCGTCACCTCTATCGTCGCGCTGCCGCGGGCGCGCGCGAAGCGCAGGAGCTCATCGATCCACTCGACGTGCTGCTCGATCGCGACCGGCACGTTCGTCACGACCCCCGGGCTGCCCGGCCCGGTGATGGTGAACAGGTTGGGGAAGCCGGGAACGGTCAGCCCGAGGTAGGTCCGCGGGCCGTCCGGCCACGCTTCCGGCAGCGGGGTTCCGGCCACGCCGCGGACACCGAGCCTGATCAGCGCGCCGGTGAGCGCGTCGAACCCGGTCGCGTACACGATCACGTCGAGCTCGTGCTCGGCGGCGGCTGTCCTGATGCCGTACGGGGTGATCTCCGTGATCGGATCGGCCCGCAGGTCGACGAGCCGCACGTTCGGCCGGTTGAAGGTCTCGTAGTAGTCCGAGCCGATCGGGACCCGCTTGGTTCCCCAGGGATACGTCGTGGGCTTGAGCTTGTCAGCGACCTCCGGGTCATCGATGATCTCGTCGATCTTCGACCGCACGAAGTCGGCGACGACGGTGTTCGCCTCGAGGCTGGTCACCGCGTCGCTGAACGTGCCGCCGAGGAACCAGATCCCGCCCCGCCGCCAGGCCTCCTCGCAGATGGCCCGCCGCTCCTGGTCAGACAGTTCTAGTGCGCTCCGTTGCGGATCAGGAATGGGTATCCCGCCCGGGGTGATCTTCGTGCGCCGCCTGATCTCCCGGTAGTTCGCCTTCCACATCGCCACCAGCTGCGGGTCGAGCGGCCCCGCCTGGGCGGGCGTGACGAACTGAGGGGTGCGCTGGAAGACCGTGACGGCTCCGGCTTCCTTCGCGATCTCCGGCAGCGCCTGCACACCTGATGACCCGGTGCCGATCAGCCCGACCCGCTTGCCGGCGAGCGGGACCGGCGCGTGCGGCCAGTTCGCGGTCGAGTACTGCTCGCCGGCGAACGTCTCCGCTCCCGGGAACCCGGGGACGTTGGCGGCTGACAGGGCCCCGACGGCGGTGATCACGAACCTCGCCTTCGCCTCGTACCCGCCGGCCGACCGAACCGTCCAGCGCGCGGCCGGCTCGTCCCACGTGGCGCTCGTGACCCTGGTGCCGAACCTGAAGTCCTTGAGCAGGTCGAGCCGCTCAGCGACGGTCTGCAGGTAGCGCAGGATCACGGGCTGGGTCGGGTAGCGCTCCTCGAGCGGCCATTCCTGCTCGAAGTCGGGCAGGAAGGAGAACGAGTAGTACATCGACTCCGAGTCGCAGCGCGCCCCCGGATAGCGGTTCCAGTACCAGGTGCCGCCGACGCCGCTGCCAGCCTCGAGGCCGCGGACCGTGAAGCCGGACTCGCGCAGCCGGTAGACCATGTAGATGCCGGCGAACCCGGCGCCGATCACGATCGCGTCGAGGTCCCGGTCCTCCTGGTCCCCTGGCGCGGCCTCGTCCGGGATTTCCGCCATAGCGTCAAATGCCCCTTCGTCGCCTTCATGCCCTTCTCGTCCGCTGGTTACGCCCATTGTTCGGCAGTCGATGCGGCCCCGGCAATCGACAACGTGCTGAATATCGGGCACAGCGGTTCGGCAGCAGCACGAAGCGCGCACGCGGATCGCCGGCCGGCAGTGGAGCCATCGTCTATCTGGCAAGCACCGAGATCAGCAGGTGCGAGGGGTAGGCGGCGCCGTGGAAGACCGTCTGCAGCGCGCGTACCGGCGGGCCCGGCTCGCCGCCCGTGTTGGCGTTGCGCTCCAGCTTCGGGAAGTCCGCCGATGAGATGTCGACGCGCAGCCGGTGGCCCGCGGCGAAGCGGTTCGCGGTGGCGGCCATGTCGATCTCGAACCGGTAGATGCGGCCAGGCTCGAGCGGCGCCGGCTCGGCGGTGACGTCGCGGTAGCGAGCCCTGATGACGCCGGTCTGGATACCGATGGCGCGGTCGTCGGGAAAGACGTCGCTGAGCCGCGCGACGAAGTCGGTATCGGTCGCGCTCGAGCTGGCGTACAGGATCAGCTTCAGCGGCCCGACCACGTCGAGGTTCTCAGTGAGCGGGGCCGTCGTGAACGTGAGGACGTCCGAGCGGACCTGGAGCTCGCTGACGTCGACGCTGCCCGGCGGGTAGACGTTGGACAGGATGCTGCCGCCGAGCGTGGGCGTCGGGTCCTGCGGGTCGTAGCTGAAGCGGTCAGGCTCTGACCACTCCGGCGGCGTGTCCCAGGTCAGGGTCCCTGACGGGCCGAAGTAGAGCTCGCGCGAGCGCGCGCCAGGCGGCGGCCAGCTGCCCGCCGCGCACCACTCGTTGGCGCCCATCAGGTAGTACGTGACAACGGGCAGCCCGTCCACCGAGCCGTCCCTGATGGCGTCGTACCAGTGCAGCAGCAGCGCGGGGTCGCCGCGGTAGATCCGGTCGAGCTCGGGATGGTTGTCCTTACCCTCGTGGTAGCCGGGCTGGTCGTGCGCGGTGGGTGTGATCAGCAGGCGGTTGCGGGCGCGCACGGCCGCACGGCCGTAAGCCATCAGCGACTCCCACGTCCGCAGCGCGTCATCCAGGCACCAGTCGTACCATCCGGTGATCATGAGCGCCGGGGCGGCGACGGACTCGCAGAGCAGCTGCGCGCTGACGCTCGGCAGCAGGTGCCCGTCGATGTGGACGTGGTGCGGGAGAACGGTGTCGAGGCGGTCCATGTCGAGAATGGTGATGTCGCCGACGCCCAGTGCCAGGCGGATGATCGCCGCGCGTTCCTCGCTTCCCGCCGCGCAGTAGCGGCTCCACAGCCAGGCCAGGCCCGCTGGTAGCGTCATCGACCTCAGCTCGGGGAAGCGATCGAGGAGAGCCGCCGGGAACGGCACGCTCAGCGGGTCGTTGAAGTACCCGGTGGCCAGCGTCTCTGCCAGCATCTGGTGCTCCATCTCGACCATGTCGACCGGCACCTTGTCGCGGCCCTTTCCCACCGTCCTGGCGTACGCGTTGGCGAACATGTGGAACCGGACGCCCGTCTTCGCCGCGACCCCGAGGCCGGCCACCTCCGGCGCGATCGCGGTCATGGCCGGGTGGGTCGCCATGCACCACTGCGTGCCGCCCGCGTACGAGCCGCCGAGGGCGCCCATGAACCCGGCGTACCACGGCTGGCCGATCGCCCAGGAGACGAAGTCGAGGCTGTCGTCTCGCTCGTAGACGTAGAAGTCCCAGTGGTCGGGCTCGCTGTCCCCCGTTCCCCGGCAGTCCTGCGAGATGACGGCGTAGCCCGCGCCGGCCAGGGCCAGGTACACCTCGCGCAGCGTCGCGCGGCCGTACGGCGTCCGCACCGCGATGGCCGGCGCTGGCGTTTCTGGCGGCAGGTAGACGTCGGTTGCCAGCCGCACGCCGTCCCGCATCGCGACGTGGATGGTCTCGGTCCTGATCGAGTGCGCTGGATGGGCGACGCGTGCCGGGCGCTCGCCGGCCAGGACGGCGTGGAACTCGGGCGCCACGTCGGCGAGCCGCCGTGGCGTGGTTCTGGTCACCGGGACTCCCGCGGATGTGGGCCGTGACGTCAGCGTACGGCCGGACCGCGCGGCCGGGCATGCGACAGGCGTGGCATAAAGCCGCGCGCCGATGCGACCGGTGTCCCGATGCTCCGGCCTCGTCCGCCGCGGGCCCTGCCGTTCGGCGGTTGCCGAACTTCGCCTGCCGATTCTTCGCCAGGTGTCCGTTGTGCGAACCTCGCTGACCGCCAAGAATGGCCGGCATGCAGCCGCTCTGGCTCGACGGCGGGACCATCGTGGATGGCACGGGTGCCGACCCGCTGCCCGGCACCGGCGTCCTTGTCGAGGGCGGCCGGATCGCCCGGGTCGGCGGCAGCCGGCCGCGCGAGGCCCGGGTCCTTGACTGCCGCGGCCTGGTGCTGGTGCCCGGCCTGATCGACGCGCATGTGCACATGGCCTGCAGTCCGTTCGACCCCAGCCTGCGCTACGACGTCTCGGTGGCCGAGATGGCCGCTGACATGTTCATCAACTGCCGGCAGACGCTCGAATCCGGCTTCACGACCGTGCGCGACACCGGCGGCATCGACCGTGGCCTGGCCGACGTGGTCAGCTCCGGGAAGATGCCAGGCCCGCGGATCCTGCAGTGCGGACCTGTGCACAGCCAGACCGGCGGCGGCGGTCAGATGGGGGCTGAGTGGGAGCCGACCCGCCTGTGGGACGCGCACGCCATTCCTGGCCTGTGCGCCTGGTCGCTGCTCTCGGACGGACCCGATGAGCTGCGCAAGAACGTGCGCGAGGGCTTCCGGCGCGGCGCGACGTTCGTGAAGCTGCTGGTGACCGGCGCCGTTGTGGCGATCTCGACCCAGAAGCCGAGCGACACCCAGTTCGCGACCGCCGAGATCGCGGTCGCCGTGCAGGAGGCGAACGCCCGCGGCACATATGTCACGGTGCACGCACACAACAACGCGGGCATCCGCGCGGCGGTCTCGGCCGGCGTGGCTTGCGTGGAGCACGGCTCGCAGATCGACGAGGAGACGGCCGCGCTCATGGCCGGGCATGAGGCAGCGCTCGTTCCGACGCTGGCGATCATGGAGGAGCTGGTGGCTGACCCGGCCGCGATGGGCCTGGCACCCAGCTACGCCGGCCGGCTCAGCCGCTTCAGGGACACGGCCAGGGACGCGGTGCTGGCGGCGCGCGCCGCGGGGGTCCGCGTCGGGCTCGGCTCTGACCTGCTCGGCCCCGACCAGCGCGGGCGAGCCAGGGAGCTTGTCTACCGTGCCAGCCTCGAGAGCCCGATGCGCGCCCTGGAGTCCGCGACACGCATCAACGCCGAGATCATCGGCCTCGGCGACGATCTCGGGACGATCGAGGCCGGGAAGCTGGCCGACATCGCCGGATTCGCCGGCGATCCGCTCAGCGTGCCCGAGCATTTCGCAGATCCCGATCGGGTGGCCCTGGTCCTGCAGGAAGGCCGGATCGTCAAGTCCAGCGCTGACAGCCGCTGACAGCCGCTGACAGCTAGGGAGGACACCGCATGCCCGACATCCATCCGCCACTGGCCGTCACGCTTCCCGGCACCGACTATTTCGAGCTCGACTCCGCTCACGCCGGCGGGCGCTTCGCGATCTGGGTCACGCTGCCCGTCGGATACCACGGCAGCGGCGACACGCGGTATCCCGCCATCTACGTGACAGACGGGAACGTCGCGGCCGCCATGCTGGCGCCCTACGCCGAGCACACCGCGTTCGACCTGATCAGCGCGTTCCAGCCGTACATGCAGGTCACCGTCGGCTATCCGCCAGACCAGGCGCCTGACTGGCTGACGCTGCGGACCAGGGACCTCGTGCCAGCCGGCGAGCCGGCGCCGCCCAGCGTGCTCGACGCCGTCGCCGCCGACGCCGAGACGGCAGGCTGGACCCAGGAGGAGCAAGACGAGTACATCCGGAGCATCCAGAGCGGCCGCGCCGCCCAGTTCCTGGCGTTCTTCGAAGATGAGCTGAGGCCGGTCATCGAGGACCGCTACCGGGTTCTCGACGGTGCCACCGGGCTCTTTGGCTATTCGTATGGCGGGCTGTTTACCTTGTACGCGCTGATGCGGCAGAGCCCGATGTTCCGCCGGTACGGCGCCGGCAGCCCGGGAGTCCTCAGCGCCGGCAGCCAGATCTTCCGGCTGGAGCAGCAGCTGGCCGAGAGCGGCGCCGGCTTCGGCGACGTGCAGCTGCACATGACGATCAATGAGCTGGAGATCACCGGCCGTTCGCACTGCTATCGCGACCTCGGCATCCAGTTCGCGCGGCTGATCGACAAGCTGTACCTGAGCGGCCACGCCGGGCTGGACTTTTCTGCCAGGATCCTGCCGAGCGACACCCACATGACCGGCTTCACGCAGTCGTTCCTCAGCTACATCCGCTGCTGCTACAGCGCCCCCGTGCCCAAAGGCGGCGGGCTCTGACGGCGGCGGGCTCTGACGGCGGCGTGTCAGCAGTACCGGTGCAGTGCCAGGTTCTTCTTGCCGGCCTGGCCGACGGCCCAGATGTTGCCCGTCCCCGAGGCGCCGACAGCCAGCAGCACGTGGCCGCCGGGTGCGCGGTTGGGGCTCGGGATCAGCGACCAGCCGTGCCGGTCGCGGTGCACGATCTGAGTTCGCTGCGCACCCGTGAACGTGGTGAAGTAGCCCACCGCCCACACGTTCCGCGCGGAAATCGCGACCACGCCGTACAGGTCGCTAGGAGTGCCGCCATTCGGGCTTGGCTGGCGGGACCAGCGATGGCCGTTCCAGTGCAGGATCAGGGTGCTCGCGCCGCTGTCCTGCCCGACCGCCCACGCGCTGGACGCGGAGATCGCCGATACCGCGTTCAGCTCGACGTCGCCCGCCGGGCTGGTGCTGCGCTGGCGACTCCACGAGCGCCCATTCCAGTGCAGGATCAGCGTATGGTCGGTCTTGCCGTTGTAGACGCCAGCCGCCCACGCGTTGGATCGTGAGGTGGCGGTCACGCTACCTCACGCGTTGACCCCGGCACCCATGTTCGGGCTCGGCACGCGAGACCAGGTGCGGCCGTTCCAGTGCAGGATGAACGTCTTACCCTGACTGCCCTGGGTGAGCGGATAGTAGGCGCCGACAGCCCACACGTTAGACGCCGACGTCGCCGCCACGCCTCGCAGGAACGCATGCGCCCCTGACGGGCTCGGACTCAGCGCGCGAGACTATGAGCCGACGTACCAGTGCAGTATCACCGTCTCGTACCGGCCAGCCGTCGCGTTGTAGAAGTCGCCGACAGCCCAGGCGTTCGAGGCGCTGACGGCGGCGACGCCGTACAGCTGCAGGCCAGCGGGGCCCGGGGTGTGCTGCGGCTTCCATCTGCCGCCTGTCCAGTGCAGGATCCGCGCCGCGGGTCCCGACGCCGCCACGTAGTCGTCGACGGCCCAGGCGTTCCGGCGCGACGTCACGGCCACGGCCCGGAGATTGTTCTGACCGACGCCAGCACCGTTGGGCACGTAGGTCGCCCAGGGCGTGCAGGTCGACGCAGAAGCGTGGGCCGGAGCGGCCGCCAGCAACGAGCCCGTCAGGGTCAGCACGGCTGTGGCGGAACGTGCGGTGCGCAGGGTCAGCACCTGACGTGGCATCGTGTTCCTCTCGCCTGATGAGTCAAGGCAGAGATTCTAGTGACGCTCCTCATGCCGATCAGCAGGAATGCCATATTTACTAACATTGGTAAATAGGCCCCCAGAACGCCGCGCGGGTGCCTGACGGACACTACCTCGCAGCCGCGCTGATGACAGACGCCGAGGACCTGCAGCGGAAATGCGGGTCCCGGGAGGGATCGCAAGCCGCCACAGCCGCCGACCCGTAGGGACCGGTCGTGGCCTGCCGCCGTGCTGAATCAGGCAGGCCTAGCTGGCAATGGCGATGTTGAGCCCGTTGATCGCGATGAGCGCGGCAACGGGCATGAGCATGAAGGAATGGTTACAGGACGACGCTACAGATAGCCGATGACGCGGTCAGCGTGATCGCAGGCGGGCCGAAGTTATCCCGACGGCATGCGGGAGGCCGGACTCCGGCACCGGTCACGTGCCCTTTCGCGTCGTTTTGCAAAGTTCAGGTTGCGCTCGTACCGACTTACGTTCATGGCCGGCGAAGGCCGGGTAGCATCGCGCAGGCGCAGTGACGCGCGCCAGAACCGGCCTCGCATCGACCGGGGATCGACATTCCGCCGCCTGAAGGAGGACCATGCCAGCCGCGAGCCGCAGCGGGGAGCCGGAAGAGGAGCGCTGGACCCCGGGGCCCGGGCACAGCTGGGACGAGCTCTGGCCGATCATGACGCTGGACACAGCGCCGTTCGAGGCGGACCTGGCACTGCGGACGCCCGTTCTGTGCAAGCCAGCCGTCGCGGTCCCCGAGCACATCATCACGCAGGCCGAGACGCTGGCGGTCGCCGCGCGACTGCACGCCGACCACCCCAAGCTGCGCCTGGTGCTGCGCCTGATCGAGAACACCGGCGTCGCCAAGCGGCACCTGATCCGGCCGATCGACGAGACCCTCGTTCACACCGGATTCGGCCACCGCAACCAGGTGTTCGAGGCTGAAGCCAAGAAGCGCATCCCCGCCGTCGTCAACGACGCGCTCGCGAATGCCGGCCTCACCACGGGCGACATTGGCGCCATCGTGCTCGTGTCCTGCACCGGCTTCATGATGCCGTCGCTGACCGCGTGGATGATCAACGAGCTGGGGTTCAGGACGGACACGGCGCAGCTGCCGATCGCGCAGCTGGGCTGCGCCGCGGGGACGGCCGCGATCAACCGCGCATCGGACTTCTGCCGGGCGAGGGCGGGCGCCAATGCGCTGATCGTGTCGTGCGAGTTCTGCTCGCTGTGCTACCAGCCCGACGACCTGGACGTGGGCAGCCTGCTCTCGAACGGCCTCTTCGGCGACGCGGTGGCCGCCGCGGTGGTGCGCGGCGACGGTCACGGCACCGGGGTCCGGCTGGAAGCCCAGACCTCGCACGTCATTCCCGGTACGGACACCTGGATCGCCTACGAGGTCAAGGAGACGGGCTTCCACTTCCGCCTGAACAAGGGCGTGCCGGGCACGATGCAGCAGGTGATGCCCGAGCTGGTTCAGTTCGTCCGGAGTCAGGGATATGACCTGGGCAAACTGGACTTCCACGTTATTCACACCGGGGGCCCGCGTGTTCTGGACGCGCTCCGCTCGCACGGCGGCGTGCCGTCGGAGGCGCTGGGCGACAGCTGGGAGACCCTGACCAACCACGGCAACATCGCCTCGGCGGCCGTGTTCGACGTGCTGCGCAGGGTCGCCGAGAAGTCTCCGGCCGAGGAAGCGACCGGCATCATCGCGGGTTTCGGCCCTGGGATCACGATGGAACTCGCGCTCGGCACGTGGGTCACCGATCCCGCGGTCGCACTCGCGGCCTCCGAGCGAGAGGACGCGCTCGCCCATGGCGTTCGGTAGATCATTCGAAGAGTTCGAGGTGGGCGACGTCTACAAGCACTGGCCGGGCAAGACGGTCACCGAGTACGACCATCACCTGTTCTGCCTGCTGACGATGGCCCGCCATCCGCTGCACATCGACGCCAACTACGCCAAGACGGCGACCCGCTACCAGCAGCCGCTGGTCATCGGCAGCTATGTGTTCTCGTTGCTGCTCGGGCTCTCCGAGGCCGACGTGGCCGGCCAGGCTATCACGCACAAGGGCTTCGAGCGGATCGACCATCACGCGCCGGTCATGCACGGCGACACGCTCTACGCCGAGAGCGAGGTCCTCGCGAAGTGGCCGGTCCCCGATCGCAAGGAGCGCGGTCTCGTGGCGATCGAGACCCGAGGCCGGAACCAGCACGGCACGCTGATCATGACCTTCAGCAGGAAGCTGGTCGTGCCGGTCGCGTCGGCCGCCGGGGCACCGGCGGAGTCAGCGGACCGCGCCGCAGTCACCGGCTAGCCGTGCGTCGCGGCTTGCCGGCCGGACCAGGAGCGGCGGTCGCCTCGCCGCCGGCCGCATTGCCGTCGGGCGCGCTGTCGGTCGCATTGCCGTCGGCTGGCCGATGACCGGTCACCGCGGCGCTCGATGACTGGCGGGTCCGTCTCGTCGGCTGTTACCTTCCCCAGCAGTTCCAAGCACATCGGGCTGTACCACCGGCACGGTTTCTCGCCGCGTTTCCTCACCGCTGCCGGAGGCCTGCGAAGCCCTCGCGGCCGCGTCAGGCGCGGACACCGTCGTGGCAGGCGTGAATACCGCGCGCGACGCGGCCTATGGGCAATGCTGCGGCACGGATACCGGCCAAGCATGTACGGCCTGGCGACGCACCGTATCGAACGCACGAGCTAATTGTCAGAGGGCGCCTATAGAGTTATCGATAACAAGCTCGTTCACCTCGACGAACCAGGAGCCGCCGATGACGCACCCGCCGCCCGAAATCCCGCCACCCGAGGCCGCTCAGGCTCGCGACCCCGTTCCTGGCCCGGGGAGCTCCCGGGACTCCTGGGAGCTTGACCCGGAACCCGACCTGCCCGGCCGATCCGACCTGGCCGGCCTGGACCCGGACCCGGAGGGCCTGGACCTGGACGGCCTTGCCGACCGGGACGAGCCATCCCACGCCGAGCTCGCCGGCCTGGACTACGAGCCCGATGACGACACCGATGACGGCGCAGGCCTCTGGCTCGCTGCCGCGGTATCGGGGTTGGGCGCGGGTTTCTCCGACGGCGGCGTCCTCGACGGCCTCGGGCCAGGGGCGGCGCTGGCCGGGTTCTCCCAGCACGCTCTCGACGACGGCCTGGCGGCCCTGCCCGATGATGCGCTGGTCGGCCTGCTCCGCGCGTCCCGGCGTCTGTCCGCCTGGCAATCCGGCGTCGAGCTCGCCACCGTCGCCGAACTCGACCACCGCCGCCTGCGCCAGTCCAGCCGCCCCGGCTGGTCGCGGGTCAGCGAGCACATCGCCGAAGAGCTCGCCGCCGCCCTGGTCCTGACCGGCCGTACCGCGGACAGCCTGCTCGGCCTGGCCCGCGACCTGGACCGGCTCCCCGCCGTCCGCACCGCCCTGCTCACCGGCCTGATCGACCGTGCCCGCGCTGCGATCTTCGCCGCCGAACTCGCCGCCCTGACCGCTCCGGCAGCCAACACCGCCGCCGCCGCGCTCCTCCCGCACGCACCAGGGCCGACCACCGGGCAGCTCCGCGCCGCACTGCGCGCCCTCGTGCACCGCCTCGACCCGTCCGCTGTCCGCCGCCGGATGACCAAGGCCCGCGGTGACACCCGGGTCGAGGCCTGGCAGGAGACCTCAGGCAACATGGCCCTCGCTGGCCGCGAACTCGACCCCGCCGACGCCATCGCGGCCGACCGCCGCATCACCGCCATCGCCCGCGCCCTCCAGACGGCCGGCGCCTCCGGCACCCTCGACCAGCTTCGCGCTGCCGTGTACACCGCCCTGCTCGCCGGCC
>Ga0137377_10001451_pt1 | contig 16661 bp, 10 predicted proteins | sample SagtaG_22_FD_104815 | JGI IMG/M metagenome (GOLD analysis project Ga0137377, IMG submission 104815) | Vadose zone soil microbial communities from Sagehorn Ranch, Mendocino, California, USA - Sage2_L_40_16 metaG | ecosystem: Environmental > Terrestrial > Soil > Vadose zone | place: USA... | reverse complement strand
GGCCACGGCACTCCTACCCGGCGGCAGTCACAGCCCCAGAGGAAAAGCCAGTGCCTCTGCAAATGTTTGGCATCGGGCTAGCAGTAGTCGTGGGCCTCCTGGAAACCGCGGGGTTGCTTATCTACAGCTTCGATACGCAACTTGCATCGACCGGAATCGCGTCTGCCATCAGTTCCAGTTGGGGCATCATCCCCTTGCTCGCCGGGATTACCCTTTTTCGCGAGCGACCAGCGCTCTATCAGATCTTCGGGGTAATGCTTGTGCTGCTCGGACTCTTCCTGCTGGCGATCAAACCTGCCTGATGCATTTCCCTCTACTTGAATAGAATGATTGACGAAAACTTACAATACCCTTACAATCAAATCGATCTGGATGTAGTGAAGCACAGCACATCATCCAGGCAAAGGAGAACTAGCCAGCTATTGACTTTCTACGCGAATGTGTGCTAATATACACGCATGTATACGGTATCACAGTTCGCAGAAAAGGTCGGAGTAGCCGTCAAGACGCTGCAAAAATGGGATCGGATTGGAGTCCTCCCGGCAAAACGAACCATCACGAATCGTCGCTACTACACGGATGAGGATGTAGCACGAGCGTTACGGCTGCCGCGAGCGCAAAAGACGCAACGGACGGTTGCGTACTGCCGTGTGTCCAGCCAAGCACAAAAACCGGATTTGCACAAGCAACGCCGTATCCTTGAAGAGTGGTGCGAACAGCAGCAGATCCAGGTAGATGAATGGATCATGGAAGTCGGTGGGGGCCTCAACTTTGAGCGCAAACAGTTTCTCAAGCTGGTTGATGCCATCATCGCCGGAGACATTGGGCGCGTGGTGCTGGCCCACCAGGACCGGCTCGCTCGCTTTGGCTACCAATTGTTGGTTCATTTGTGCCAAACCCACCAGTGTGAGCTTGTGGTGATGGATACGGAAGCTCTATCACCTGAACCAGAGTTGGTGCAGGATTTACTCACGATTACCCAGGGTTTCTCTTCGCGGTTGTACGGCTTGCGGAACTACCGCAAAGCGTTGCAGAAAGCCATCAAGGATGATCAAAGCGCACAAGATACGGCTTCATCCAACGCCTGAACAGGCCAATTACTTTGCTCGTGCTGCTGGCACTGCCCGCTTTGTATTCAACTGGGCGCTCTCCGAATGGAAGACGCAGTATGATGCAGGTGGCAAGCCGAATGCCACTGCGCTCAAAAAGCAGTTCAACGCCATTCGACGCGAGCAGTTCCCTTGGTCGTATGAGGTCACCAAGTGCGCGATTGAAGGCGCGTTCATGGATGTGGCTGCTGCCTTTCACCACTTCTTCGAGGGACGCAAAGCAGGGCGGAAAACAGGGTACCCACAATTCAAGAGTAAGAAGCGGTCGCGGCTATCCTTCTACCTGGCCAACGATAAGTTCACCGTCGGCGATCACTGGATAGACGTGCCCAAGCTTGGACGGGTCAACATGGCAGAGCAGTTGCGCTTTGCGGGCAAAATTCTCTCCGCTCGCATCACGAAGACCGCTGACTGGTGGTTTATCTCCATTACTGTTGAAATGCCCGACAAAGTGTCGGTCAACACCAACCCGCCAGTGGGTGTCGATGTCGGCTTAAATCGGCTCGCTACGCTCTCTGATGGACAGTGGTACGAGAACCAAAGACCACTGGCCCATCGGTTGCGCAAGCTGCGCCGATTGAACAAAGAACTGGCACGACGCACCAGAGGCGGCAAGAACTGGCACAAGACCAAACGGAAGCTGGCTCGCTTGCATTATCGCATCGCCTGCTCGCGTAACGACCTTTTGCACAAACTTACGACTCACGTGACCAAACGGTATGGCCTGGTCGCTGTGGAAGACTTGCATGTCAAGGGGTTGTTGCACAACCGCTGTCTCTCGCGTTCGTTTTCCGATGCCGCCGTTGGGAAGTTATTGGATCTGCTGGAAAGCAAGGTGCCATACGCTGGAGGGGTACTCGTCAAAGTCAATCGTTTCTTTCCCTCCAGCCAGTTGTGCCATCAGTGTGGTTCACGCAGAGCTGATCTCACGTTATCCGATCGCATCTATGTGTGTGGGAACCCCGACTGTGGCTTCACTGGTGACCGTGACCTGAACGCCAGTCGCAACCTTCTACAGGAAGCCCTTCGCCTTGTAGGCAGTCGTAACAAGGCGGTCCCGGTAGTGGCTACGACGGGACTCAAATCGCCTGGGGACTTGGGGTAAGACCTGGACGGCTCCGGCCGTCGCGGGCGCCTGGGGATGAGCCAGGAACAACCAATTACGTATGTTGAATCACATTCGCGTACAAGAAAGGTAGCAGAACTATACATGGTTGATAGCCAGATAAAAAACGACACTTCTAAAGATAATCCCTATGCTCTCATTGAACCTGATGATTTAGGAGTGCTGAGTAGCACGCTGTGGGTAGTGGAACATGCTACGCATGCCTGGATCAATAGAGATCAGTCAGGTTATGTTAGCGCCCAGTTGCTGGCGAGATACACTCCTACAACCGAGCCCATATGGTATGATCGCTTTCATTTTCGTGATGGAACCGAACGCACTGTCAACTGGTTGCTGGTACTCGATGCCCTGAATTTCTGTTTCTGGGCGGAAAAAGGTCGGCCGCGCTGGCGAATCGACTTTCATGGCGAAATCCTGGACGGCTATTGGGCGGAGGCCGCCGCGCTGACACGAGCTGCTGAAGAGGGCATTGCGCTGTGGGACGCTGAATATCTCAGCTCTATGAGCCGGGAAGACCTGGCATATATTTTTCGTAGCGTCCCGGCAGCGGATGGCTCGGCCGGGGAGATGATTCCCCTTTTTGATGCGCGTTTAGCGCACGTTCATGAAGTGGGACGTGTTCTTTTGGAGCGGTATGATGGACAGTTCGCGCACGCGGTTGAAAAAGCAGGAGGAAGCGCGGTCAACCTGGCGTTGTTGCTGGCACATGAATTCTCTTCATTCCGCGATGTGGCTGTCTATCATGGTCGTGAGGTACGCTTCTTCAAACGCGCCCAAATTTGTGTTGCCGATCTCTACGGCGCATTTGGTGGCAAGCGCTGGGGCGCCTTTACTGATCTTGATAAGCTCACCATCTTTGCTGATTATAAGCTGCCGCAGGTATTGCGTCATTACGGCGTGCTGGAATACGATCCCAGGCTGGCAGAGCGCGTCGATAACCAGCAGCTTCTGCAACCTGGTGGCGAAGAAGAAGTGGAGTTGCGAGCTGCCACGATCTGGGCATGTGAACTACTGCGGCGTGAGATGTCACGCGCATCTAACCTGACCATTACAGCAGTTGAGGTCGATCAACTCTTGTGGTACCTTGGACAAAACTCCTCAGAAATGCGCCCGTACCACCGTACAAGAACCATCTATTACTAGTAGGGGCCAGATTTATCAGCCCTCATAAGGATACACATGCAACTACCCACCCTGCTGGCATCATTAGAGCACCCCCCATTGGCAATACACAATGCTGGCGAAATGAGCGAGCCAATCGAAATTGCTGCGCTGGCCTATGATTCGCGGAAAGTTGTGCCCGGCGGACTCTTCGTCGCGGTACCGGGGACACACACCGATGGGCGACGTTTCCTGGTTGATGCGGCACAGCGGGGAGCAGTTGCTGCACTCGGCCCACAGATTGATACTTCTGACCTGCCGCTCCCATATATAGAGGTGGACGATGTACGTATCGCGCTGGCCAATCTTGCCTGTGCCTTTTACGGATACCCGGCGCATCAGCTTTGCACGATTGGAGTGACAGGCACCGATGGTAAGACCACCACGTGTAATCTAATCAGCGCGCTGCTGGATGTAGCCGGAAAGCGGGATGGCCTGATGACGACAGCCAACTTTAAGCTATGTGGACAAGAATGGGAGAACGCTACCCGGCAAAGCACATTGGAGGCGCTTGAGATCCAGCAGTTTCTACGGCGCATGGTCGACGTTGATGCGAGATATGCAGTGATTGAAGCGACTTCTCACGGGCTTGAATTGCAGCGTGTACGCGGCTGCGCTTTTGATATTGGCGTCGTCACCAACATTACACACGAGCACCTGGACTTTCATGGAACTATCGAGAACTATCGCCGCGCAAAAGCGCGACTCTTTGAAATGCTCGATCCGGTACGCGACAAGGGCCTGGGAATCCAGGCAATTGCCATTCTTAATCGAGATGATGTATCTTATGAGGTATTGAAGCCTTACTGCAACGTTCCTATTCTTGACTATGGCTTCGACAAGGCAGCGACAGTACGAGCAGTGGACGCGCAGCTTGATGCGAATAGCACACGTTTCCGCGCCATCCTGCCTGGCGCTGAAATCGATATCGAAACACAACTAGTAGGTTGTTTCAACGTCAGTAATTGCCTGGCCGCGATTGCAACGGCCTATAGCCTGGGCGTGAAACCTGCTGACATAGCGCGTGGGCTGGCAAGCGTTGCTGGTGTGACGGGACGTATGGAGCGCATCGACGAAGGACAGCCGTTTACGGTTATTGTCGATTACGCACATACACCAGATAGCCTGGAAAAGGTGCTCAGCATTCTGAGGCCGCTTACCGAAGGTAAATTACTGCTGGTTTTTGGCTCTGCTGGTGAACGAGATATACAAAAACGTCCTATTATGGGACAAATTGCCGCCCAATTGTCAGATTTTTTCGTTATTACTGATGAAGACCCTCGCGAAGAAGATCGCGAACAAATTTTACGCGAGATCGCCAATGGTGCTGAAACTGCCGGGAAAGACGAGGGGCGTGACTTTCTCTGCATCGCGGATCGAACACAAGCAATCGCAACGGCCTTTGCGCGTGCGCGGTCGGGAGACATCGTCCTATTGGCCGGTAAAGGTCACGAGCAAAGCATTATTATAGGTAGAGAAAAGATTCCCTGGGATGATCGCCGGGTGGCACGCGAACAGTTACGTTTGCTGTTCCGGTAAACGTTACTCTCAATAGAGGTTTGACGTTTCAACATGTGAAGCGGAGGTCGGAGGTTCTCCGAATCTCTTTACCAGGTAAGGAGCGGTTAGCCGCGAGGTATACCCTTATAGGGAGTTCTTATGGATCCAGTCTGGTTTTTGTTGATTTTCATCACTTGTGCTTTTATCAGCCTGCTGCTGTGCTGGATAGCGAAGGTATTATTTCCTAAGTTCCGCAGTGGTGAATTTAAACCTGGTCCTCATCGCGCCGATATGCCCGTGCTGCCCGCAAGCGGAAGAGAAATTAAAACAATAGAATTGCCCCTAATTGGAGGTCCCGCATTTACCATTGCGATGATCATCACAGGAATTTGGGCAGGGTTCCTCTTTCACTTTCATGACGATCAATGGAAACTCTTATTGATTGGCCTGGGGGCGACTGCCGGCTATATGGTTGTTGGCTTTATCGATGATTGGCACAAAGTATATAGCAATGAAGGTCTTTCAGAACGCGCAAAATTTTGTGGCGTGCTCTTTGTCTCGATGGCGGCGGCTTTCCTCTATTTCTTGCTCCTGCCAAGCGGGAGAGAGCCCTATTCTCCCTACTCAGATATTATGGGAGCTTTGTTCAAGAGTTTGCCTTTCACCTGGCTGATATTCTTGATGCTTATGACAGGACTGATTGGTAGCGTTACATCGCTCTCAGTCGATTTCAGTGACGGTCTTGATGGCCTGGCAGGTGGCCTGGTTTTTAGCGCAGCCCTGGCGTTTGGTATCATCGTTACGGGTTTTCTCGACGCGAAACATCCACAAGGGGTCGTTTTAGAGATTTTATCGCTGCTGTGCGCCAGCGCTGTGCTGGGCTTCCTGCCATTAAACTGGCCCTCTTCGTGGGCAGCACGTCGAGGCAGCGCGCGCCGCTTCGCAAAAATTTATATGGGAGACAGCGGAGCCCTGGCCCTCGGTGGTATCCTCGCCATGATCGCCATTTTCTCACGCTATGAAATACTTCTGCTGATGATCGGTATGGCGTTTGTGCTCGAGGGACTCTCGGCGCTTATTTCAGCGCGAGTCTTAACTCGCTTCTTCCGCAAACAACTCCAGGTATTGCGTTTTGTCAGTAGTCGTGAGTACGTGCCACACACCGAATTTCCGCTGCCGTTCCTGGCAACGCCGTTGCACCATCATTTTGACCTGCTCGGGTGGAATCGTCGCCGCCTGGTCTATGGCGCCTGGGCCCTGGGAGCAGGATTCGCCATATTAGGTGTCTTTATCGTGTTCGCAACGGAGACCTGGGAACGCTACCTGGGCCGTATCCTTGTGTTGATTCTCGCGTTTATCATCTGGGAAAGCGGCTCGTGGTCACGCAAGTACTTTGTCGGCAAACATCCCGCCGAGCGTACGCGCCGCCGCAGATTGGCCCTTTACTACGGCCATCCCTATCGCCTGATGGGAATACGCCTGTATCATCTTGTGGAGATCATCGAGGCCAACGAGGATGTGATTGAGACCCCGGCAGAAGAGCTAGCCCTCTGGCACCGCATGAGCATTTACGATGCTCGCGCAATGCTTGGTTTGTATTGTTATCGCGCAGGGTACTATCCGGCAGCTCTGGCGCAGTGGACACGCATTCCAGAAAGCAACCGCAAATTGCGTCCAAGTATACAGCAATTGCTGGAAGAGCTGAACAGTCGCCTCGCTTTAGAAGAGCAAGAGACGCAACCGATGCGCCGCGATCAGATTCTACGCCAGCCGCCGGTGATTACTGGTAATCTGCCGCCTGCGGATTTGCCTAATCCCCACGAGCCAATCCGTAGTGAGGAAACTCTTGACGGGCGTACTGGGAACTGGAAGGAACCGCACCATCAAACAGTGCGGCAGCAGGGATCGTCGATGCCATACATGCAAAGTGACGGAGCATTTTCGCAACAACATGCATTTGAGGGTCAGGTAGTAGAATTGTCGAATGGACAAAACGGGCATATAAACAATTTCTCTGCTGATGAAGAGCAGCCGCGCGAAGCTGCGCAGTCCACGAGAAGACGGCATTGGCTAGCACGTATACTGCATATAACTGCAGCCAGGAGTCGCTAGTTTCCTGTCCTAAACCACCCAACCGAATCTCAACCTACCTCTTCCTAATTGTTTACAGGTGTGCTATAGTGCGCTTAATGTTGCCTTACTATCGGCAATTTCACAGCGTATCAGTGAGCCAGTAAACAGCCATACAGCTTGAAAACTGATACACTGAGAGCAACGACTTGAATCCTGACTATTATTTCACACCAGTTCTACCTGGCATGTACGGAAGAGGTTGCGATGCGTTTCTGCTTTATCGTTGAAGAGCAATACCGGAATGATCCTATGCCAATGGTCATCGCAGACCAACTTCTCCAATGGGGTCACAATGTTGACCTGTTGGAACCACAAACAGCAGTCACCAATTTGTCCGAGCTGGCAGAACAAGGCTACGATGCTTACGTCCTGAAATCACTGGCAGATGGCCCTGGCCTCAGTATTCTGGAAGCAGCAGAAGCAGTAGGTATCCCAACCATCAACAATTCACGTTCTATCCGCCTGGTACGAGACAAAGCAGTAGCAGCAGCATTTGCGCGTGCGCATGGATTACCCATACCTCCTACCTACTTTGTTGCTCATCCGCGCCTGCTCAGGCAAATTCCCATCGAGGATTACCCCATCGTTGTCAAACCAAGCAACGGGAGTTCCTGTAAAGGTGTTTATCTGCTGCGTAGCCCAGCCGACGTGACCGCCTTAGAGATAGCTGAAGCGAAAGATAGTTTCTTTCTTGCGCAACGTTACGCAGAAAATACAGGCTTTGATATGAAGGTCTATGTGACAGGGCGGGAAGTCTACGCAGCCGTAGCCAAAAAATCACCCTTGCATCCCGACATGGGAGAACACTTTGTACCACTAACCCCACAGATTCGCAAGCTGGCTTTGCAAGTCGGTAAGCTTTTTGGTCTGGATATATATGGATTGGATATTGTCGATACACCCCAGGGACCTGCGATAGTGGATATCAACGACTTTCCCAGCTTTGGGGGCGTGCCACGGGCAGTCATAAGGGTTTCGGAGTACGTGTTGCACGCAGCAAAACGTGCTGAAATGCAACGATTAGCACGTGCTGAGCGAGCACAACGCCGTCGACAGGCATCATTATCGAAAAAAATGCAGGAAACTACACCAGAAAAACCAGCAATGGTTGCTGTAAATGAAAAAGTATAGGACAACCTGGTGGGCTGCAATCCCTCAAATAGATAAGGAGTCAGTATATGGATATCTGTCTTATAATGGATAACCCAGAAACACCACATCATCCCGTTATCGCAGTAGCACTGCAACAACTGAGCGCTACGCATAGTGTTCGGCTTCTGGATGTACGCCCCCTCACAGGCGCTGAAGCTATCGCAGAAGAAGAGAAACACCCCCTGTCAGACCTCTACTTGCTGAAATCGCATGCTCCACAGGCATTAGAAGTTGCTCATGCACTGGAACAGAAAGGCGCAATAGTTGTGAACAGTTGGGCCTCATCAGTGGCCTGCCAGGATCGCGTGTTGATGGCACAACGTATGCACGAGGCAAACCTGCCCTGGCCCTATACCCGAAGTTTTTCTACCCTGGGAAGCTTGCTCGCGGACCGCGAAATGCTGGCAAGCCTGCCTTTTCCGCTGATAATTAAAAGCTACTACAGTCACCGGGGTGATCTTGTAGATAAGGTAGACAGCATTGAGCAATTAGAGGCACTCGCGGCAGATTGGAGTCAGGAGCCGGTCGTGCTGCAAGAGTTCGCTGCCGGCGACGGTTGGGATATCAAGATGTGGGTGATCGATCAACAGATCTTCGCGGCACGCCGTCGCACTCCTTTGGAAGCAAACGCCTCGAAGGAAGACTTTCCGATCGCGCCAGAGGAGTTACCAGGTGAATGGGCGCATATAGCAAGGGAGATCGGGCGCGTTTTTAATATGAGGCTCTACGGCGTCGATCTATTGATTACTGAGCATGGACCTATGATCGTAGATGTCAATGGGTTTCCGGGTTTTCGTGGCGTACCGGGAGCTGATAGCGCCCTGGTAGCCCTGGTGGAACAGATAGCGCAGGAAAGAAAGGCTGGAGCATAAGCATGAATGCACCTGATGTTGAAACCAATTTATCCATACTAGACCTTCCGAACGTTGTAATGCTGCTTTACCAACGCGTGGATCGACCATTGTTGCCGGGTGCGCAAAATCCACCAGGGTTGTTTGTGCGCTACTTGCGGCGCAAACCAGCACGAGGACTGGCAGTCGTCTACACTGTAGATGAATTAGGGCATGCCAATAAAGCGCACTCCAATGATCCAAACCGCTCGGTCAGCCTGACACTCGACGAACAGGCCCTCGACGGGGCTCATATCCGTTTCACCGAATCCCAGGCACGAGAAGCTCCGCTAGAGGTACAGGAGTCGGGCGTGCTACGCGTGAAAGATATTGGCCTCTCAGTCCAGGCATTTCCAGCAGATAGCAGCCTGCCCGCATTAGCGGCAAGTTGCGATACGACGCCGCATGGTCCACTTTTTGCGGCTTTGCAATCTGCTGCTCGCGTCCAATTTGGCGATGACACCTGGCAGCTCGTTTCTGCCAGCGCGGAGCCGGTACGCTACAAACCCGCTAATCGTTGTGTCATTCGCTACCATCTTGCTCTGGAACATGGCCAGGATGAAGGAGCAACGCTCAGAAACTTGACACTATTCGGGAAGGTCTATGCAGACCGGGAGCAAGCACGCAGCGTCCAGGCTTTGCAACAGCGGCTGTATAACGAGCAGGCCCATAGAACCGCAGGCGCGGGGGAGACGCCGAGCGGGGAAGGAACTCCTGTGATCACACATGGCCGGAGTTCACCACTCCTTCCACGCCCACTTGGTATGATTGAATCACTTGGTCTGACTTTTAATACGGCCGTGCAACCATCCAATTACAATGAGCGATTGGTGACAGGTACGCGCGCTCTGCGGCCCCAGATGGAGCGAGGAAAAGGGGGCGAGATTACGGAACTGGTGATACCGACTGAGGAACTATGGCTTACAGCGATAGCCCTGGCCCGGCTGCATACCAGCACGGTTCGTACGGATGAGAGCGCACCACGCACAGGGGCAAAAGAAGCGAAACGCGCTCGCGAACGAGCTGCCCTCATTGCAGGTCATAATCCAGCACAAGCAGATGAGGTACGAAGACTCGCAGAGCAGCTTGCAACTCGCTTAGAAGCACTTCAACCCGATGTCTACCGGCCAGCACATGGCGGCTTTAAGGCTAGCCAGTTGCTTTTCCACAGTCATCAGGTGTTTGTCGTTGATTTTGATGGTTTTTGTTTGGCAGATTCAGCGCTTGATGTCGGCTACTTTCTGGCCTACCTGCGCCCAAGTGGACTCTGGTATCAACGTCCCGGTATGATGCCATGGTTCAAGGCCGCAGCAGATGTGTTTACTACTACGTACCGCCAGGCTATGCTTGAACTTGGCGTTACGGAAGCAGCTATTGACGGCATCTTGCAGCGTTCAAAGCTTTATGAGGCCGCGCTTTTAATCAAAATTGCCACTCGACGGGTCAATCGCCTCAATAGCCCCCGACCTAAAGAGTTGGCAGCTATGCTAGAGGAGGTTTCAGCATGCTTATCAACTTAAGACGGGAGGCGAGGAACGAGAAGCTATATCGCTCAAACAGCAGTAATCCGTTACGAGATAATACCGTAATGTAATGTAGGAGCCAGAGTTATCGCTATGCAAATCCTGTCATTGACGATTCCCAGGATAGGGGGTGCGATAACTCTGGCTCCTACATTACATATTGCTTGCAAAGTTCAATGTAAGGCTCTTTCAAGTCATGCTCAGCTACTAGGGTATCAATTTTGCCCTTCAGCGACTCACGATCAGGATGCCACAGGCGGCGATCCTGGACGAACGCCTGCACCCAGGCAGCGAGGGCCTCGTGGTACTTCCCCTGCATCCTATATAATTCGCCCTGGTGGTGCAGTACCGCGCAACGTTCGGCTGGTGTGTCCAGGTTGGTGGCAATCGTAGCAGCCTGTTCATAGTAGCCCTCGGCCTCGACAAATCGATGCATCTCACGCTCCACATCACCCAAACCCCGTAGGGCGCGTCCTTCAAGTTGCAGAGCTTCCTGTTCGCGAGCGATAGCAAGGGCATGTTCAAAGTGTTCTTTCGCCTCCAGGTATTCGCTTTCTATAATCGAGATAGCTCCGAGTGCATTGAGCACATGTGCTTGATCCACCCGATCACCCAGATTGCTGAAAATAGCGAGAGCCTCGTTGTAATACCCACGAGCATCACCATAGCTCCGCCTCTTTCGTGCAACATCTCCGAGAACCAGCAAAGCCCATCCTTCGCCACGGCGCACTCCCTGGTCGCGGAAGATAATGATGGCCTCGTTGCAGGTTTGTGCGGCAAGGTCGAGTTTCCTTTGATCGGCATACACGACGCTCTGATCAGTATAGACCCAGGCCTGTCCAAAACGCGATCCGAGCGAATTGAAGAGGCGTAAAGCTTCTCCATAATCAGCCTGCGCTTCAGCATAATTGCCCAGAGCCTCGTGGACTGTCCCTCGAACCCTCAGTGTCCAGGGATATCCTTCGCCACTGGGCAGGTTACGGAAACTGGCAAGTGCACGATCAAAGTGCCCCAGGGCATCATAGTAGTAACCGTGTCCACGGCTGACTTCACCCTGCACCGTGTGCATCCAGGCTTCGCCTTTGATATCACCGGTTTCGTGGAAAAGAGCAAGGGCTTCTGCCGCATGCTTTCCTGCCTGCTGATAATGCCCTTCCTCTCGAAAGAGCATGGCGAGTTCATGCAGCGCCCAGGCTTCCTCATCACGTTCATTTTGCTCGCGGTGCAGGGTCAGACTGCGCGTGAGGCAGCCGAGCGCCTCTGCATACTTGCCGAGGCGACGAAAAATAGCGCCCAGGCAATACTGGATCTGCCCCTCTCCCGTTTTATCGCCCAGATCGAGCGCATAGTTCTCAGCACGGCGCAGCATCGCCCGTAGTTCAGAAGCATAGCCCCTGGTATGCAAAGCCCAGGAAGCGCGCACTGCCAGGTGAACGGCTTTTTGCAAGTCTTGTGGCTCACCCGCATCTTCCAGGTGTGCAAAAGCTGCAAACCACTCATCTGGACCTGGCTGGGGAAGGCTGCTGTAGTAGGTTGCAACTACCCGATGCACACGACGGCGCTCCTCCTGTGGCAGGTGCGAGAGCGCAAAGTGACGAACCTGCGCATGGATCGTATAGACACGCCCATCAAAATCCATAAACGAGGTATCAACCAGCTCGTCACGCGCAGCCCGCCAATTCATCGCCAGTTCAGGGGGTACGCCGGTTACTGCCTGTGGCAATTCTTTCTCATCAGAACGAGCTTCCTCCAGGTAATGTTCTTGTTCCAGGCGTTTAGCAGCTCGCTGAGTCGCAGGGGTCTCCGGTGCAACCAGCATCACAATCTGTTCCATACTAAAGGGTAATTTAAAGGCAGCAAGATAGGGAAGCAGTGATTGTGCTGACGAAGATAAACGCCGGTAGGCAATGTCGAACACGGCCCACATACCCTCCGGCGGGGTTTCTCGTAGTTCATCACGTACCTCTTCCAATGAACGAGTGGCTGCCTCCGGCCTGTAACGCCTGCCCGCAATCGCGCGATGAGATGTGCCAAAGATCAATTGTGCGCCGAGCGGATAGCCATCAAGTAACGTGCAGATTTCCTGTAAGAGGGCCTGCTGGTTCGGATCAGCCAGGTGGATACGCTCATCTATACCGCTGTCTGAAGCAAGTTCGGCAAAAAGCTTCAGCAGATCCTCACTGGTCATTTTGCGGACAGGAAACTCGTGCCACCGGCATGTCCCACCTTCAAGAGCAGCCATCGATGCGGGGTTGGAGCGTGAGGTCAGCAAGACAACTACTTGTTCTGGTAGCGAACAGAGAAAACGATACCAGCTACCTACCTCCGCATGCTCCTGTATCTCCTCAAAACCATCAAAGAGCAGCAAGCAGGGCAAGACTCGATTGGCTAAAGAACGAAGCGCGTTGAGCACAGTTCGTTCACAACGACCAGGATCGGCTGTATGCATCTCCTTGTTGAGAACATGTAGAGAATGCGCGATTTCGATGAGCGCATTGCTGAGCGTCTTACCACCATCCAACGAAATACCTATGACGCCACCTGGAAACTTCTCACGGTTCCGGCGAACCGCTTCAAATGCCAGTTCACTTTTGCCAATACCCGCAGGACCCGTAAGGGCTAAATGATGGGTACCTGGCCGCAACCTGTGTGTGCTACTTGATGCTCCACGTATCGCTTCACCTTGCACAGCTTCAGTCAGCAATACATTCAACTCTTGCAACTCCAATTCGCGCCCGACAAATGTGCTTGAAACTCCCAGGTGCTCCAAGGGATGATCGTGTTCCTCGGGTTCATCACGTGTTGCCAGAAAAGCAACTGGTCCTTCTTTCCCTTCAACCACATGCCGGTACAGTACGGGAACGAACCAACTATGTTGCTTAATCGGCAACAACGCCTGGCGAGCGCGAGAAAGAGCCTCTTCGAGAGTACGTCCATTTGCCAGCGCTTCGTAGAAGTGAAACATGAATATGGGGGATAGATCGTCTTGCAATGAGAATGGCATAGCGACAACAGCAGGTACCTCTGATGTGACTAATGCCGTGGCTAATGTGGCATCGACTGCCGCCTTCCGCTGCTGGTGGTGCGCCCTTTCATTCTTAAAGGTTGCTGTTTCGCAGGCGGAAAAGACTGCGAGGCGAATATCGCTGGTGAGAAACAACTCGCTGAGCGCTTCTGTGTTGATCAGCTCGTTACGGCCTTCTTCATCACAGAAACAGAGATAGGTTTGGGCTTTGATCCCTCGCAGAGAGCTTCCACAGGCGTTACAAATGCGTGCACTGGCATCGTTCAGTTCGTCACACACTTCAGATGGGCAAAGACGACCAAATGCTCCATGCCCATCGAAGTGGATGGCATAACAGGGGATGGTGGTATCCTTCTCATTAAACACGCCTGCCCCACCAAATGAGTTGAGGTAGCGTACCAGTTCACCAAATGTTGGTACTGCTAATGTATCCAGGCGCACCTGTTCCTCTTCAATCAGCGTCTCCAGTCCTCGTTGCAGGGCTTCAAAGCTTCTCACTGTTTCCAATGGCGGACAATTTGTAGGAGAAGCCGCGATATACAGGAGGCGTACCGGTGGATGTACCGGTAATTCACCTCCCATCGGGATATCTGGCTGCAACAGGGCGCGGGTAAGCGTAAAAATACCTGAAGCAAGGAGAAAGTGCTCGCTATTGTGCAGCAGTTCCCAGGGATAACGCGCAAACTCACTACACTCAGGGGCAAAGACAAGCGTCAGAGCAACCGTACCACGTCGCTTGAGCGTGCGTTGGACGACACTGCGCAGCATGGCCTGCACTGATTGTTCCGAGGATTCGCGGCGGCTGGTTCCAGGAGTTTCGGATCCACACAGCGCAAGAAAGAGTCGCTGTCCAATTTCGCGTAACTCCTGATCATCGCTCTTATCGAAGGTGTTGAGTCTTTTTAGGAGGGCATTTAGTTGCCTGGTCTGGTAAGGAGGAACAAAGCTGCCGCTGACGACACGCCCCGACCAGCTCTCTTTTACCTGTACCTCAAAGGCGCCATCCTCACGACCACGAAATAGCAGGTTCAGTGTCTCTCCCATAAGCCTGGGTCTCTCACATTCTGTGAACAAATAGTTAGCGTTGGAAAGGGAGATATCATCAATTGCCCGCATAATTCGATGTCCGAGGGACATGATATGCGATTTTCGCACTACGGGCAGCAAGCTCTACTCTAAGTATAACATACTTAACGAGAGGAGTTACTCACCCCAATACAATTCAACTTTGCCAAAACGCACTTTATCTCCTACCTTGACACCTGCTTCTTCAAGGGCTTTTGTAACCCCCATTTTGGCCAGCGTAATCTGCAGGCGGTCCATCCCTTCTTCACTCTCCAAATTGGTCATGTTCACAGCCCGCTCGACGCGTTTCCCTTTCACTATATAGACGCCTTTCTCCCTGGCTATTGAAAAAGCATCCTCCGGCTGCGGACGTAATACGGGGCCTTCCGCACTGGCAATGGCCTGGGCAGCTATGCGCTCTGCCTCCTCCTGTTGAACCTCCTGCAGCATGTTGGCGGTGTACTGCATAAGTTCGCCGGTACCTTGATGGGCCACAGCAGATATAGCAAAAACTGGATACCCCGCCGCTTCGGCCTTTGCTTTGAGTGCTGGCCAACGTTCCTGCGCTTCAGGCAGGTCCAATTTGTTCAGCACGACAATTTGTGGGCGCGTTGCCAGGTGTTCATCGTATTCACGCAGTTCCTGGTTAATGGCCTGAAAATCTTGCCAGGGATCGCGTTCGATGGATGCTCCATCAAGTATATGTAAGAGCAGGCGTGTACGCTGTATGTGACGCAAAAACTCGTGACCAAGGCCAACCCCCTGTGCCGCACCCTCGATCAGTCCTGGTATATCGGCTAGCACAAATCCGTACTCATCCCCGCTTCCAGGTTGCCCGACGGTCACCACACCAAGATTAGGCGAGATTGTGGTGAAAGGATAATCGGCAATCTTGGGCCTGGCGGCAGTGACGACGGACAATAGGGTCGATTTGCCCGCATTTGGATAGCCAACAAGCCCGACATCAGCTATGAGTTGCAATTCAAGTAAAAGCCAGCGTTCTTCGCCAGGTTCGCCTTTCTGTGCTTCTCGCGGAGCCTGACGCGTAGCGGTAGCAAAATGCACGTTACCCAGGCCGCCACGTCCACCTCGCGCAATCATGACACGCTGACCATCATCTACTAGATCCGCTACCAACTGGTTTGTTTCAGCATCACGGATCACTGTGCCACACGGGACGCGCAGGACAAGATCCTCTCCCTTTGTTCCATGCTTCTTCTGGCGCGCTCCAGCACCTCCAGACGAGGCCTTGAAATGCTGGTGGTAGCGATAATCAATAAGGGTATTCAAGTTGGAGCGCGCCTCCATATAGATGCTGCCCCCCCTGCCACCATCCCCCCCATCGGGACCTCCATACGGAACGAACTTTTCACGACGGAAGTGAATTGAGCCATCCCCGCCATCGCCAGCCTTGACGTAAATTTTTGTATGATCGTAGAACATAATCTATCTCTAAAAAATGTATGCAGGTGAAGTACTGGTCAGTTTGCAGTGAGTTGGAGTATACCATATTATCGAATGGAGTGCTATAAGTGCCTCGTTAAGCAGAAGCACAGCCAGGTGAAATGAAACAATCAAATACCACCAGGTTATAACAGTGCTTTTACGATTTCTTTTGAGATGATTGTTGCTCAGAGGGGAAGTAGCTGGCCCATTCGGCACTGAGGATATCCTCGGTGCGAGTGGCAAAGAGAATAGCCGCATCATCGGGATCGAGGCCATTGTAGGCATCTGCCCCAATATCGAACAAGGCCTTCTCCCGTTTAAGAAACTCAAGGGTAGTACGGAAATTGCGCCAGTTCTCTCCATAACGATTAACATTCTCTATAACGGCTGCAGCGGCAATTGTCCCGCTAAGGATTGAAGGGATGAGTCTGGGAACCTCTGGGAAGCCGAGCAAGATCGGTACCAGGACGGCGATAATGCCTATATAGAGTTCTAGTCCCAGATGCCGGCTCTTGTAGTGCCCTACCCTCT
>Ga0137377_10001450_pt1 | contig 16666 bp, 16 predicted proteins | sample SagtaG_22_FD_104815 | JGI IMG/M metagenome (GOLD analysis project Ga0137377, IMG submission 104815) | Vadose zone soil microbial communities from Sagehorn Ranch, Mendocino, California, USA - Sage2_L_40_16 metaG | ecosystem: Environmental > Terrestrial > Soil > Vadose zone | place: USA... | reverse complement strand
TCGTCCGGGTCGCAACCCAGCCTGAGCGATTCCGGCTGCTCATCCGCTCCGAGGCCGACCTGCCCCCGGAACTGTCACGCGCTTACGACACCAGCCGGCGAGCCGTGCTGAAGGCAGTCACCGGCGTCATCGAGGACGGGATACGCGCGGGCCGGTTCCGGCCGATGGACGCCCGGGTCGCGGCGCTGGCCGTGATCGGCATGTGCAACTGGGTCGCCTGGTGGTTCCGGCCCGGCCGCGACAGCATCGATGCTGCCGCCGACCAGCTCGCCGACATGGCCGTCGCCGCGGTGCAGCGAGCCGACCATAGGACCCCGGACGGCGAAGGCCCCGCCGCCGCGCTGAAGATGCTCCGCCAGGACATCGACCACCTCGAACGGGTCCTCGACCTCTGAGAATCCGCCGGGCCGTCTCCAGGCTCCCCGCAAATGCCCGCCTCAGGGACATCCGCGCTGCCTGGAGGCCATCCGCCTGCCCGTACGAACTGTAAACGTATACGTCAAACTATTGACTCAATCGTAGAATAATTTTAGGGTTGGGTGGTACGAGCACGATTGCGATCGCAGGAGGCTGGACATGACCAGGCTGGACCACCGGGTGAAGGGCGTCGACCACGCCGCGTTCCCCACGTTCGACCCGGCCGGGACGGTGCACTTCTACCGGGACGTTCTCGGATTCCCGGTGGTCCACTCGATCTGCGCCGTCGGCTGGGGGCCGGAGGACCACCCCGACTTCATCCACTTCTTCTTCGACATCGGCAACGACGACCGGATCGCGTTCTTCTACTACTTCGGCACCGAGGCGTTCAACAAGACCGGGCGCGGAGACGCCTACGCGGCCTTCGGCCCGGAGGTCCCGACCTACTTCATCCGGTCCCGGCACCTGGCCATCCATGTCGACAGCTACGAGGACCTGATGGAGTACCGCTACAGGCTAGATGCCAGCCAGTGGCCGGTGGAGATGCAGATCCAGCACGAGACCATCGAGTCGATCTACACCCACGACCCCAACGGCTACATGGTGGAGCTCACCCGGGCGATGCGCCCGGTGACCCCCCAGGAAGACCTGGACGCCAATCTGACCATCGACGCCCTCCTCGACGTCGTCGCCGAACCCGGCCCCAGCCTGGCCAAGCTGCTGGCCCGCAAGGCCGAGCTGATCGTCGAACGCGCAGCCCAGTGGGAGCTGGAGCGCACCGGGCCATGACAACCCTGTACGTGCTCGACGTGCCGGACAACACCGGCCTCGCCCAGGCGGCCGCGGAAGATCCCGGCGTGTCGGTCGGACGTATCGGCCCCTACTTCGAGATCACCGCCAGCGGCGCGATCACTATCGACCGCCGCGCCACCGGGTGCCGCCACGCGGTCTGGTATAGCGCCGTAGCCGGCGTCGCCCGCGACAGCCGCATTACCCAGCACGACAAGAACGCCCTGCGCGTGGAGCCCGCATGAGCACCACCCCCGCGGAGCGGCCCAGTGCCAGTCGGCTGGGCGCGGGCCGGTACCTCACTCCCGGAAGCCGCCCGGAATCTACCATCACCTCGATGCACGAGCTGACCACCGCGGACGGGGCAACCGCCCGCGGCGTGCTGGCCACGGTGCCGGGCGCCACCACCGTGATCAGCCTCATGCACCCGCGCCAGGACCTGACCCACCATCCGCTGGTCCCGCTGCTGCTGCAAGCCGGGGCCGCGGTGTGGACCCAGCACACCCGCTCGGTCAACAACGACCTCACCTTGGTCCACGAGCAGGCGCTCCTGGACGCCGCCGCCGGGCTGGCGTTCCTGCGCGAACGCGGCTTCGGCTCCATCGTCACCCTCGGCCACTCGGGCGGCGGCACGCTGTACGCGTTTTACCTCGAACAAGCCGGGCTCCCGCCAGCAGACCGCATCGCGACCACCCCGGGCGGCCGCCCGGCCAAGCTAGCCGACGCCGAGATGCCCTTGGCCGACGGCGCGATCTTCCTGGCCCCGCACCCCGGGCCGGGCCAGCTGCTGCTGGCCTGCATTGACCCGTCGGTGGCTGACGAGCAGGACCCGATGTCCGTCGTACCGGAAGTCGACCCGTTCAGCCCCGCCAACGGGTTCGCGGAGCCCCCGGCCAGCTCGGCCTACACCCAGGAATTCCTGGCCCGCTACCGGACAGCGCAGCGCGACCGCGTCGCCCGGATCGACGCCGTCGCCCGTGAGTACCTGGCCCGGACACGGGAAGCCCGCGCCGCGTTCGGCACCAGCGGCAACGCGCTCGACCGCCGCCGGTCGCTGGCCCCGCGGATCATAGCGGTCTTCCGCACCGACGCCGACCCGCGCACCGTCGACCTGTCACTCGACCCCAGCGAACGGCCCTACGGATCGCTATTCGGCAAGCGCCCTGACCTCATCAACTACGGCCTGACTGGCTTCGGCCGCCTCACCACACCCGAGGCGTGGCTGTCGACCTGGTCCGGGCTCAGCTCCAACGCCGATTTCGTACGGTGCGCCCCCGGGGTCACTCTCCCCACGCTGTTCATCGAGCTCACCGGGGACCAGGCATCCTTCCCGGCCGACTCGCGCCGGATGACCGACGCGCTCGGCGCCGACGACCTCACCACCGCCACCGTCCGCGGCCTGCATTTCGGCGGCCCAATTGCCAAGGGAGAGCCCGCCGGCAACGAGCTGGCCGCCACCGAGATCATCGACTGGCTAGCCAAACGGCACGAACTCACCCCGCCAGCCTGACCGGCTTTCGGGACGGCAACTGGTGGTAGGCGCTGAGGACATGGGAACGGGCCGCCCGGCTCCAGGATCGGACGGCCCGTGATCGCGGGGGCGCCTAGCGCTACCTGAGGTGGTCAGGCACCCTTGGTGTTGCCATACCGGCGACGGAACTGCTCCACCCGCCCGGCCGTGTCGAGGACGCGCGACTGCCCGGTGTAGAACGGGTGGCTCGCCGACGAGATCTCGACGTCGACGACGGGATAGGTGCGGCCGTCCTCCCAGGTGATGGTTCGCTCGCTGGTCGCAGTCGACCTGGTGAGGAAGGCGTAGTTCGCCGCGCGGTCGCGGAAAACGACCGGATGGTAGTCCGGGTGGATTCTCTGCTGCATGGTTACCGCTCCTCTCGGAACTCGACGTGGCGGCCGATCACCGGGTCGTACTTGCGGATGACGAGACGGTCAGGATCGTTTCTCCGGCTCTTCCTGGTCACGTACGTGTAGCCAGTCCCAGCGGTCGACCTCAGCTTGATGACGGGGCGAAGTGTGCTGTGACTCATGCTCTCAGTAACAATCTGATAATGAAAATCATTCCCGATAACTGACAGACACTTCACGCATCGCGACAGGAGCTGCTGCCGGTCGTCCGGGGAGTGCCCAGATGGATGTGCGCTGAATATCGCTGCCTTCTAGCATGCACTGGCCGGGAACGTCGTAGCTGGCCAGTGGCGTCAGCCGGTCGCGTGGCAGATAGGCCCGGCCCAAGTCGCCAACCAAGACAGCGGCTCCGCGGGCGTGGCCTCGTTCGGCAAACCGCATCACCTTACCGGCCAGATCCCGTTGGTAGAAAGCGTCGGCAACCAGTACCAGATCGGTGCCGGAAGCTGGGAGGTTGTCCTGGTCCAGGACGTCAGCGCAGACGGCCAGGACCGTTACGTCGTTGGCAGCAGCGTTCATGCGGATAGCTACGGCAGCGACCGGGTCGATGTCATATGCGGTTACGGCGGCTGCACCGGCCTTGGCAGCTGCAATGGCCACCAGCCCCGAGCCGGAGGCAATGTCGATTGCGTTCCGGCCTCGGATAGTCTCCGGATGGTCCAGAAGGTAGCGGGCCAGCGCCAGCCCGCCAGCCCACGCGAACGCCCAGAAGGGCGGATCCAGCCCCGTCCGCCCTGACGTCAGCTCTGTGCGCTGCCACAAGCTGATCGGATCATCGGCTTGATGCAGCCGGATATCCGGAACCAGCGGCACGGACCTAAGCTGGGTGCCGGTTTGGATCATCTCCGGCGTAGCCCGTCGTTTCCCGGCGCCGCCGGTCATTATGGTCCTCCCCGGATCTGACGAGATCTCCCGGCATAACCTATGACCCGGGCAACCCGCCACGTGACGTGCCGGCCAGCGGACCCTTGTCTGCATGCACCGCCCGCTGTTCGCCCGGGTAGTCTCCGCCGGCGCCGGCGCCTTGGTGAGGCGTTAGCCGGTGACCTTGACGTTTTCCGCCTGAGGTCCCTTCTGGCCCTGGGTGATGTCGAACTCGACCTTCTGTCCTTCCTCCAGGCTGCGGTAGCCACCACCCGTGATCGCGCTGAAATGCACGAACACGTCCTGGCCGCCCTCGACCGCGATGAAGCCATAGCCTTTGTCGCCGTTGAACCACTTCACAGTGCCCTGCGCCATCTTGACCTCTTGGTTGTGCATGGCGTAGCCCCGCCGCGTCCGGGTCTGCGCTCGCCACTTGGGTTTGGCTAGCCTGTCACAGAACCCGCGGGAGCGGAAACCGGGCGGCTGGCTAATTACCTGATCGCTCAGGTGGCGAACGGCGGTTCGCGGATGCCGAGCTCGGCCGGGCTCGGCGCCCGTCCCGGCCAGCTGCCTTCCCTGCCGTCGGCGGAGTCCGCCCAGTCGGCCCTGTCGAAGTCACCGTTCCAGGCCCGCGCTAGCGCCCGGGGAAGCCCCCACCAGCCGAGCCTGGTCAGCCACCGCTGCTCACTGACGGCACCGATCGCCTCCCAGCACAGCAGCGCTGCCTCGAACCCGCGGCACAATGACTCGTCGTCAGCCACGCCACCAGCGAACGGATCGTAGGCCACGGCCTCATCACCGGGTTCCTCCGCACTGATGATCTCCGGGCATTGCCTGGCGTACCGGACGAGATCCTCGGCCGTGGCGATGGTATTGACGCCGGACCGGACCAGGCCGATCACAGCGCCGACCCAGTCCGCCGGGCGGAGCAGCGTCACCGGCTCGAGCAATGGCGAGTCAACGCCGATGTGGCGCCGCATCGTCGCCACGGCACCGGCGGCATCCAGCCACAGGTCCGTGTCGTCAGCCGGTGACCGCTTGCGCGGCCGCTGGCCCCACGCCGCGCGGGCCAGTTGCCGATACGGCCACTTGCGCGCCGCGGACCTGAAACGTGCGGCCTCTGCGGTGAGTTCCCCGACCGGTACCGGCACGGCCTGTGCCTCCGGAAGGGCTTCCCGGAGCAGCCTGACGGCATACCTCTCCGCGGCATCCCAGGCCAGGCCAGGGTCATTCGGCCCGGGGGCACCGCCCCAGGCGTCATAGAGACCCTCCTCGCCACCCATCATCGCCGAGCCTAATCGTGGCCGACCGGCGACGCCATCACATCAGCCTGGGCGCGTGCGCGGGGCCGTTACCGGGCGAACTCAAGCGGGCAGGTAGGGCGCAGTTACATGCGGCACGTCGCCGGGGCCGGTGTTCGCCGCGTTCGACAGCCGGGTGCGCACGTACCTGGCTCTACGCCCCTGGCACCAATGCTTGATCAGGGCTGAATTCCCGCTCGACGGCTCAGCGGTGTCAACGGCCTGCGTTACTGCACCCAGAGCTGATCGATCTGCGGGAGGCCGTCGGTATTCAGGGTGAAGCGGTCGGATCACAGCCATTCGGCCTGGCCATAGACCAGCAGACCAGCACCGTCTATGTAGCCGACACGTTCCAGGCCGGATCCATGTCGGTCCTCGCCAGCGCCCCCGGGCACCACGGCCGCTTATCGTCCCGAGTCAACCAGCGGGAGATCATGATGAACACCATCCACCACCCTGATCGGCATCCTGGCCGGCAGTACCCTGCACCCCTTCGTCAGCGGCCAGCCGTTCCGCGCCAGGTACCTGGACCAGGCGCTGGATTACATCACCGGCCATCCCGGGGTATGGCTTGCCACCAGCGATGAGATCGCCGCCCACTTCGCTCGCGTCAGGCCGCACGCGCAGCACCTGAGCGAGTCCATCGACTTCGACACCACCTCCTGAGGGGCGGACTGGCACCTATTCCGGACTTCCGCCTTCTGCGCAGTTCTGTGCCATGGCTCTTTCCTCCGCCGCCGTGGTCTTCGTGCCCGGCGTTGTCCCAATCGGGCATACCGTCGTGGATGTGGTCGACCGGGATGTAGCTGACGCCGTGGCGCGGAGCTTCCTTGCGGGTCTGCCGGCGGAGCTGGCTGGCAGGTTGCGGGCCGAGGGCGAGCGTGTCGACTACCCGGCAGGGACGACGGTGTACCGGGCCGGTGATGACCCGCGGGCGGCGCTGGTGGTCCGGGGGCTGATCCGGGTGTATCTGAGTTCGCCGGGAGGCCGGCAGGTCACCGTCCGCTATGCCCGGCCCGGTGATGTGCTGGGGATCGCGGTGCTGGTGGGCGGGCCGGCTGATACTAGCGTCCAGGCGGTGGAGCCCTCCAGCGTGTTCCGGATCAGCGCACGGACCCTGACCGAGGCAGCGCGGCGCGATGCCCGGGTCTCCTGGGCCATTGCCGAGGAGCTGAACCGGCGGCTGTATGAGGTGCTGGAGCAGACGGCGGTCAACGCGTTCGGTTCGGTGCGCCAGCGCGTTGCCGCTCACCTGCTCGACCTTGCCTCCGGCCGGCAGCGGCCGGGCGGCCGCCTGGTGGCCCGGGTGTCGCAGCAGGAGCTGGCGGATGCGGCCGGGTCGGTCCGCGAGGTGGTGGCCCGGGCGCTGCGTGACCTGCGCGCTGCCGGGATCGTGGCCACCGCGGCGGACAGCGTGGTGATCCTCGACCCGGCTCGGCTGTACGCCGAATCCGGAGGCCCCTCTGGCTTGTGACTTTAGTTACCTGGCGCGGGACTGAGGTCACTGACGTAGCGGTGGGGCGGCGGCAGCCTGGGTGGGTCAGACCCGGGGAACCCGGGGCGGCCTGCAACAGAAGGAAAGATTCCCGCCATGAACGCTCTGACCGCGATGTCCTGGGCCGGGCCCGGGTCGGCAGGGGCGGTGAAGGCGGTGTCGGTGATCAGCACCGGGACCGTGCGGATCCGCCCCGAACACCCCTACGGCAGCCGCAAGCCACTGTACTGGTGGCTGCTGACCTCGCGGCGGTGGACACCGCCACGGCCGATCAACGTCTACGTCATCGAGCACTCCAGAGGGCTGATCCTGTTCGACACGGGGCAGGACCGCGCCTCGGTCACCGACGACACCTACTTCCCCGGCGGTATCACCGGCTACCTGTATCACCGGCTCGCTCGCTTCGACATCGGCGAGGACGACACCCTCGCTGCCCAGCTCGCCACGCTCGGGTACGCTCCCGCCGACGTGGACACCGCGATCGTGTCCCACCTGCACCAGGACCACATCGGCGGGCTGAGGGAACTGACCGGCTCCGAACTGCTGGTGTCAGCGGCCGAATGGGCCGAGCTGACCAAGCCTGCCCCGGAGCTGCGTGGCTTCTTGCGCAGCCACATCGAGCTCCCGGGAGCGAGATGGCGCCAGGTCAGCCTGGAGCCCACCAGCGATCCCGCCCTGGCGCCCTTCACCGAGTCGCTGGACGTGATGGGCGACGGGTCGCTGGTGCTGCTGCCCACTCCTGGTCACACGGCGGGCTCGGTGTCACTGCTGATCCGCCGGGCCGGCCGGCCGCCGCTGTTGCTGGCCGGGGACCTCACCTACGGGGCGGGGATCCTCGAGCGCGGCCAGCTTCCCGGCGTGGGCAACCGGCGGCGGCTCGCGGAAAGCTCGCGCCAGGTCCTGGCCCTGGCCGGGCAGCAGCCGGGCCTGGTCGTGCTGCCCGCCCACGACCCGACAGCCGCCCAGCGGCTGCTGGACAGCTGACACCGTGAGATCGCGATGGCAATCTCCGGCGACACCGCCGCGATCGCCCGGCGTTCCCCTTCGGCCCTGCTATCCGCGGTTGATGTCATGTCACCCGTTCAATTGTTGCGAGGTGTGCTGTGACAACGGCATCGGAGATTGATGTTGTCAGTGATGGTCAGGTGACCAGTGATGTGCTGCTGCTGGGGGCGGCGGGGAACAGCGGCCGGCTCATCGCGGCCGAGCTGGCCGCCCGCGGCCTGTCCGTCCGGCTGGCCGGACGCCGCCGCGGCCCGCTGGAGGACCTCGCCCGGGCTCTGGCCGCCGATGGCGCGACGACGGACGTGCGTACTGTCGATGTCAGCGACGTGGCGTCGCTGGCAGAGGCGATCGCCGGCGTCGGGGTGGTCCTGTCAACGATCGGGCCGTTCGCCCGGCAGGCCGGCCCGGTGATCGATGCGTGCCTCGCCGCTGGAGTGTCCTATGTGGACATAGCGAACGAATGGGCGGCGGTGCGGGGACTGCTGGACCGCGATGAGCAAGCACGCGCACACGCGGTCACGCTGGTCACCGGGGCCGGGTTCGGGCCGGCCGCGACCGAGACACTGGTCCTGCGCCTGGTCGGCCAGATCGGCGCGGTGCCCGGCCTCGTGCGTGTCGCAGCCGCTGCGGCGGTGACCCGCCACAGCGACGGGGTGCTCCAGACGATCCAGGAGTCCCTATCCCAGGGCGTCGCCATCACCTACCGCGACGACCGGGTGGTCCGGGAGGCTCTCGGCAGCGGCGCCACGATCTTGACCTTCGGCGGCGCCCCGCGGCAGATGCTGCCCGGCCCGGTCGGTGACCTGGAGGCGGCCAGGCTGGCTAGCGGCGCCGCCAACGTGGTGGCGTACATCGCAGATCCGGCTGCGCCCAGCAGTGGAACCGGCTCCTACGCCTGGGCCGAGGTTGTCGCCCCCGACGGGCACATTGCCGTCGCCGAACTGGTGGCCGGTGAAGGCGTCCGCGCAACGGCCGCCATCGCCGCCGAAACAGCCCGGCGCGTTCTGGCCGGAGCCAAACCCGGCGCATGGACCCCGGGCCAGCTGTTCGGTGCCGCGCTGGTCACCGACGCCACCGGCGCCCAGGTGACCGTCAACGGACAGTCGGCATGAGCGCCAGCGCTGCACGGTATGCGGCGGCGGCGCGGGTTTTACCCCGGCCTGGTAGTCCTGGCCGCGCAGCGAGAAGGCGAGCCGGGACTGGCCCGGCTCTGCGTTAGAGGAGGAACAAATGGAGATCGATACGCTTGAGGGAGTCCAGCTCGGCGGCATCACACAGTGGATCCGTGTTCGCGGGGCGGACGCGTCCAACCCGGTGCTTCTGCTGATGCAGCAGGGTCCCGGGTTGCCGATAATCAATGACGCGCGGCGCCTGGAGCGCCTCCTCGGGCTGGAAAAGGCTTTCACTGTTGTCTACTGGGATCAGCGGGGCACCGGGCTGTCATCACCATCGCTACGCAAGAACTCGAACCGATTCGAAATCAGCGTGACGCGGATGGTCGATGACACGGTGACGCTGCTGGAGCTGCTTCGCGACCGATTCGGCGGCAAGACATTCGTCGCCGGGTTCTCCTTCGGCGCGACGTTCGCGGCGTACGCCGCTGTTCAGCGCCCGGAGCTTGTGGCCGCATTGGTAGCGGCTGGCATGGACATCGACATTCCCGCGGCCGAAAACAACGCCTACGCCTTCGCGCTCGACGCCGCCCGCCAGCGCGGCAACCGGCGCGCAATCCGGCAGCTGGAAGCCATCGGGGCGCCCCCGCACACAACCATGAAGCAGTTCACCACCCGGGCCCGCTGGGCGGCCAACTTCGGAGGCGTCGCGACCAACGCGAACTTCAGCAGCTGGCTCCGCGAGCTCGTCCTCAGCCTGGTCCGCTCGCCCGACTACTCCGCCGCAGACGTCATCCGGACCCTTCGCGGGATCAGCGCGTCACAGGCGGCGTTGCTGCCCCAACTCGCCACCACAGATCTGGTTCGCACCATGCCGCGCCTCGATGTGCGCCTCGTCATGGCACAGGGCCGTCTTGACCAGGTGGCACCCGGCGAGGCGGCCCAGCGATTCCACGACTCACTAACAGCCCCGAGCAAACAACTGGTGTGGTTCGAATCATCGGCCCACACACCCCACCTGGAGGAACCTGCCCAGTTCCGGGACCTGCTCATGAACGTCAGAGCCAGCCAGCTCGCCAGCACCTGAAGCAGCCCAGCCGATAGTCGCCCGCGACGTCTGACAAAGAGCCGCCAAGATTTGTTATCCCCAGCGCAACGGCGACTACGGCAGCAACGGCGAGCAGCGCCGCGATGGTTGCTACGGGGGACGACCCCTGGCACCCTGCTGCCCGCGGTCATCCCGAGGTGATGTTGAGGTCGTTCGCCTGGAGGCTGTCCGAGGCGACGAGGAAGTCGTTCGTGGTCACGTTGGTGATCGTGACCGGGACCAGGGGCGTGAGCGAGTTCAGTACCTTGAGTAGCACGGTGATCACGTTCCCCGGGGTGAGGGTGATCGGGACGCCGAGCAGGCTGCCGGACAGCTTGATGGCGTAGAGAATCACGCCGCCGCTGAAGTCCAGGGACGAGTCGCTGGTCTCGGTGGTCTGGCCGTTCTGGGTGACTGTGGCCCTGACGCCCCCGGTCAGCGTGAGCGAGGACATCGTGAACTTCATCATGGTCAGGGTGCCGCTGGCCGTGGGTACCTGGGCTGTGCCCTGGTACGACATGCCGTCCAGGGTGGCGGAGCCCGCGAGGATGACCGACGTAGCGGTGGATGCTTCAAGGCCGGGTGCGCCAGCGGCGGTCTCGGACTTGGACCCGGTGCCGGAGGCCGGCCCGGCGGACGTGCCCGGCTGCGGCGTGCTGCCCGGGCTGGGCGAGGAGCCGGGGGTGGCCCCGGTGCCCGCGTCGGCCGAGGTCGGCTGGCTGTCTGCGGGCGTGGCGCTCGGCTCCGGTGAGGGGAAGCAGAGGATCCCCAGGATGCAGTCCTGCTGCTGGCGGGGCGTGTCGTGCGCCGCGTTCTGGCCGGCGAGGGTGGTACCGGTGAGCAGCAGCGGCAGGACAGCGGCTGCCATCATCCGGCCGCCGTGCCGTGGCGGGCCCAGCGGCCGGCGGGCGGGATGGTCCGCGGACGGTGTCCAGCCGAAGCCCATCGAGCCGCCGATGATGCCGAGCAGCATGCCGATGAAGAAGCCGCCGAGGTTCGAGGCGATGAACGACAGCACTGCGAGCAGCACGCCGGCTATCGCGTAGAACGTGCGGTGTGCCGGATTGAGCCAGAGCAGCAGTCCGCAGGCGATCAGCAGCGCGCCGAGCAGCACGCCGAACACGCCGCCGATGCCGATGTAGACGACTAGCTTGACCGCGCCGTGGATGAAGATGCCGCTCAGCGGGATGAGCAATAGTTCGATCCCTGCCAGGAGCACCAGGAAGCCGCCCCAGAACGGGCGGGTCCGCCGCCACCGGCGGAAGGCCGCACGGCGGGAGCCGACGGCCGCCCCGGACCCGGCGTTACCCGAAACCGCCACCGTTAGCAGCCGGAGCGGCTGAAGCTGAGGCTGAGGCCGGGCAGGGTGAACGTGCCCGCTGTGGTCAGCCAGGTGTGCTGCCGCAGGTTGGCGATGATGATCGTGTCCGCCTGCTCGCCGAAACCGCCCGAAGGGCCGCTGGTGCCTGGCACCTCGGTGAGGGTACCAGCGTCCTGGCCGATCGCGATGTTGGTGAAGGTCGCGTTGCCGCTGAGCTGGTCGGCGTCGACCACGAGGTTGTCGGCGGATACCGGGGTCGATCCGGTGCCAGCGCGCAGGACCAGCGTGAACGGGCCGACCGCGACGCTCTGGCACAGGCTCTGCAAGGTAGCGTTCCTGATCACCGAGACGGCCACCGGGTGCTGGGTCCGGTTGGCCTGGGCGGCGATGCTGCCGAACTGCTCGAACCCGGTGCCGCGCAACTGAGTCGAGGTTACCTCGAAGGCGCTGCCTGACACCGAGATCGACGCGGCGATCGATCCCTCCGCGGTCAGCCCGACCAGCACCGCGGCGACCGCTGCGGCAGGGATCATCAGGATCGCGAAGCGGCGCCACCGCACCTTCCCGGTGGTCGCAACCTGGGCGGGGGGTGTCGCGGGTGTTTCCGGCGACGGGTTTTCTACGGACATGACGCTACCTGCCACATTCTCGAGGTGCAGGCGTCCCTTCTCGTGACGGGCCCGCCAGCGCCGTTGGCTTGAATTGTGACTCTGGGTGATCCTGTAACCGCAATGCCGGTAAGTTACCATCGGGTAACTTCGCGCGTCAAGCGGAGTTCGCGGGATGAGTTCTTCGTTTTGCGGATCTCAAGCGGATCTTTGGTTTTCATGTTCAGCGCCCGCTCGGCCAACTGTGTTACTCATCCTGCGCGGTCAATAGACGCGATCCCCTGTGCAGGCAGGAGGACCCGTGATGGCGCATGACCGAGCCGGGATCGCCGGCCCTGTCCAGGGACGAGCCGACGGACGCGGCAGCGGCGATACCTGCCTTTCTGAGATCTCCGCCGGCCTCCACCCGGCTGACCCGGCTGCCCGCGGGGATGAGCTCGAGCTATTTACGCAGGCCCAGGGCCCCGAAGGGAAATTGCTGATGCGGAACGGTCTGCTCTGCCCGGCTCGCGGCGTTGTTCTCCGCACTGGTGACCATGCCGAGCGCCAGGTCGGCGTAGAACTCGCCAAGCTGCTCGGGCGAGTCGGGTCCGCCGGCGGTACTAGCCGTCGACGGATGAGGTCATATCACCATGAATGGCTGAGCGCACCCGCGCGGACGGCGAGGCGGTCTAGCCATCACGCCGCCGTGCGCAGCGCTGCCTGGCAGATTTCAGGCATCTTGCTCTCGGCTACCTTCGCGGCCAGCCGCACGCCGGCGACCGCGAGCGCGAAACCGTACACGGCGGCACATGGCAGCATCACCCCGATCCGGATCGCGTCCGGCCCGTTCGCAGCCAGCACGGCACCCACGATCACCGGCGCGGCCAGCGCGGCGGTGCCCGCCAGGGTGCCGAGGACGCTGCCGATCCGGTAGCCAGCGTAACCCGACGCGGCCACGAGCACAGGAGTGCCGGCCCGCTTGACCATCGGGTAAGGCAGCGCCGCAGTGAACAGGTCGCCCAGCCCCAGGGCGGCGCCGAGCCCGGCCAGGACGACCGGCGTCGCCTCGACTCCCATCCCGGGATCGCCGGCCACGGCGGCCAGCGCGAAGCAGACCGCGACGACTAGCGGAGCCCCGATGACGCACAGCACGAGGTTCTGGCCTGAGAAGTAGGCACGCAGGTCGCGACTGCGGCCCAGCGCCGTCGCCTCGAGGACGAACGCCGGTCCGGTCTGCGCGGCCGCATTGGCGTGGAAGATCCCCACGAACGCGGCGCCGAAGACCGCGCTTGCGAGGATGACCGTGGGATGATGCTGGTGGCCGAACACCGAACTCGCCGAGACCGCGGCCGTTATCACCGCGACGAGCGCCCAGTAGACGAGCGACAGCGGCTCGCGGCGCTGGTAGAGCCAGAACCTGGCTGCGACCGCACCGCGCAGGCCCAGCCCGGCCAGCGGCAGCCTCATGCCGCGGACCCGCGAAGACTGGGTAGTCGTGTCGGCGGTGACCAGAGCCCGCCCGAGCGAGCGGACCCACAACCAGACAAAGACGACGATGACCGCAGCCAATGCCCCCAGGCGGGCGAACGCCATGCCGGGACGGCCGTCCGAGGCATCCTGGATCGCGTGCGCGGCCAGGCCTGGCGGCAGCCAGCGCATCCACGAGTCGAAGCCGGTGAAGCTCGCCGCGGTGATCTTGCCCTCGCTGGCCGCCTTCGGCACCACCTGAGTGAAGAACTCATACAACGCGACCAGCGGGATGATCAGGAACGCGGCCAGATCCCGGCCCCGGCGCGAGCGCAGCAGGCTGGCCAGGGACGTCGTCACGAACCGGGACAGGGCGATGCAGAACAGAACCTGCAGCACCACCGCTGCCACCGCGACGGTAACGCCGAGGCCGCCGCTGGCCAGGCCGACCGTCACGCCGAGCAGGCCGATGACGTTGGCAAGCGGCCAGAAACCGGTAAACGACGCCGCCAGCAAGCCGACCGCGAGCCCCCGCGTGCGCAGCGGGTACAGCGCAAGCGTCGCGGGGTCGAGCGTGCTATCCACGCCGAAGACCATGATCGGCGCTATCAGCCAGCCGAACGCGAACACCGTGAAGATCACCGAAGTGAGCTCCACCGACGTGCTCTTACCGCGGAACCCGGCCAGGACGAGGAAGGTGAGGATCGCGAGCAGCACGGCGAACGCCGAGCTGATGATGAAAGAGATCTTCGCGGAATTGGACGAGCGCAGCGCGTTGACCAGCAGGCGCAGCTTCAGCTGGACGAGGAGCCGAGCCACGACAGCACCTCCTCATCGGTCGCACGCGGTCCCACCAGGTCGATGAACGCCCGCTGCAGTGTCTTGCCACCGCGAACCTCGTCGATGGTGCCGGTCACCACGATCTTGCCCTTGTCGATGATCGATACGTGGTCGCAGACCTGCTCGACCAGTTCCATGACATGACTGGAGAACAGCACCGTCGAGCCGGATCCGGCGAACCGGGTCAGCAGCCGGCGGATCACGTCCCCGGATACCGGGTCCACACCCTCCAGTGGCTCGTCCAGGAACAACACCGGCGGGTTGTGGATCAGCGCGCAGCCGAGTGCGGCCTTCTTGCGCATGCCGGTCGAGTAGTCGGCGACCAGCCGCCTGGCGTCCCCGGCCAGGTCCAGCACGTCCAGCAGCTGAGCGGCCCGCGAGCGCGCCTGGCCGGCCGGCAGCCCGCGCAGCCGGCCGGCGTACTCCAGCAGTTCCTCGCCGCTCAGCCGGTCGAACAGCCGCGCCTCCGCGGGCACCACGCCAATGGCCGCCTTGGCCGCGGGCGGGTCCTCCCACACGTTAATGCCGTTGATCAGGATCTGGCCGCTGTCTGGCCGCAGCAGCCCGGTCATCATCGATAGTGACGTGGTTTTGCCCGCCCCGTTCGGCCCGACGAGGCCGGCCAGCGAACCCGCTGCGACCTCCAGGTCGATGCCGGCCACGGCTTCCTTCGCACCGAACTTCTTCCGCAGCCCGCGCACCACGACCGCCGCTCCGCCTGTCCTGGGCGCTGCCGGTCCCGGGTAGCGGGGCAGTTCGGTGTCCGCGCCGTCCGGTGTGCTCATTTGCTGCCTCCCTGGAAGCGCGCCGGGTTCTGCCGGCGCTCACTGCTACATCATCGTCCTAGGCGGGAACAACGGCGTCGTACCGGCCGCTCGTCGTCCCCTTCCCGTTTGAGGGGCCTTACTGCGACACCACAGCGGCCAGCACGTCCAGCCTCGCGGCCCTGCGGGGGCGGCCAAGTCTCGGTGGCCAGGCCGGGCAGCGCAGCGAGCACGAGAATCACTGTGAGACTGGGCGCCGGGGCTGCTACGGCCGCAAGACCCTGGTGTCTTGCCGCGGATGACCCGTGACGGCGGGCTCATCCGCGCCGAGCCCCGGCGACGAACCGTCCCGACGACGCTGCCCGGTAGGTCCGTGTCTGTCTCTCTGCCTCGTGTCACCTCTGCGGTGCCCATTCTCCTGCCTCGGAAAAGTGATATCACAATGATAACCAATGGGATCATCCTGGCAACCTGGCGAGTTCGAACGCCAGGCGAGCCAGGGCACTCCGAACCGCAGCCAGGCCAGCATGGTTGATCACCTACCGTGAGCGAATGTTCCGAATCGGCACACGCCGAGCGACTCGGGGTGGTCTGTCGCTGCGTCGATCAGAGGAGCGGCTGCGCGCAGAACTCCCCGCTCTGGCATGGCCCCGCGACCGTCGCGATCTCCAGCAAGAACGTACTGGACGGCGCATCGGGCGCGGCCCCGGCAGCGGTTGGGGGCGATGTAGCGTGGCCTTCGTGGCGGTGAATGCGGAGCAGGCCGAGGACTGGAACGGAGCCAGCGGGCGGGAGTTTATCGAGCAGCGTGCTCAGGTGCACCCGTTCCAGGGCGGGAGCTTCGACGTGGTGGTGAGCAACTTCGGTGTGATGTTCTTCGAGGATCCGGCGGCGGCGTTCGCCAACCTGAGGAAGGCGCTGCGGCGCGGCGGCAGGCTGGCGTTCGTTTGCTGGCGCACCCGCGATGAGAACCCCTTGTTTACTATCGGGTTCGCCGGGGCCGCGGCGGTACTCGGCTTCCGCGAGATGCCCGGGCCGGGTGCTGCTTTCTCCCTGGCCGACACCGGCCGGGTGGGCGCGTTGCTGAGCGGCGCGGGGTTCGGCGGCATCGAATTCGCGAAGGCGGACGAGCCGATGCTCATTGGCCGCGACGTAGACGACGTGCTTGAGTACGAGCGTGCCTCCCCGACCGCCGCCGAGGTCCTGGCCGGGCTCAGCCCAGCACAAGCCGCCGAGCTGACCGGACAGGTCCGGGACCGCCTGGTAGCGTACGCCTCGCCAGATGGCGTGACCATGCCCGCCGCGGCCTGGCTAGTCACGGCCCAAGCCGTATGAACCGGCCCTTTCGCTGAACCGTGCTTCAGGCGCTCAGCCGAAACTCCAGCGGCTCACCGGTCTCGACCAGGCTCTTGAGGCTGGACAAGATCATCGGCCAGCCGGGCGTAACGGCCGTCAGCAGCGACCCGCCGGGATCAAGCCCCCGGTGATTGACCGTCAGCCGTGTCACCTGGCCCATCGCGACAAGATCGAACCGCACGACCGATGCGCACCCGCCGTTGATCTCAAGGTAATCGGCCAGCAGCCACTCACAGGTCAGCCGCCGCGGATCTTCCTCCCCGGCCGGGCCGGACGACATGCCGGACAGCCAGCCCGGTACCAGGGCAGGGTCAGCCAGGGCCTGGCAGACCCGC